>ENA-ORBV01000721-ORBV01000721.1-microbial-mat-metagenome-genome-assembly--contig:-NODE-721-length-74906-cov-9.225528_pt1 | contig 74906 bp, 65 predicted proteins | sample MGYA00237777_ERZ505514 | MGnify/ENA primary metagenome ERZ505514 (study PRJEB26160, sample SAMN06269048) | microbial mat metagenome | isolation source: Oligotrophic lake microbial mat | place...
TAATGATACGGCGACCACCGAGATCTACACCTCTCTATTCGTCGGCAGCGTCAGATGTGTATAAGAGACAGGAACGTAGTGAAGGATCTCGTTTTTCTGAATCAGGTATTGCTGGACGAAGGCCTGGCGGAGTACGTTAAGTAGGGAAGTGAGCCGCCCGGGAAAATCGCTGGTCCTGCGCGCGTCCCCCCTTCTGTCATCCCGAACGAAGAGAAGGATCTCGCATTTCAAGTTTTGTTAGACAAGAGAATTAGCTGAGCACGTTAGGTAGAGAAGGCGTGACCGTTGGCGGATACCGGCAGGCTGCGGAAGATTTCTCCGGTGCTCAGCACTGGAACCCAATGATTCCAGCACGCTCGCTGGGCTTGGACAGCCCAGTCTTCGGAGACAGTCCTCGGCCTTCGGACCTGCGGAACTCGCGGCGGATAAATCTCCCGCAGCCTGCATGCCAAGAAAACCTGTGGGGAGAACATCTACCTAAACATTCCACATTTTATAGACGCTTGCATTGTTGAATTAGAGAAGATATGTGAAGGAATAACAGGAATTAATAATAGCGACACACTTAAAAAATTTAATGCATACATAGGGCGAAGGTTCCCTGCAAAGAAAATATAATGAGAAGGTTGCATGTAAATCTGACTCAGAAAATTCCTGCAGTAATCCTATGATAGTTGCTCGATAATATGGATGAATAATGGAAACTGTTTATTTCGATACAAATGTTTACGAGCATTGTAGAACCCAGAGAGGTTCTAAGATTGGATTTTGAATCTTATCTTCGAACAAAAGCGCAAGCTTCTACAATCTTTTCATCGGCTGATCTTTATGCTTTCTTAGACCGAGGTATTGCGGGAGAATTTAATAATCTCTACCGCAACAAAGAAAGCCAATATCATTCATATAAGCCTGTGTTCAAAGTGGCAATGAAGAAAATACTCCATTCAATTAGCGTTACAGCAAATGGTATTTCGAAACACAAAACCAAAGCATGGTGACAATGTTGATATACAACATTCCCTATATGCAGGATGCTCTACGCTATTTGTTACATCGGACACCCATTTTTTGGAACAGCTCAAACAGATAAACGAAAAAGATGTGATTTTTGTATCACTTTCTGAATTCATCAAAAAATTAAAGGAGTACTAATTCCTAAGGATTGAAGAATGGTTCAAAGAGGTCGGTTTTTTAAAAAAAGAAGCGGGGAGTGAGTATGGGATTTTGGCGTGCGGGGTTTGCGGGGTTGGGGGTGCTTCTGTGCGCGGCGGCGGGGCCGGCTTTGGCGGAGGCTCGGGAGGTGGGGGAGTATATTTCTTTTTATTATCAGGCTCCGGCTCCGGAGGAGGCGCCTGAGGTGATCGGGGCGCTGCTGGATTCGGAGATTTTGAATTCGAAGGCGGCGGTGGAGAGTGATTTCAGGGGGACGACGGCTTATTTTTTTGGACGCATCGGGCAGATGAACCCTGAGATTAAAGTATTTTACAGGGCGCTCTTCGAGAAGAGCGCGGACAAGTCTTTTCTCGTCCACATTTTCAGGTACTGCGCGGATGAGGAGGACAGGAAGTATCTGCTGGCGAAGGTGAAAGACCCGGGCTTTGAGGAACCGGCGGAGATGGTGAACGGGCTGTTTGGTTCGGGGCTGACGGAGCCCGTGAATCTTCCGGAACGGGACATCAAAAGAAGCGGGGACCTGGATTATTACTGGAACGAGTTTTTTCTCACTGGCTCCGAGCAGGTGCTCGAGAAACTTTTGAACGTGATTTCGTGGCCGGACAGGACGCGGGCGAAAGTGGAGTCCTATTTGAATGGAAGCGCCGCGCCGGAGAATAAAGAGAAGGTCAGGCAGATGCTCAGGACTGAGTTCGACTTTCATTTCGGAAAAGGCGGGGAGATCCTTTCGAAGGACGACCTGGATTCGAAACTCGCGCTCGCAGTCACGACACAGGGGAAAGGGAAAGAGTTTCAGGAGCTGAATAACCTGCTCGGCTTTACGGATGAAGATACGCTGCATTACGCGACGAAAGGCGCCGTCGCCTGGGCCCTCGCGAGTAACGCGCTCCAGCACGAGAAGGTCCTGCGTTTTCTCGAAAAGAAAATACCCGACCTTACGGGCGGTGCTTTACTGCTAGCCTTGCAGACAGCGGGCGAGGCCGAACTGGAAAGAAACGAGGACGCCGCGGCCGAGAAACATATCCGGAAAGTGATCGAGCTGAATCCAACCGATCTGCGTGCGCTGGAGTATCTCCACCTGATTTACGTGAAGCGGGATGACGACGAGGGAGCATCTGACGTGAACGCGAAAATCAAGGCGCTCGAAGCGTAGCGGATTGTTCCGGCAAAAAGGGCAGGGACTCGGGTGACCTGCTCCTGCGCCGCCGCCGGGAATGGCTCAACGGCAAGCGCCGCCGCAATCAGGAGCACTGGTTTTCCTGAAGTAATGATAACGACTCTCTCTGGAACGCCTTTAACAGTCTTCTCCGGGGTTGAAATTACTTTGTAAAACGGGTATCAAGAATACTTGAGCGGGAGTCTATTTCAATAAAAGGCAAGGAGTTCAAGAGGTTATTCCCTGTTAAAAGGAGACTCTTAAAGCCGCCAGTTGCGCGGGAGGCGCTTTTGCTTTATTAATAGGAGGCGTTTCATGGGAAAAGTCCCGGAGAAAACAGCCGGGAACCCTTTCGCCTCCGTCAACTTGAAAACCGGCGTCGTCAACCGGAGAAGATCAGGAGCTGTTTTTATGATATTCAGGATGCCGATTGTGCTTGCGGCCGCGGGCTTTCTCTTGGCGGGCGGGCTGGTTTTTGCGGATACTTCGGAGATTGACTCCGGGCCTGTTCAGATGGGTTACGAGATCGTGGGTACAGTGCCCGAGGAAGGGTATCTCATCAAGGGCGAGGGCTGGACGCAGATTTCTTATGTAACGAAGGATGACACTGGCCGTCCGGTGAAGGTGGCCCGGCTTTGTGACCTGAAAGCCGCGATCGAAGTCGCCCTGGTCAATGGGACGACGCTGCGCGCGTACTACCGCGCGTTTTTGGTTTTTCCAAAAGAGTACTGGCCTGAAAAGGGAAGCGGCCGCGAAGAGTTTCCATCAAAAACGGAAATCGAGGCTCCCCTCGACAAGCTCGAGAAGCTCGACGAATTTCAGACGGGCGGGCACGCCGAAAGATTCTCGGTCGATCTCGCGGGCGCGGCGCTCAAGAAACTCGAAGAGCTGGGATACGCCCAGGACGAAGCGTTCGTGACGGCTTTCAAAATGAAAATCGCCGAGCTCATTGCGGGTCTCCACGCCGAAATCCCGAACCAGATCCGCTGGATGTTCGAGCGCTACCTCGAGCAGGTCAAACAGGAAGCCGAAGCCGCCGAGAAAGCCGAAATCACACTCAAGGCCGAAGCCGAAGCCGCGCGAATGCAGGCCGCCAAAGCTGCCGAGGCGCCTGCCGCTGAATCCGCGCCCGAGGCGGTCCCCGAACCCGATTCTCTGAATCCTGAAGAAAGAAGAGACGCTCCCTTTGATCCGCAAAATTAAGTTCGATACTTCCCGGGCGCGTGCGCTTCTTTTCCTGCTGCTCTCACTGTCGCTCGCGTGCGGCTGCGCCGGAGACCGCGCGAAGATGCTGGGAAAAGGTCCTCTGGCCGCGGCCCACGCCCACGAAATCAAGGGCGATTTCGACAAGGCGATCGCGGAACTGCAGAAGGGCATCGAAGAAGACCCGTATTCGGGCCGCCTCTATTACACGCTTGGAAACCTCAAGCTCGGCCTCGGTGATTTCGAAGGAGCCCGGACGGCGTTCTGGCGCGCGAGCCAGCTGTACGAAGCCACGGGCGAGCACAAGACGGAAGCGGAACCGTTCAACAAGCTGCTCGCCACCTACGACAACCTGGGCATGGTCCTCACTCTTCTCGGGGAATACGAAAACGCGGTCTGGTATCACGGACGCGCCGAGCTGCCGCCTCACGACAGTTATCTTCCGCTGAGGGGAAAGGCTTTCGCGAATCTCCTGAAGGGCGATTCCGAACAGGCGCTCAACCAGTTTAATATGTATATGAGCCATTTTCCCTCCCACGAAAGCGCGATGGCCCCCCTGCTGAATTTAATGGAAGAGACCGCGGCCGGGCGGGTGCCGAAAGAAGCCTTCGTGGAATACTTGAAAGCCGTGTACTCAGGCTACGATGCCGAGGCCCAGAAAGAACATTTCGACCGCGCGATCAAAATGACGCCGGGCCACGCGGGCTGGGAAAAGCTTAAACCGCAGGTCCAGGTCAACCCGGGCGTGCAGGCGGCCGATATCGAACAGGACAAGGAGTTTGCCTACGTCCGCACCCTGATTACTAATCAAAATCTCGGAGAAGCGGAGAAGAGACTCAAAAAACTTAAAAAGCGCTATCCCGACAGCCCTCAGGTGTATCAATACATCGGCGTCATGCTGTTGAATAAAGGCGAACCCGCCAAGGCCGAGGACTCGTTCCTCGAAGGACTGAAAAAAGACCCGCATTCTCTTCAGATAAATTTTAATCTCGCGACGGCTTATTTGACCCAGGGAAAATTTGATAAAGCGAAAGCGCGTGCGCTCCGGGTTACGGCAAGGGACCCTCATTATCCCGACGTGAACATGCTTCTCAGCCAGTTGATGGTCCGGGAAAAAAAATACGACGAGGCGCTTTCCTACGCCGAAAAGGAAGCTGAAATCAATCCGAAGAACCCCAACGTCCACGCGAATATCGGGGAGATTTATTATCAGCACAAGAAAGACTACCTGCGGGCGATCGCGAGTTATGATAGATGCCTCCAGCTCGAGCCCACGGACCTCGAAGTCCGGAAATGGAAGTCGGACGCGTACGCTCAGCTGGGCGATTTCGACAAGGCGCGCGAAGAGATGCTCGCCCTGCGCGACACGATGATGAAATATCCCCAGCTCCGGGAGCAGGTCGGGCAGGCTGACGGCTGGATCCGCGAGCTCGAAAGCAAAAAGCAGGGCGCTCCGGGCGGACAGGCCGCAACACATTGAACGTATTCGTCCTGAACACGGACGAAGAAAGAGCCAAGGCACATGAAAGTTCAGGAAACAAAATTTTACGCGGCGCGAGCCGACCTCGAGACGTGGCTTAAAGCGGTCGAAGCGGAAATCCGGCTGCAATGGATTCACGGCGGCCTTTTGGAGTCGCTCGAAGATCTCGCGGAGTACACCTCTTTCAGGCAGATCCCCGATTTCGGCGTGGCGCTGAGCGGGCAGGATATTCTTCAGGAAAAATACCTGATCATGCCCGAGGACGCGATACTCCGGCTCATGAAAGCGCCCCAACCCCGTTCCAGTAGAATTTTCCTTTCCGTCGCGCAGCAGGAAAACCGGAATTCCCTTTTGCTCAAGCCGGGCGGCGTCTTGCGCGGCACCCAGAAGGCGGTCATGGCGGGATCCATTGAAAATATCTGGAAAACCGAGGCTTCGCTCGGACTCTTTGATCTCTTCCGGAAAGAGATGCTGAAAACATTCACTGCCGCCGGGAGCTACCGCGTCGGGCCCGCGGCCCGGCTGCTCGCCAAACAAGGTTACAGGCTCACCGAAAATCTCCGCACGCCAAAAGAGCGGGATCTGGTTATTTATTAACGCGTCCTTACAAATATTCGGGAGGTTACGATGCTGACAAAATTGACCGGCGTTATTCTGGTGACCGCACTTCTTTGCTCCTCGCCTGTTTACGCCGACGGCGGCGCTAAATCTCTTGGCGGCATTTCCTTCACGGTTCCTGCAGGCTGGAAAGAGACTCCGCCGTCTTCTTCCATGCGCGCTTTTCAGTTTGAGATTCCAGGCGCCAATGTGCCTGGACATCCTGGGGAAAGCTTGACGCTTTCCTCCGGAACTCCTCGTACCGACCAGGCCGCGGGACAGAAGGCGGAGATGGCGGTGTTTTATTTCGGACCCGGCATGGGCGGCGGGATCCAGGCGAACGTCGCTCGCTGGAAGGGCCAGTTCAAAACTCTGACGGCGGAGGAAGTCGAAGAGAGACAGCAGGGCGCGGTCAAGGTCACGATCGTTTCACTGAAGGGAACGTTCCAGCCTTCGGGCGGCCCGATGATGACGGCGGAAGGAGCGGCGATCGAGAACTCGGCCGTGCTCGCCGCGATCGCCGAAGGAACGCAGGGCTCGATTTTTTTTAAATTGACGGGGCCCGGCGTGGTTCTCGCCGAAGCGCGTCCCGGCTTCGACAGTCTTGTGGCCAGTCTCAAGTAACCGGTAAGAACTCGAAGGAAAGTCCGCATGAAGACGCTTGGGGATTACGCAGAATGAAGAGAAGGTCCTCCTTGCGCTCGCGTGCAGTCTTTTTTTCAGCGTGCCGGCTGCGCTCCATCTCGTTTTTAAAAATCAATCGCGGCGCGCCGCGAACCGACAAACGGAGGTGTGACATGAAAGGCATTCTTTTCTCGCTGGGCCTGCTTGTGATGATACCCGCGGCCTTTGAGGCGCGGGCGGAAGAACCCACGCTTCTCCTGAATGTCGAGCCCGTTCAGGAGTCCGTGAAAGCGGGAGAGATGTTTGAACTGGCCTACGAGGTTCGGAACGTGTCATCTCAACCGGCGGCCTTCGAGATGTGGAAATGTGCGTCGTTCGTTCACTGGGATACGGACGTCGACGGCATCGAAGCGGACGAGTGGCCGTGCCTTGAGGCCGACGAGCCTGTGGTTTTCAATCTGGCCCCCGGAGAATTCATGGGGAACAAAGTCCGGCTGATTTACCTGGGAGAGAATCCTGCGGGAGAAAAACCGGTGACTTTCAGGCTGAGTTTCGAACCTTTCCTCGAGGGCGGCGTGGATCTCATGGAGCCCGTCACGGGCGGCCCCGTCGAAATCACTGTGACGCCGGGCGACCCGGAAGAGATCGCGAAAAAAAATGAGAATAAAAATTAGATTCAAAGAGGAGAGAGGGGCCGGGCACGCGGGAGAGACCCACAGTACCCGGCGCTTGAGCGGAAGTCGAGCTTACTTTCCCGATCTCTTTTCCTGCTTGGCTTTTCTTTTTTCCTGAAGAGTTTTCATCGGTTTCTTTTTGTCGCCCTTGTCGCCCGTTCTAAGTTTTTCTTTTGCCATGGTGACGCTCCTGTTTGATGTGATTCTGTGGCCCGGATATTTTCCGGTGAGGACATCATACAATACAAAGACATCGGCGGCCTTCACTTTTTCATGGGTTGCGCTAGAATAGAAACCCTATGAAAGAAACCGAAAGCAAGACCGGCATGACGACGACTTCAAAAATCTGTTCCGTGTGTTTCCGGCCGAACAATTCTTCGTTGGCCGAGTGCCGCCGCTGTGACAATCCTCTCACTGAAAGCGCGTCCGAAGAGCAGGTGCGCGATTATTACCGGAAGAAGGGGCTGCCTGCGGGCGTGATTCTTTTTACGGCACTCGCCTCGGTTGGTTTCTTCGTGAGTTTTCCGCAGATGATCGGCGTCGTGCCGGTGAGTGAATTTTCCCCGTTTGACTGGCTTCAGATCGTGGCGATGAACGTGGCTTTGCTCGTGCTCACGGCAGGTCTTCTCCTGTCGCGGGAATGGGCGAGAAAGGGGATCATCTATTTTCAGCTTGCCGCGGTCTTCATCGGGATCGGCTCTCTTTTTGCGATGCAGGGTGAAAAAGGCGCCGGTTACGAACATGCGTTCAGGCAATACGAGGCGCGCGAGCAGGGTGAAGTGCAGTCCGGCCGCAGGCAGCCTTTGTCGAACGCAGAGCTCAGAATAGAATTCCGCGGGGCGATGGATCTTTCAAATACGGGCGTCTGGGTCCCGATGGTGCTCATGATGCTCGTGACGCCCGCAGTATGGTTTGCCTATTTTTCAGGACCGGTAAAACGGTATTTTCACTACAAAGAATTGATCCGCGCGGAGAACAGGCGCGCGGGTCCGTAAAGGCCAAGGCCCCCAGGAGAGAACATGCAAAACCCGACGTCACTTCCCCTGATCCTGCAGAAGACCGCGGATTTTTTAAAGGTCCATTGGCAAAAAGTTCTTTTCGTCGTCCTTATTGTGTACACGCCCTTTAACGCGGTGATGTCTTTTTTTCCGGCCGAAGGGCCCGCTGCGGGGGATGATTTTCAGCTCTGGAGAAATGCGGGCGCCGTTTCCTTGAGCCAGACACTCAAAGGTTTCGCGGGTATCCTTGTCTCGCTCGCTTTGGCGGTTCTCGTCGAGGCGCACACCCGAAATGAAAATGTTTCCCTCAAGGAGGTTCTTCTTCGCTCGTTGAAGCGCCTGCCCGTAGCTTTCGGCACTATCCTCGTCACGAGCATTCTTGTGGGCCTGCTTTTTCTTGCGCTCATTGTCCCCGGAGTGATGTTCACCATTTTCTGGATGTTTGCCCTGACGGCGGTCGCGCTCCGCGGCGTATCGTTTTTCGGAGCGCTCAGCTACAGCAAAGCGCTCGTGAAAGGCCGCTGGTGGAAAACGTTTGGCTACGCTCTCGTGTTGATGCTGATAGGCGGCGTTATCGCGGTCGCGGCAGGCAGCCTTGGGGGTATCTTTGCCAGCGTGATAAGCGGGCTCATTCCTTTTCAGCCGGTTTTCCGCCTTTTCAATATCCTTGTCTTTACTTTCGTGGATCTCACGCAGACTTTCATTACGGCCGGGCTCGTTTTCTTTTTTCTTCAATGGGAAGAAACCCGGGGGCCGGGCGCGCTCCCGGCAATCGGAGGCGTTAACGTACCCCCTGCAGCGATCTAAGGTCGGCCCAGGGGAGTGGACTTAAGACCGTCGGAAGAAGCTTGGGGCTTACGGGAATTATGATGTCTTATCCCGTCGCTTTGCAATAACTTAGGATATTTCGCAACATCTGATTAAACCTTCCGGCCGTGCGCGCGTCTAAGTGTGCGGCAGGAAGTGAAACCTGCCGACAAAATCCAACGGCGGGAGGAATCAAACAATGAATAAATGGACGGTCATCACACTCACATTACTGATCGGAACAGGGCTCGCGGCGGGCCCTGCACCCTCAGCGTTTGCCCAGGCGGAAGCGGCCCAGGGAAGCGGCGGTTTTCAACAGAAGATCCAGGAGTGGAAAGAACTCCGCGAAAAAGATCCGGAAGCTTTCAAAGCAAAAGTGCAGGAGCGCAAGCAGGCGGTGCGCGAGCGGCTCGAAGAAAAGCGCGGCGAGAACCCCGAGGAGTTCGAATCGGTGCGTAAAGAAGTCGGAGAGAAGCGGCGGGAGAAGCTGAAGAAACTGAAAGAGGAAAATCCGGAACGCTTTGAAGAAGTGATGGAGAACCGGCGGGAGAAACTCGAAAAGCTGAAGGAAGAGCGTCCCGAGCAATACGAAAAACTTGCCGAGAAACATCCCAGGCTCCAGGAGCGTCTCGAGAAATGGAAGCAGGGCGAAGGACGGATGCCTAAGGAACGCATGAAGGAAATGCGCGGGAAGAATCCCGAACAGTTCAAGGAATTCATGGAAAAGCATCCCGGGGCCGCCAAGCGCTTCGGCGAAAAATCCGAAGACAAACGGGACCATCTCGAAGACCGGCGCGATAAGATCGAAGACCGTAAGGACCGCGCCGAAGATATCCGCGACGCGCAGCACGACGGCGGTTATCTCGATAAGCTGGAAGATAAGAAAGACCGCGCGGAAGACCGTCTTGACCATGCGGAAGACCGGTCGGACAAAGCCGAAGACCGCTGGGACAGGAAGCACGACGGGCCCGTTCCGCCCGCGGCGAGAGACAGGATCGAAGACCGGAAAGATCATCTCGAAGATAAGAAAGACCGTGCCGAAGACCGCTGGGACCGGGCTGAAGACGTCCGCGACGCGCAGCATAACGGCGGGAGGCTCGACAAGCTCGAAGACAAGCGGGACCAAACGGAAGACCGGATGGACCGTCGTGAAGATATCCGCGACCGTGGGGAAGACCGGCGCGACCGGCAGACCCGCGGCGCGAGGCAGGGGATGAAACGTGCGGCAGGAAACAGAAATTAGAGAACCTGAAGACGCGTTGATCGCGCGGGTGCGGAGGGGCGACACAAGCGCCTTCTCCGCACTCGTGTCTTCGCATGAAGACAGGGCGATCGGACTCGCCTATTCTTTTCTCGGCAATTGGGAAGACGCCCGCGAAGCGGCGCAGAACGCGTTTGTCAAAGCGTACCGGGATTTTCAAAGGTTCCGGGGAGAAAGTCATTTCACCACCTGGTTTCACCGGATACTCGTGAACGAATGCCGCGATTTTCTGCGGAAGAAAAAAGTCCGCCGCAATCTCGCAGTGAATTTAACGGGCGATGGGGATAATGAAGACGTCCGCGAAGCGCCCGAGCTTCGGATTCCGGGCAGGGAAAACCCCGGACGCGACGCAGCCGACCGCGAGCTTGGAGAAGCGATCCGCTCGCACGCCGCGCAGCTTCCCGAACAGCAGCACGCGGTTTTTATCATGCGTTACATGGAAGACATGAGCCTGGAAGAAATTGCCTCCTCGCTCAGGCTTACGACGGGCGCCGTGAAAGCGCATCTCTGGCAGGCGAACCGGAAAATGAAAGAGAAACTTTCCAAATACAGGCAGGAGGGAACGGTATGAACGAGCAGCCCTTTGACGAACTGGACCGGGAGTGGAAAGAAAAGGCACGTGATCTCAAGCGTCCGAACATTCCCGCGGAAATCAAAAAAGGATTCGCGGAGTCCGTTGAAAAGCGTATCAGCCAGACGCGTCCGGACGTTCCCTTTCCCGTGCTGGAAGCGGCCGCGCTCATCTTCTTGCTCGCAGCCGCGATTCTCTGGGGGGTCGTGGGACGGCCCGTCGCGCAGGCCGTGAAAGCAGGGGTGGAGGCTCCTGCCATGGAAGAGACCGCCGGTTCTTACGCTGCCCCGGTAGAAACGGCCGAAGCCGCTGAGGCCGCGCCCTACGCTCTGCGGGAAGACGAGCTTGCGGAAGAAATCGAGATCCTGCGCGAACTCGGAGTTTGGGACGACGCCGAGGACGAAGCTCTCAATCTCGTCACGGGCGATCAACTCATGGGCGAAATGGATTATGGACTGAGTATCGCGGCGCCCGGCCCCGCAATGACATAATAAAATCAACAAATGAAAGGACCAGGCATGAAGATAAAAATCCAGGGTTTCATCCCTCTCGCGCTCGCCAGCTTTCTTTTTTCCGTGTCCCCGGCTTATGGTGCTGAAGAACGCGCCGTTCCTGAAGGCGCTCAGCCGGTGGAGATCCAGGGCGAGGAGAGCGCCCCTGTCCAGGCACCTGTGCCGCCGCTTAGGGAGAAAATCGAAGAAGTAAAGAAAGGCATGGCCGAAGTGCCGAAACCGATAAAAAATTTCGGTGAACTCGGCTCCGCCCGGAAGACCCAGCTCGACCAGCTCGAGATGGATTACGCGTCCGGGAAGATCACGCAGACCGAATACGAAATGCGCCGCGACACGCTTTTTCGCGAAGCCAACCTGATTTTCTGATTATCGGAGACGAGAACATGAATAATCGGCGTTTGAATGTTTTGATTTGCCTGTTCGCGGTTCTTCTTTTTGCCGCGGCCCCCGCAGCCTGCGCCGGCGGTCCGATGGACGATACCCGCATGGAAAAAATGGGGGACTGGTTCTCGGCGCTCGGCAAAAGCGGCGGTGAAAAAAAACAGATTCTTCTCCAGCGTAGAATTCAGCGAAGGTCGGCAAAAGCGCAGAATGCCGGAAGAGAAGCCGCCCGCAGCAACGAGAAGAATGCCCGCAAAAGGGCGCAGGACGCCGGGAAAGCCGCCCGGAAAGCCCAGAATAAATAATTGCGCCGGATTTAAACCAGCCGGGAACGAGATACTGCTTATCTCTCGAAAGAGCGGGCAAACCGCCGGTATTCCTCACCGGCGTGAAGAAATTTTTCCTCCAAAAGCTGGTCCGTCGATTCGATTTTTTAGCGGCGTCACTGACAAGATTATGAAGACGCTGAGCCCCCAGCATTTTCTGAAATCCGCGGTAAGCCTGCGAGCGGTTGTAATAAGAGCCGGTTTTAACGGCTTCGAGCGTCAGGCGGTATAAATGCCGCGTGAATTTGTAATGATAAAGCACCGTCCGAAACGTCAGCTATGCAGGCGTTTAAAATTTGGTGCGAACTGCCTAAAGAACGTCTCTCTTTTCCTTCGCGCATAAGAGGATGTTTTGTCAGCGATATGTCGGCGAAATCAAACAGCCGGGAGCGGATGCCGCCCAGGTGCCACCGGATGGCGGGCTCGGAGAGCGTACTTCCCGGCGCATTGTAGGGCCCGTTTGTTACATGGGACAATTCATAATAGGGATGAGCTGTCCGCAGAAAAATCCTGCATTCAACCTTAAAAAAAATGCAATAAATCGAAACAAAACCTTGCCAATTACGTCATATAGAATAAATAATATCCCGGTTTGAGGGTCTGGTTCCCAGACCGTTAAAAAAGAAGCAGCTTCAAGGGAGGGTAAAGATGACAGGACAGGGTTCCGGCGGTAACGTGATCGCGGCGGTTTGCAGTTTTTTCGTGCCCGGGCTTGGGCAATTAGTTCAGGGACGCCTGCTGATGGCGATCGTGCATTTCTGCCTGGCGGGTCTTTTATGGCTCATTCTTATGGGCTGGGTCATCCATTTGTGGTCCATCCTCGACGCCGCCAAATTCAAGCCGAAGCAGCTCCAGTAGCAGTCCGCACATAAAAGGAGAACGGGATGAACATTCAGAGATGGGACCGCGAGCGTTTATTTGAGCGCATTTTTCAGGAAGGCAATGTCGGGATCGCACTCGTCGGCCTCGATTTCACTTTTCTCGAAGTCAATCCGCGCCTCTGCGAAATCACGGGCTACTCTTCAGAAGAACTCCGAGACCGGAAGTTCATCGACATTACCCACCCGGACGACATCCACACCGACGTCCAGCTCGCCGACCAGCTCTTCCGGGGAATGAGAAAAAATTACCAGATCGAGAAACGCTATTTCAAAAAGAACGGTGAAATCGTCTGGATCTATCTCTCGGCTTCCGTCATACGGAACGAAGCTGACGAGCCTCTTTTCGCGCTTTCCATGATTACTGACATCACGGCCATCAAGAACAGCGAAAACGGCGGCGCCCCGGCCGTGCCGCACAACCCTTATCGCGAGCTCCCGGAATCGGAGCCTGCGGAAACTTTCGGCGATTTCCTCAATGTCTGCAGCTGGTGCACCAAGGTCAGGGGAACGGACTCGCGCTGGCACCGTTTCGAAGACTGGATCAAAAAAACGTTTCAGGTGAGCACCACCCACGGCATCTGCCCGGGCTGTGAAGCCAAACAGAGAAACCTCTGACGCCGCGTTCCAGGGATTTTGCGGCCTGAGATGAACAAAATGATCCTGATCGTACTGGCCGCTTTTGCCGTCCTTCTCGTCGTTTCGTGTTTTATTCTGAGTTCGATCGTGTTTCCATGCCGCGGCTTATTTCAAGGCGGCCGCGCCGCTCTTTCACCCGGCGCCGCAGAACACGCTGTCCTCGAAACAAATCTCCGCATGCACGTTACGGCTCTCGCCGGGACGATCGGTGAAAGAAACCTTTTTCATCCCGAAAAACTCGAACAGGCGGCTGAATACATCAAGCACGTCTGGCAGGAGCAGGGCTTTGAAGTAAGGACGCAGGTTTACGAGCACCAGGGAGTTCCGTTTCAGAATCTCTGGGTGCAGATCGACGGCGCGGAATCCCCCCGGGAGATCGTGCTCGCGGGCGCTCATTACGATTCGGTCCTGCACTCGCCCGGGGCCGACGACAATGCGAGCGGCGCCGCGGCTCTTCTCGAACTTTCGGGCAGGCTGAAAAAAATCGGGCCCTTCAAAAGATCCATCCGGTTCGCGGCTTTCACGAATGAAGAACCGCCTTTCTTTAAGTCACCGGAAATGGGAAGCCGCGTGTTCGCCCGCACAGCCGCCCAAGAAAAAGAAAACATTACGGCGATGATCAGCCTCGAAACGATCGGCTATTTTACAGACGAACGCCGCAGCCAGAAATATCCGCCGCTCTTCAACCTCTTTTATCCTGACACGGGAAACTTTCTCGCGGTGGTAGGCAACGTGGAGTCGCGAAAGCTGGTGGAGAAAGTAACGCGGTATTTCCGGGAGGCGAGCCCGCTTCCCTGCGAATGCGCGGCAGTCCCGGGCTCGGTGCCGGGAGTGGACTGGTCGGACCACGCTTCCTTCTGGGAGTACGGTGTCCCCGCGGTCATGGTCACGGATACGGCGCCTTACCGTAATCCGCGCTACCATCAGGCGGGCGACACGCCTGAAACCCTTACCTATCCCGCATTCGCGCAGGCGGTGTCAGGCCTCGCGCACGTTCTCGAGCGTCTCGCGGGCGAATAGGCTGGCAGGCCCAGGCATAAAAAAAGGGCCGGGTATCACTTCGATACCCAGCCCCCCGGTACGGGTCCGATTTAAACCGTTACCGGCTCATGGCCGCCTGAATTTTCATGGCTTCCTCAAGATGCGTCGCGACATGACCGCGGGTATCAGTGAGGTGCTTCTTGATTTGTTCATTGTTCGCTTTCGCGCTGAACTGGGTATCGATTTTGTTCAGCACTTCCTTATGAGACTTGATCATCGCATCGATGTAAGCGGTTCCGAATTCGTCGCCTTCAAGAGGAAGAAGGGTTGAAAGCTCCCGCGCGCCTTTGACACGGAGATCGTCGACAGCTTTGGTGTCCATCGGCGTCACGCCGATCTGTTCGCCGAGCTTAAGCGTCTGCTCGAGGTTTTCGCCGTGCTCTTCGTGCATCATTTTCGCGTAGTCAAGCACCTCGGGACTTGCTTTTTTCTGTGAGGCCGCGGCCGCCGCCAGAATCTCGTTGTCGTTTATCGCGCCTACGAAGCCGAGAACTTCCGCGTCGCCTTTGTCGCCTTCAGCCTCGCCCTGACCTTCGCGCAGCGGCGAACCGGGAATGACCGGCACGTCCGGAAACATGGCGGAGTCACCGGCGGGCTCGAACTGCAGCTTCTCCACATACTCGGGATGCTTTCCCAGTACGTCGTTCACAACATTCTCCCCGAATGACTTACGCGCTTCTTCGACATTCTTTTTTCCGGTTACGATATCGTTCGCAAGATTCAGCGTTAGAATATTGTGGCCTTCCAGATCGCAGCGGGCGGACATTTCTCCCGCCGTCCGGTTGATCGTCACGCTTCCGTCGTAGGCCAGAAGATCGTCTGCCTTATCGGCAGGCACATTATAACTGACCGTGTGCTCGAGATAATCCATGTGAGGCTTGGGGAAATCGTGATTGATTTCCTTTCGCGTGACCATGATCCGCTTATATTCGCCGGGGTTGTGCCAGACGAACGTTTCGGTTGAAGCTTCCTGAGGAAGGCCGTACTTGCCCATCATCTGAAGCGCGGCCACCTTGGGACGGGGCGGGTAGTCATTCACGAGCTGATCGAAGGCGGCCTGGTCAACGGTAGTACCCGCGGCCTTGTTCATTTTTTCAGCGGCCTGTGCATACCCCGCCGGCATAGCTGTGAAAACGAAAAGCATTGTCGTTAAGACACTGAGAATCATCATTTTTTGTGTTTGCGGTGTTTTCATATCAGCCTCATTTTTTATGGGAGATGTTGTGGTATCGAAAAATTCATTAGAAAAATTGTACCGTTTCGCCTAAAAATCAGAATCGGGTTATCCTGTTATTACTTTCTTGGCTTCTCTTTGAGTAACTTACGGATACTGACGACTGACGACTGACTTCTGATCGTAAATACTGCCTTTTAGTTGTTAAATACTTCCTCAGGGATGGAATAATTCAAATGCTGCATTTGATGCGGCAGGTCCGGACATTCCTGGAAAAGGCCCTGAATATACTCCTTTATCACCGGGTCAGATTTCCATTTATTCACGCTTCCCGGATTGACTTGCCTGACGCCTTTCAAGGCGCGCACGGTCTGTTTTGAAGCGTTAAATTTTTTATGGCATTCGGTGAAGGCGGAGCGTGTCTTCAATCCGATTTTTTCGGCGAGCCGCGATTGAACCAGATCGGGATTGTTGACAAGATCCTCACAGCGCACGGTCAGAACGCGGGGAAAGTCCTTAAATTCATTGTAAAGGTCAATGCTCGCGGTAAGCCGTTGGTAAGACACATAAAACCCGCCCGGTTTTTCCGGATGGGTGGAGGTCAAAATGTCGAGAGGGTTTCGAAGCATCCAGATAATAAAAATGCCCGGGTTATTTTCAACGGGGGCCCGGTCCATCGAGAGACTGTTCTGTTTATTCCTGCTCGCGACGAGCGTGCAGGGGGTGAGGTTCAAGCGCCATTTCCCGGCGTTCAGCATTTTGTCCAGAGGCACTTCGATGCCCCGGCTCGTTTTAAAAGGCCTCGTCTCTTCGAAACCGTTAATGAACAATTCACGCATCAGCCGTATTTCCCGCTCTCGCGCATCCCTGGATGTAGACATACCGCGTATCGTAAAGCATAGTTACCTCGTTTCGGTTGTGAGCTGCGCGGCCGCAATGCCTGATTCTCCGGCGATGGAATACAGCAGCGGGGCTTGATTATCTTCTTCGTAGATGCAAGGGTCGCGAAGCTGGCGGACCGGGTAATGAACGGCTCCTCTCCTGGAAGGCAGGAGCGGAAGCCGCCCTCCTTCATAGTCCTTTTCGGGCCTCAGGATGGTGCGGGTGCTTATTCTATTCCACCGCATCCAGTCTTCACTGCGGCAATCGACTCTGGAAACAATAATCCTTTCGGGCCAGCCTCCCGCGTCGGAATAGAAGACATCCAGATAGTCTCCCGAGACTCTGACCGCTGAATGCCTCATCCGTGGATTCCACAGGACCGGACCCGGTTCAAAATCCTTCAGGCCGTCTTCTGATCTTAGAAACAGACCGGGCATTCCGAGCGCGTAAAAATAATTTTTGAAACGGAAGACCCGCATATAGCTGGGCCCCAGAATCTGAGGAAAAGAACGGAACGAAACGCCGTCCCGGGATTCGGCAAGAAGGGTCCTCTGGCCGTCCAGTATGGGGAATCTCTGGCTGAGAGCGTCGTTTTTTGCTTCCTGCTTCGACAGGACGTCGCCGTGAAAATACATAAGTATTTTTTTTCTCAGAGGGTCGACGTGTACGTCCGGCGAAGCGATGTGCGTCAGGCAGGGCGTCTCGCCCAGACGCAGCGTGCCCGGTTCGTGGATGAGCCAGGGTCCCTCCAGCGAGTCGGCGTATGCGAGCCGGATGTGTTTTCCCGAATGATGGGCGAAGTAAAGATAATAACGCCCCAGCGGTTTTTCAACCCAGCCGGGCACTTTGATCAATGACGGGCCGTTGATGTTATCGCCGAGAGAAATGTGGGAAGAAGGAGTGATTAACGGTTTTTCATAAAGACGCGTCGCCGTGGGTAAAAAGTCGGCTGGGTTAAGACGGACTTTGATCGCATGGACGGCATTTGCAAGCATGGCTTAGTCTCCCTGAAATCTTAGCTCGAAAAGAATAGCGTGATGGACAGCAGGGTTTAAGATGAAGGTTAAAAGGATCGGTCGATTACGCGGCCTTTACTGGAGATGGCGAAATGACCTTGTATGAGACACCGAGGGATTGATTATGAGCCTTGCCGCAGCATTATTCCCAAGGCTTTTGTTGAAATTTTATTATCGCAGAAGCAGGGATAGAAGAAATGAGGGGGGCCGGGTTGCGCGCTCGGGGAACTCATCGATTCCTGGTGAGCCCGTTGCCTACAGTCTGAATTCCTATAACTTGTGGGATTGCCCGAATAAAATTTCCTGCGGTTTCAGGCCCCGCGTACGTTATTCGAGCGTCTCGCCGGCGAAAAAAGAAAGGGACAGGCGGTGTCAGCTTGCCTGTCCCTTTGGAATGTAAGATTGCTACGCGGCTTTCGCCATCGGCTGGGCAAAGACGCGCTCTTCCGCCGCCGGAACCGCCTTCAGTTTCCTGCGCATTCCCGCCGCCTTTTTTCTGAACGCCTCATAAATTTTATAGCTGAGAACGGTGGGATGAATTTGGTAAGCGCGCACATTATTGATAAGTGATTTCTGTGTCCAGAATTTCACGACGAGTTCCACGTATTTGCGCCTGTAATGCCTGAGAAATCCGGTAGCGTGGAAGAGATAGGCTTCGATCGGTTCAAACGGCCGCTTATTGTGGCTCACGAGCGAGCCCATATAATTGTACTGAAGACCAAGATCGTGAATTTCGTAGCCGTTCTTGATGCGGAGCGTATTCATGAGAGGCATATCGATCCAGCCTTCCCCGAAGATTTTCACCTGCTCGGGCCTGATAAACAGATTCCTGTGGCAGCGCGAGAGGACGAGAAGCCCCGTATTGAACCAGCTGCAGTCTTCGTCTTTGAGATAAGGATAATGGACCCCGTAGAACTCGCAGGCGGATTTGAGGACTCCGCCGCGGTGCTGCGCGTAAGGAGGGCGTTCGAAAACAGCGCCGATTTTTCCGTAAGGGACCATGGCAAAAAGATCGGGGCACGCGGGGTTGATCGCAATGTCGCCGTCCATGTAAATCACCCGGTCGTACTCAGCCAGCAGCTCGTAAATATCGAATTTCTTGAGCCTGCTGCGGACGGAATTTTCGTAATCACCGGTAATTTTTATAAAATCGATCCCGTGTTTTTCAGCATACCGCTTCATAAGGGGATGCGTAAATTGCCAGAGCGAAGAATCGCCGATAGCTACCGTTACGAGTGCATTTCTCATAAATCCTCCAAAAAAATATTTTAAAAAGACGTTTCTTAGTGGCAGTCATTATCAATCTACGGAGGCATTACTCCCATGGGGGCCGCCCGGTTTGGGTATTAAGGGATTATCGATAAAGTATGTCGTGTGAAATCGGGTAAAAAAAAAGCTGAAGAATTTCTTTAAACGGGGATTGAGCGCACGCCCTGATCTGAGAAGGATGGAGTCTTAAAAAAGATTAATACGGTCTCGGGCGGGATATCAGGGTCTAGAGGAAAGGGCGCCCTGGCAGCTCGAGCCCGCTCCGGCCGTGCAGCCGAAACAATGGTCGGCGGTCAGTATCGGGCGGTCCAGCAGGTCCTGCGGGCGGGAGTTAAAAATGGTGAAAGGTTCCCCGTTCCGTATCTGCATTCCAAGCGCCAGGTTGAAGTCGCAGTCGTAAAGCCTTCCGTCCCAGCCGACGCTCAGCGTATTCAGGCACATCAGATTCTTGAGCGTTGCGGCATTGAAATTCCGCGCGAGCACTTCCTCGTAATCCTCAAACTGATGGAGCGCGCGCAGGTATTTTTCATACCGGGTGATGGGCATGTTCGTGATCGTGTAGAGACGGTTAAAAACGATTCCGGCGTCTTCCAAAAGTCTCTGTTTGTAAGCCTTCTCCAGTCCCTCCTGCGCCGGAGGCAGGTGAGGGCCGACCGGATTATAAACAAGATTGAGAACGAGCCCTGTCCCTTCTTTTCCGTAACCGAGTTCATTCAGCCGGACAAGCGCCCGGACTGATTCGTCGAACGTGCCCCGGCCCCTCTGTTTATCCACGTTCTCTTTCAGGTAACAGGGAAGAGAGGCGATTACCTCGGCCCTGTTACCTGCGAGGAATTCCGCGAGATCTTCCTGTCCCGGCAAAAAGAGCACGGTGAGGTTGCAGCGGTCGATGACATGCAGGCCGCGCTTTTTCGCTTCCGTGACGAGAAACCTGAAATAAGGATTCATCTCCGGCGCCCCGCCCGTGAGATCAAGCGTCTCCGCGCCGCTCTGCGCCATATAATCCGCGACGGCGCGCGCCGTCCGTTCGTCCATATTTTCGCGGGTTTTCGAGGGACCCGCTTCCACGTGGCAGTGCGCGCAGGTGAGATTGCAGAGTTTTCCCACGTTTACCTGCAAAATTTCGATCTTTCGCTTCCTGAGTTCCACTCCTGAGGCGAGCACGCTTTCTTCGAAACGATTCATGGGAGCCCCGCCCATTGAAACAGGTGATAACTCAGGCCTGCCAGAAAACCCGCGGCCGGCAGCGTCAAAAGCCAGGCGAAGAGAATGCCGCTTATGACTTTCCAGTTGGCTTTGCCGTTCACAAGGCCGATCCCGAATAAAGAACCGCAGGAAACATGCGTAGTGGAAACGGGGACTCCGAGGCGGGAAGCGAAAATGACCAGAAAGGCAGTAATCAGATTGGCCGTGAATCCCTGGCCATGGTTCATCTTCGTGATCTTTTTAGAGACCGTCTCCGCCACTTTGCCTGCGCTGATCATGCCCCCGAGCGCCATGGCGAAAGCGATGAGCGCAATATTCCATTTCAAACCCAGCAGGCCGGAGGTGACGGAAAGCGCGGCGATCTTTGGCGTATCATTAAGGCCGCGGGCGAAACTCACGGCCCCCGCGCTCAAAAAATGAAGGCTATCCAAAATTCCCTGTATCTGTACGCCGAAAAAGCGGCCGCCGTAAAGCTCGACGGCTTTGGCCTCGCACACTGATTTATTATCCACCATCACGTCATAGGACCGAAGCTGGGCTGCCGTCAAGGCGGCGGAGGGACCGAGCGCAAGACTTCCCACCGGTATGATTCTTTCTCCCACGCAGAGGCACATTTGCTTCTTTAATCCCGCACTGCGGCTTATGAGCCTGAAAAAAGGATAGATGAGAGCGGCGGATAAAGCGGCGAGGACAGGGCTTATAAGCAGGGGGATAAAAAAACTTTTACCCAGCGCGCCGAAGCCAAGCTCTGTTCCGACAGCCACGAGACCGCTGCCCGCAAGGGCTCCCGTGAGGCCGTGAGTCGTCGAGATGGGGATGCCTTTTTTCGCCGCGATGAAAACAGTCAGGCCCGCCCCCGTGATAACGGACGCGATGAAAGCGGGCGCGGCGATGATTTCATCCGGAACGAGTCCTTTGCCGCTAAAAGTTTTAATTAATTTTTGGGCGAGGAAAAATGCTGCGAGAGAACCCGCGAAAGTACACGCGTTTCCCCAGGCGAGGGCCTTGCGGTAATGGGCGGTTCCGCTGCCGAACAGAGTCGCGACCCCTTTGAAATTATCATTCGCGCCATTTGCGTATGCTATAAATAAAGTCGCCAGCAAGATAAGCCCCGTGGCGATACTCATCAGCAGCATCCTCCGTCCATGCAAACCGAAACCTGCGTGCCCGTTTTTTTAGAAGCTTTTCCTTTGGATTCGCGCGGGTCCCTTTCCGGATTACGCGAGCAATCGAAAGGTTTCGCTTTGGAAAGCGGAACCGGTTTCCCGGGCTCGACGGGAAAGAATTCGTCCCGGTACGGAGCGCTCGAATAAATCCGGAAAGTCTTGTCGCAGACGGCCGTGCGGACGCCGCGCTTTAAAACATGCTGGTCGTCATCCTCGACCTGTTTCCAGGGGCCTTTGTAGATCACGGCCTGATTTCTCTCCCAGCAGAGTCCTTCCTTGCCCTTGTAAGCGGTCACGGTGACGGAACGGAACTCGATGCCTTCGACTACGCGCCAGGGTTTCGCGTCGTATTTTTCCAGCCGTACGCCGTAAAAACCCGCCTCCTGAAACGTTTCAAGAAAAGCCTTCTCCTGAAAAGCGCCCGAGACGCAGCCGCTCCAGAGTTCCGGGTCCTTTTGCATTTCGACAGGCACCGCCTCGTCACAGACGATATCCGAGATAGCGGCGCGGCCCCCTTTCTTCAGGACCCGGTGCATTTCCCGGAACAGCATTTTCTTGTCTTCCGGCCGGACCAGATTGAGGACGCAGTTGGAAACGATGACGTCGATCGATTCATCGGGAATGAGGGGCGCGGCCGCGCTCATTTTTTCAAGCTCCCTCTGAAAAGCTTCATAGTCATCTGCCGAGGCGAGAGGTTTCCGCGCGAGAAGTTTTTCCAGATGGTCCGGGTCGGTTTTTAAATCCTGGATTTTTCCGCGCAGAAAACGCACGTTGCTCCAGCCGATCTTTTGCGCCGCTTCCTTCTGATGCCTGCGCGCGAGATCGAGCATGGGAGGGTTGAAATCGACGCCGATGACTTTTCCCTCAGGCCCGACAACCTGGGAAGCGATAAAACAGATTTTCCCCGCACCGCAGCCGAGGTCGAGGACCGTTTCGCCTTTGCGAAGAAACTGAGAAGGGTCTCCGCAGCCGTAATCTTTCTCCAGGACTTCCTTCGGAATGGCTTTCAGGTAGCGGGGATCGTAATCGACGGGGCAGCAGAGAGCTTCTTCCTTTCTTTCCGCCCCTTTCGCGTACCGGCTCCGGACGGAATCTTCGAGGCTGACTTTCTTTTTCGAAGTTTTTCCGTTCCTGCCGTTACCCGCGGCGGACGTTTTCATGAGAGTGTTCCGGTACTATTCGGGGACGCGCTGTCGGGAATGACGGCCTCGTCCAGATCCTCCAGTTCTTCGAGGATGAAACAGGAAAGTTTCTTTTCCCTGATGCGCTTGAGCGTAAGCTCGAAAACGGCCGGGGTACTCCACGGGATGTCGATGAAAAGTTCCGGCTGGGGCGCCCTGAGCCCGATGAGGTAGTAACCGCCGTCCTCCGCCGGGCCGAGCACGGTGTCGAAGGTTTCCAGCTTGTCAAAAGCGTCCAGGATGATTTCAGGCGTCAAACAAAGCGTATCGCTGCCGAGGGCCGCCGCCGCCGAGCCGGGCTTCTGGAGCGCCCAGTCAAAAGCGTGAATGAGCCTGTCTCCCAGGCCGTCGCCGCATTGCGGCAGATAATGTGCGGCGGGGAGCAGCCACTCCCTGATAAAAGGTTCCTTGTCCGGCGGATCGAAGGCGACTACCGTATCGATTCCGTCGAGACTCTCGACGGCTTTGAAATTATGTTCCGCCAGAAGCTGGTAGGTCCGTGCGGCGGCTTCATTACCCATGGTTTTTGCGAGGCGTGTTTTAACTTTTCCGGGTTCCGGATACTTCACGAAATATAAAAGGTTCTTTAACATAAGCTTCCTCAAGTAAGGGGTGAGCTAATCTATTTTCAGAGGCAGTCTATCTGGATCTTTCGGGGAATTAAAGATATAAGCTGACACCGGAGCAAAAAAAGTTCAATCAGGTATTCCTTAATTAGAAGTGATTTTGCTCTGTTGAAAACCTATGAAATTTCAAAATGCTTTAGACAGCTCTTTGCCGGGTGGTCACTTCCACCAGGGGACATGCACAGCACTTCGTGCCTGTCCCCCCCGGAGAGAGGCGACAAGCCTCTCCCACGCATCGGAAGTTCTGTGCCCGTCCCTTCTTGGTGGAATGATGTCACGCGCGGTTTCCGGGTGCCCCCGTTTCCCGATCTCTTTGGTTGTGGTTACCCGCCCTCTGACTTAAAATACGAAACTCATGAATCAGCCCGAACGCCCCAAAAACTCCGCCGGTCCCGAAGTCTCCGGGGAAGAAGTCCGCGCATGCATCAGCCTGCTCGAGAGTTTTGCCCGGGACCCGGGCCTGTTTTCCACGCTTACGGAAGACCAGAGGATCGCGCTGCTCAAAGCCGCGGGCCAGGTCTCGCGCCCAGCAAAGGACGAAGACACCAGCCGGAAACGCGCCCTGCGCCGGGCCGCGAAGACGAGGCGCGTCACGCTCGAGCGGGGAGTCCGCGCCGCCTCGGGCATACGGCGCGCGCGCCAGACGAGCATTTTCACCGCTCCGCTCAGGCTCACGGCCGAAGAGATTCACGCGCGCCGGGAAAAACCGGAACTTCTTTCGCCGCGCAACTGCTATGTCTGCAAGGCGGAGTACACGAAGCTTCATTTCTTCTACGACGCGATGTGTCCCGCGTGCGCGGATTTCAATTACGAAAAGCGTTTTCAGACCGCTCCGCTCGGCGGGCAGACCGCCCTGATCACGGGCTCGCGCCTGAAGATCGGTTACCAGGCGTCGCTCATGATGCTGAAGGCCGGCGCGCGCGTGATCGCGACCACGCGCTTCCCCGTGGATTCGGCGCTGCGTTACGCGGGTGAAAAAGATTTTCCGGAGTGGAAAGACCGCCTTCATATCTACGGGCTCGATCTCAGGCATACGCCGAGCGTGGAGATTTTCTGCCGCTACTTCGAGCAGAAGTACGGACGGCTCGACCTCTTGATCAATAACGCCGCGCAGACGGTGCGCAGGCCGCCCGGCTTCTACGCCCACCTCATGGCGGCAGAGAAGCGCGCTTTCAAAGAACTTCCGGACGGCGCGCGTCATCTTCTCGGCAATTTCGAGGAATGCAAAAGGCATCTCGCCGGCCGCTCCGGCGCGAGTCCGCAGGGGAAGGAACTCTCGGCCGAATCCGCGCTCGTCATTACCTGGAACGCAAAGACGCCCGGCGTCGGCCTCCGCGCCTCGGCGGAACTTTCACAGATCCCGTACGCCTACGACCTGAACCACGAAACCGAAAAAGTTTTTCCGGAAGGCAGGCTCGACGCGGACCTCCAGCAGGTGGACCTGCGCGAAACAAACAGCTGGCGTCTCCGGATTGGCGAAGTCGAGACTTCCGAGATGCTCGAACTCCAGCTCGTGAACGCCATCGCGCCCTTCGTCCTCTGCAACCGGCTCGTCCCTTTGATGAAGCGCGAGAATACGGGAAAGAAACACATCGTGAACGTTTCTGCGATGGAAGGAAAGTTTCTGCGTTTCAAGAAAGCGGACCGCCATCCCCACACCAACATGGCGAAAGCGGCGCTCAATATGCTCACGCACACGGCGGCGGGCGGGCTCGCGAAAGACGGTATCTATATGAACGCGGTCGATACGGGCTGGGTCACGGACGAAGATCCGGCCGCTCTCGCAGCGCTCAAGCAGGAGAAACACGACTTTCAGCCTCCGCTCGATATCGTGGACGGTGCGGCGCGTGTCTGCGATCCCTTCTTCCACGGAATCCTCTCCGGCGGGCACTGGTGCGGCAAATTTTTGAAAGATTATTTCCCGATCGACTGGTAATGAGAGGAAGCGGCGTTCAGAGTTCCCTGAGCCGCCGAAGACTAGTGGAGTGCGGCAGGAAGGAGGGGATTCGCAGGGTTAAAACACGTAGAGACTTAGGCGGATCTTTCCGTTGGAAGCTTGGACCATTCGAACCAGTAGAGGGACAACTGACGCATCATGTCTTTGAATTCCGCAAAGCTCGATGGTTTCGTGAAATAGCTCGAAGCGCCTTTGGCGTAGGCTTTTTTGACGTCCTCTTCGCTCGAAGAGGTGGAGATCACGACGACGGGTATGCCCCGCAGAGTTTTATCCTTCTTCATTTCAGCCAGGACTTCAAAACCGTTTTTTCGCGGCATATTGAGGTCGAGGAGAACCAGGTCGGGGGCTTCATGGGTTTTGAGAAAATCTATCAGTTCTTCCCCGTCCTTCACCCGCACAAGCGAGAAATTGGTCATGCAGCATTCCAGGGCCTTTTTTGCGATCAGATAATTGGCCGTCACGTCCTCGGCCAGGATGAGGCTTTTGTGATTTTCCATGTGTGCAATATAGAATCGGGTGAATTGATAGGCTATAGGGCCGATGTCCATTCGGTCTTAAGGGTTGATGCTAGTTTGTTGGCGGGGGGCACCCGCTGAATGCCCCTAAATAAAGGTAGAATCCCCCTATTAATGCGGCTATGATCAATGAATTCCTCCCCCCTCTCAACCAAAAGCAAAGGATGACGCATGGCGAAGCCTAAAATTGAAGTAGCCTCTGATACACCCGTTAATATGCTCTGGAAAAACATCCTCCTGGTACCGATCTTCGGAACTCTCGATTCGAAGCGCGCCCAGGATGTCATGGAAGCGATGCTCGAAAAAATCGTCGATACGGAATCGAAGACGATCATCATGGATATTCTCGGCGTCTCGACGGTAGACAGTGCCGTCGCGAACCACATCATTAAAGTCACCAAGGCAACCAGGCTTGTCGGCTGCGATTGCATCATTTCGGGCATTTCATCTTCTATTGCCCAGACGCTTGTCCATCTCGGCATCGAACTCGGAAACGTCATGACGCGCGCCACCATCAAGGACGCGCTCGAACTCGCCTTCAAGATGAACGGTTTTGAAGTACGCGAGATCAAAGACCTTCCGCGGAAGAAAGAAGTTCAAACCTCGGGATGAACAATCTCAATCTGACCGTCCAGAAACTACACGGCTTTCTCATCGCGGCGATCCCTCCGGAACCGGACGATGAAGAGATCGGACAGATTCAGGAAGAGCTTCTCAGCCGTATTTCCGCGGGGAATTTAAAAGGGGTCGTCATCGATCTCTCCCGCGTCGAAATGCTGGACACCTTCCACGCTGGCAAGTTTGCGGACATATCCCGAATGGCCGCGCTTCTCGGGGCCGTGACGATTTTTACGGGCTTCCGGCCCCAGGTAGTCCCGGTTCTGGTGGAGCTTAATTTCAATCAGAAGAACATTTTGACCGCGGTCACTCTGGAAGGCGCGCTGGCACTGCTCAACACACTTTTATCTTCCCCTCAGGAAGCCGAAGACGAGGAATGGGATGACGGAGAAACCGAAGGCGAAGATGATGAAGATGACGACGAAGAAGAAGCCGGCGAAGAAGACTCCGGCGGTGACGAAGAAGACTCCGCCGAAGAAAACTAGCTGGCCCGAATACCGGCTCAGTATAAAAAATGAACGGGACGTCGCGCTGGCTATTGCGGTCGCGATGAACGAATCCCGTAAAATCGGTTTCGCTAAAACAGAGCAGTGTATGATCGCGACCTCTGTTTCGGAACTGGCCCGGAATATCGTGCGTTATGCGGGTAAGGGCGCGGTTTTGTTTCAGCAGATCTGCCATAAATCGCGCCCGGGCATCAAAGTCACAGCGGTCGACAAGGGCCCCGGCATCGAAAACATCGAGCTTGCGATGCGGGATTATTACACGACCTCGAAAAACAGCCTCGGCGTCGGGCTGCCGGGCGTCAAAAGGCTTATGGACGAATTTTCCATCGAATCGAAAAAGGGTACCAAAGTAACCGTGCGCAAATGGGTTCGGTAGTCAACGCGGCCGAAGCCGCGTTCGTAAGCAAACCTTTGACCGCGGGTGATCCGTGCGCGGATATTGGGTTTATCAAGAAAAGCAAAAAAAACCTGTTCTTCGCGCTTGTCGATATCGCGGGCCACGGAACGAGCGCTTTTAAACTCGCTGGGAAAATCGAAGATTATATCAACGGCCATTATGAAAATCCGGATCTTGCCGAGCTGGTGAAAGGCCTCCACGTTGAACTGAGATCCTCCCGGGGGGCTGTCGGGACTTTTTGCCGCTTTGAGCCGGCGAAGGGCGAGCTTCACTACGTCAGCATCGGGAACGTCGCGCTCCGCATTTTTGGAAAAATAAAATGCAGGACGATTCCTCAGACCGGGATTATCGGTTACGTGATTCCGACGCTGCATCAATATACGCTCAAGATCAAGGCCTCCGACGTCGCGGTTCTTTATACCGACGGCATCAAGGACCACTTTGAAATCGAGGACGCGCCGAAAAAAATTCTCGAGCAAAAGGCAAAGACTATCGCCGCGGCTCTCCTTAAGTCTTTTGACAAAGGGAACGACGACTGCGGTTGCATCGCTTTAACCTACAGGGCGAAAACATGATCGAACTCGGCACGATCAGGATTGAGGACAAGCGCTCCCTCGCCGAGGCCTGCGTCAAGATCAGGAATTCCGCGCTGGCTCTGGGTCTCAGCACTTTTAATGCGACGAAGCTTGCCGTGCTTTCCTCCGAGATCGGCCGGGGAGTGCGAAGAAACTCGGGCGCCTGCGAAATCCAGGCTGCTCTCGAAGAGGGGGATTCCACCGCCCGTTTCCGTCTGGAATTTATCGTAAAAGAAGTCGCAAAGATCAGCGATGCGATTGATTTCACCGAGGTCCGGGGGATCGAGCTGGAAGTGGTGCTCGAGCATGAAAAGGGAAGAATCTCGCTTTTTTTAGAAATTCCCCGGGGCGAAGCGAATGCTGAGGCCATTGAAAAAGCACGGGAGGCGTTAAGCGCGAAGTCAAAAGACGAGCTGCACCGCGAACTCGAAGAAACCTACGGCAAATTGAACTCTTCCCAAAAAATGATCCAGCTCGAAAAAATGAGCGCGGTCGGCCAGCTGGCGGCGGACGTCGCCCACGAGCTCAATAACCCCATGATGGGTATCCTGAACTACGTTCAGTACTGCCTGAAACATACTACTCCCGATGACCGCAGGCACCCGGTTTTGAAAGACGCGGAAAAGGAAGCGATCAGGTGCTCCAGGCTCATCAAGAATATGCTGGCCTTTTCCAGGCTCGAGGACTGCGATCCGGAGCAGTTCCGTAAAGAGGACTGCGTTTCGATAATCGAGGAAGTCCTGAAACTTTTGGCCTATAAAATGGACAAGGAGCAGATCGCCGTGATGCGACGGTTCGATGCCAGAATACCGCAAGTACGGATGAACGCGAATCTTATAAAACAAGTCCTCATCAATATTATCAATAATGCCGTCGACGCTCTCAAGGGCCGGCCCGAAAAGAACCTTGCTATTGAAGTCAGGAAAAGAGAAACTACAGTCCTCGTTTCTGTTAAAGACAGCGGCATTGGCATCCTCCCTGAGTATCTTGGAAAAATATTCGACCCTTTTTTTACGACCAAGCCGGTCGGGCAGGGGACAGGCCTCGGCCTGTCGATAAGCCTTAATATCATCCGAAGTCACCGGGGTGAAATTACCTGTGCTTCCGAAGCGGGTGTTGGCACGACATTCAATATTGAGTTTCCCCTTAACTAACGGAGTTTAAAAGAATGGCCGCCCAGAAACTCATCCTCGTCATCGACGATGAAGAATCCGTCAGAAAATCCTTTCTTCTTGCTCTCGAAGACCACCCTTATAAAATCGAAACGGCGGCCTCCGGGCAGCTTGGGATCAGCGCCGCGAAGAAAACCCGGTTCGACCTTATTTTCTGCGACCTGAAAATGCCCGGCCTGAACGGCGTCGAAACTGTGCGCGAACTCCGCAAGAAAGATAAAACGGTGCCCATTTATATCGTCACGGCTTTCTCCAAAGAATTCGCGTCTGAACTGAAGGGCCTGGAAAAAGATGACATCGCATTCGAACTTTTAAGCAAGCCGCTAGGCAGCGATCAGATCATAGCTGTCGTCGATGCGGCGTTAAATGGGTTATCCACTTACTAATGAAAAAGCCAAAAAATCCTGAAAATGGCGGATGCCATTACAAGCTTTTCCTCGTGAGCCGCTATTCTGTCCGAAACGCGCGGGTGGTCGTGGTCATCACGCAAATTCTTCAGGAAGAATTTGGCAGCGACAAGCTCGAAATCGTCGACCTCATAGACAATCCCGAACGGGCTGTGGCGGATAACGTCCTGGTGACTCCCACTCTCATGAAATCGATGCCTCTTCCCATGAGAAAAGTCGTCGGCGAACTGGACGACAGAAATCGGGCGCGCCGGGCCATCGAATTAATCTCCAAAGAATGCAACTAGCGAATTATTTTTTATGGAAAATAAAACGGCAGAACGTGACGCCATGACTCTCGAGCAGTGCCAGCGCCTGCTCGCCCAGAGCGAAGCCCGCTTTAACGCCATCGTCATGAGAAACTGCGAAGGCATTCTCATCGTCGACGCTAAGGGAATCATCCGGTTCGTCAACCCATCCGCAAAAGTGCTCCTCAACAGGAGGGAAGACGCTCTCATCGGAAAGCTTTTCGGCGTCCCGATCGTCAAAGGCGAAAAGGTCGACATTGATATTATCCGCAAGGTCAATCATCCCGGATTTGCAGAAATGAGGGTTGAGAAGACAATCTGGGAAGGCGCGGAAGCTTACCTTATCCTGATTCTCGATATCACCAACCGGAAAAATGCGGAGAATAACTTACAGCTCGCCAATGAAAGCCTTGAAGCCACAGTTCAGGATCGAACGCGGGAATTAGTTACTCTTAACGAGCAGCTGAGGAAGACCAATAAAGAGCTCGAAGAATTCGTCTATGTGGCCTCGCATGATCTGCAGGAACCGCTCCGCGCCATGACGAGTTTTATAGAAATCCTTTCTATAGACCATGGTGATAATCTGGACCCGGACGCCAAAGACCTGATCGCAAGAGCGGGCGAAGGCGCGAGACAGGCCCAGACCATGATCAAAGAACTCCTCGATTACGGGCGCATTAACAGCATGAAAAAGCCGCAGATTATCGATTTATCGGCGACTCTCAAACGGATTCTCGAGATGATGAGAAACGTCGTCGAAACCGGATCGGTCCAGATCACTTATGACCCGATGCCCGTCATAACGGCGGACGATATCCAGCTCGGGCGCCTTTTTCAAAACCTGCTCTCGAACGCGATCAAATTCCGCAGAAAAGACGTGCCGCTCAAGATTCATATCAGCGCGGAGGAGCGTTCGGGGGAATGGGTGATTTCCGTCAAGGATAACGGGATCGGCATCGACCCCAAGCACAAAGAGCAGATCTTCCGCATCTTTCAGCGTCTTCATACGAGGACCGAGTATCCGGGCACCGGCGTAGGCCTCGCGGTGTGCAAGAAAATCGTCGAGGCCCACGGCGGTAAAATGTGGATCGAATCAGAAGCAGGGAACGGTTCCATTTTTTATTTCTCGCTTCCGATGACGCCCCTCGCCGATAGCCCCGACAGGGCGAACTCCTCCACGCAATAATCAGTCCCTCAATAACGTCTGCTGTTCCTCCCTGTCTGAAAACTTCCATTAATAAGAAGGCCTCTTCAGTCCCTTTCAAGAAAAGCCGTCATTTCACTAACCGGGCAGGTGGGTGGAAACCGGGTATCCATTACGAACCCGTCGGCGCCAATTCTTTAAAAACGTGAAGAGGATCGTATGACGAAAATTTTGAGTATCTTTCTGGCTCTCTGGTTCGCGGCGGCGGCACCGCTTTCGGCGGATGTCTATATGAAGAACAACGGAATGAACGGCATGGCGGAAATGGAAACCTGGACGAGCGGCAAGAAACAGCGCATGTCGGCCCGGATGCCGATGGTGCTTTCCAGACGACGAACATGCTCCTGAAAGGAAAAGCTTTCCAGGAGTTTCGGTTCCCGTTCCCCGTTGCTGCGAAATACGCGAAAGTCAGAATCGCCGATGCGCACACGGCCGAGTACTGCTATCTGCGCGAGCTGCAGATTTATGGGACCTTTACCGCCCCTGTTCCCGAGGCCGAAGCCGCTGGCGTGCAGGAACCAGCTTCCGAGGCAGCTTTATAAATTTCTGTAAGCCCAGGGCGATCCCCGCTATGATGTATTTCCCGAACCGGAGGAATTCATGAAATTGACGAAACCCGTACTTCTTTTTGGCCTTCTCTTTTTCTCGGCCCTCCCGCTGCAAGCTGCGGAAGCCGAAATCAAGGCGGCACCGGAAAACCCTCTGCGCCTCGTAGCTTCGCTTCCCGCTGACGAGTTTTCATTCCAGGAATTCACCACGCTCTCAGTCAAGCTCACGAACACCGGAAAAGAACCCGTCAAAATCGAGACGATGTCCTGCACGAAAATGGACAACTGGATGACCGACAGCGAAGTCATGGTGATCGCCGAAAAACCGTGCGAAAAGAACGAGCCCGTGGAAAATGTTCTCGAGCCGGGAAAGACGTTTGAAACTCAGGTCGGCTTGCTCGTCATCCTGAGGCCCGAAGACGAAAAGCACGCCTTCCGCGCGGGATTCAGAGCGGGACAAGACCCTCTGTTCTATGCCTGGAGCGCTCCGCTCAAGGTCAGGATCAAGCCCGACGAAGCTTCCTAGGCTCTTCCAGTTTTCCACGGAAAATACCCCGGATGATTTTTGGGGCCGTAATGCGATTGCGGCCTTATTAAGCCGCGGTTAGCCCGCGACGATTTTTTTTACGCACTGAGAAGCAGCCAGAAATTCTTTGAGTAAAAAACCGTCTGGAATCAAACGGGTGCCTGAGAGGCGCGCAGGTTATCAGGTGCTCACTGGCAAAAATCCGGAAGAAGCCGAGGAAATGATTCACGACGTGCTTCACCAGTTCAAGTAAGCCGCCGCATTATTTAACCGGGGAATAATTTAAACTTTGCAATGGAGAGTCTGCTTATATAATGGGCGCCAAACGGAGCTTGTATGAATGTTCTGGTAGTGGAAGATAACGAAGCGGACCGCCTTCTGGTGAAGACCGCTTTTGAGAGAATCACGAAAGAAGGCCGGCTTGACGCCGTTCAGGACGGGTCGGAGGCTTTGAAATATCTTCACAATGAGGCTCCATACCAGGCCGCCGCTAAACCTAATCTTATCCTGCTCGACCGTAACCTGCCGGGAAAACACGGAAGAGAAGTCCTCGAAGACATCCGTAAGGATCCCGAACTCCGCAATATCCCCGTGGTTATTTTGAGCAGTTCGACCGCGCGGCGTGATATCTGCGAGACTTACCATCTGCACGCGAGCTGCTACGTGGTTAAGCCGCATAATTTTATGGAGTTAACCCAGTATATGAAGTGCCTTCACGATTGCTGGCTTTCCAATAGCCGCTATTGCGCCTGCCCCAGCGCGAACTAAAGATCCGCCTAAGAGATTCCCTTAAAGCTGCGCTAAGAGTTAAACTGAAAACTGCGGCTTCAGTTGAAATTGCGGGTCTCCATGGTAGTATACGCCTGCCTCCTCCCTTGAACTTAAACAGGATTCTATGTCAGTTTCCCCGTCCGGCAGTCCTAAAAATTCCATTCGCTTCGACCTAAAATGGGGCGAACGCATCTGCCATCTTTACAATACGAAAGAAGAACTTCTCGAAGTTCTCGTGCCCTATTTCGCGGATGGACTTCGCTCCCACGAATGCTGTGTGTGGATCACGTCGGAAGGTCTTACCGTCGAAGAGGCGCGCGAAGCCCTGTCCCGATCCGTCCCTGAATTAAACCGCTTCGAAGAATCACAGCAGCTGATGATTCTTGCCCCGGACCAGGAGCATCTCACGGTAAAAAGCCCGCAGAAACGCCTGAAAAAACTTTTGTGCGCGATGGTAGCGAGGGTGGAAACAGCCCGAAGCAGGGGATTTGACGGTCTGCGTGTCACGGGCAATTTGTATTTCGACGATACGCGGGAAGGCTGGCAGGATTTTATCGACTATGAACAACAGATCAATGCCTCCCTCGGAGCACAGAGAGTAAAGTCACTGTGCTCCTATCGCACGGACGCCGCAAAAGGGCCCGCGGAACTGGCAGAGATACTGGGCGCGCATACCGGCGCGCTGGTCAAAAAGGGAAGTTCCTGGAAATGGATTCGTTCTCAGGAACACGACATGCTGGACGCGGTTCGGGTGCAGAAGGAAAAGCTCCGCATTCTGGCGCTTGAACTCGAACGCTCCAATTCCGAACTCGCGCAGTTTGCCTATATCGCGTCCCACGACCTACAGGAGCCGCTGAGGACTATCACTTATTTTTCCGAGCTCCTTCATGCCCAGCTCGACGACAAGCTCGACGTGGAATCGAAGCATTACCTTACTTCCATAGCTGACTCGTCCATGCGCGCGCGTAAACAGGTCGAAGTTCTCCTTGATTTCGCGCGTCTCGAGAAAGCCGAAAAAACTCTGGGGGTCGTCGACTGCGAAGCGGTGATGAACAAAGCGACCGCCAACCTGGCGGCTTTAATCGTGCAGACAAGGGCGAAAATCATCACTTCTCCGCTGCCGTCTGTCGTTGGGGAAAAATACCTGCTCGTCCAGCTCTTCCAGAACCTTATCGCGAATGCCCTCAAGTTCCGCAGTAAGAACGACGCGCCTCTTATCGAGATCACCGCGAGCCGGGAAAAGGAAAAGTGGGTTATCGCCGTAAAAGACAACGGAATCGGCATAGGCCGCGATCATCACGAGCGGATTTTCCAGCTTTTTCAGCGCCTTCATTCCCGGGACGATTATCCGGGTATGGGTATCGGCCTCGCGCTCTGTAAAAAAATAGTGGAACGGCACAACGGCCGAATCTGGGTCGAGTCTGACTCCGGCCGGGGCGCTGTATTTTACGTTTCTTTATCCGTTGTCCACGATTCTCCGGCCGAGTTTTTTGAAAAGGAAAGCGCGCTGCTCATAAAAACTGCCTCCGATTGGAAAAGCGATTTCTCGCGTAACACCGGAAAACAGCACCTCGTCCATTTCGCCGATTCGCTTCATTCACTGGTATCGACCGTCGAAATATTTTCAGCCGCGGGGCTGCGGCTGGGTGAAGCTGTGCTGTTTGCCGCCATTCCCGCTCATGCCGAGGCTTTCCGTTCCCACATGCGGGCAAAGGATATTCCTCTCGATGAAGCCGAGAAAGAAGGCCGGATGGTCTTTCTTGACGCCGAAGAACTTCTTGCGGGCTTTTACGGACCGCAGGGTCTTACTTACGAAGCCTTCCGGGCCGTGGTCACGAAGGTTCTCGATGAAACCCAGACGCGCGGCTTTCCGCGGGTCAGGATATACGGGGAAATCGTGCATCTGCTCTGGAGCAGAGGAGAACCCGAGATCGCCGTAAAACTCGAAGAATTTTGGAACAGGCTGTCTCGCGAGAGAAAATTCCTCCTTTTCTGCGGCTATATCATTAACGACCTTCCTACCGACAATCATTCTTCCTCGTTCCTCGAAGTTTGCGGCAGCCACCAGAAAATGATCATTCCCGACCGGTTCCGCGCCGTCTGACAATTCGGTCATTTTTTTATTTTCACCCCGGCCTTAAGAGGCTATCATTATTCCGCAGAAGCGCGGAGCCGCGCTCATTTTTAATAGGCAGTCCAAACCAGATGAAGGTGTCATGTTAGAACACGATTATGAATTCGCGTGTCCGCATTGCGGCGAAGACCTCACGATGAAAATCGATTTTACGGCAGGTAAATGGCAGAGTTTCGTCTACGACTGCGAAGTCTGCTGCAAGCCGATCCAGATTAAGATGGAACTGGACGGAGAAGAAGTGATGACATTCAGCGCGGAGCAGGAAGAGTAAATAGCGGGCGTCCGCGGCACAGCGATTCCGAATCGCTGGCAGCGAGGTACAAGCCGATCCAGATTAAGATGGAACTGAACGGAGAAGACGTCACATTCAATCTTAATCATCGAGTACCGCGCCGTCAGAACTCAAAGTCAGTTCTGTGCGGCAGCTGTGAGCTTCTCAGTGGAGCAGGAAGAATAATAACGGGCAGACGATCCAGAAGAGGGGCTATTGATTTAATTCTCTCTCAAGCGCTTCCTCCCGGGCGTAAACGATGAAACTGGGAAGCTGCTTAGTGTGCCGGTAAGTGGCCGCGAACCCTTGCAGCGGAATAATGCTGCGGTGATCTTCGCCGTTGAAACCGATGAATTTTAAATCGGACGGCGCGTGCGCCCTGAATTGAGTTTCGCTCACGGGCTTATCCGCCCAGGCCCGGTCCATAAGACCGTCAGCGGCATGATACATTTTCTTTTCGGCCATAAGATGCACAAGGGTGATGCGGGGAAAATAAACCGTCCCGGGGTGTAAAAGCGTGTAAGCGTAAGCTTCGCCGCCAAAATCAGCGCGCCCGTCGTATTTGATGATTTTGTAAAAAATCCTCGGAGCAATGATTACGACGACTATCGCTGTGTACAAAAGAATCGTGGCGTGCACCACCGTCCGGGACTTCGAAACAGATTTATTTTCATGCCGGCGCGCCGCGTGGATCAGGCCCGCCATCGTCCCCATCAAGAGATAATAGGTAACGAAACTTACCGTATTGTTCGAACCGCCAATTTTCATATTCGAGACAAGTGCCACGGGGAGCATGCAAAAACCCACCCAAAAAAAAAGGACCCAGGGATAATTCTCCACCCACTTTCTGAACCCTCTTTTTCTTTCGGCGGGTCTCAGAGCGCACCACAGGACGGGCACAGTTGCTCCCGCGATGATGAGGCTCTCTCGAACGAACCGCCACAAGGCTTTTAAGACCATGCCCGCGCCGCCTTCTTTCATGGGATGCTGGCTCGGCAGATAAAGAACATAATAAAAAGCCGATTTGAGCCCGAAAAAAATCTCCAGGAGAAAAAGCGCTCCGCATCCCGCCGCCGCCAGGCAGAGGATATACCGCCAGAAGGCTTTCGGGCCGGAAACGAACAAGAGATATAGAGGCAGGGCCGCCAGCAGCGGCAGCGCGCTTTGTTTTGCCGAAACCGATAGCGTTGCAAATAAGGCGGACGCAGCGAGTGGTTTCCACCGCGCTTCACCGGGGTTCAGCAGATAGATAAAAAAGCAGGCGAAAAGCCCGAGGCCGAGGGCGGGCGCGTCGGCATGGATGGTGTAAGCCGATTCTTTCGTCGAGGTGATAAGACTCGCGACCAGGACAAAACATATAAATGTAAGAAGGGATGGAATCCAGAGCGTGTTTTCGTTCTGATTTTTCCGGAGTACAACGGCGAGGGCAGGGAGAAAAAAGAAAAGGATCGAAACGGCGAGGCCGATCTGTACCGCAAAAGAAGGGGTATCGGCCAGGACAGCCGGCCAGTAAGCAAGCGCCGATACAGGTCCATAAATCGTCGTCATGGCCGGACCCGTGTCGGGAACCGGATAAAGCGGAAAACCCATGAACAGGGCTATCGTCCTGTCGAGTCTCGCCCAGTTCTGTTCCTTGAAGATGGCCCAGACGGACTCGTAATAAAACAAGTGGAGGACCGTGACGGCCGCGGGGCCCAGCAAATAAAGAGCCAGGCGCGGCAGCAGCGGTCCTTTTTTTAAGGAACGTCCCGCAACACCGCCTGCCGTCAAAGAAAGCAGGAGCAGCAAGGCAAAAGAAAAACACGCAATGTAAGGATGCATGGGACTCGCACGCTTTGGACTATATGAGACTCGGGCAGAAGGGGGAGGCTGCGGAGGCGTTTAATGTGCAGACACTGTACCAGCTTTTCCGAAATCCCGACAAACTTTTTAAGCCCGGAGCAGCCGGTTTATGACGGCTGCTCCGGTGTGATATCTATCTAACTTAGGCAGCAACAGCCACGGGCTTTTTCTTCATGACGCCGGCTTTTACTTCCTGAATACGTTCGGCGATTTCCGTCTGAGTTTCCTTGTCCAGAGATTTCTCGGCCTTGGGAAACATTTCTCCTTCTTCTTCCTCGACGTGATGCTCGATCATTTCCTTCAGCACGGTAAGCTTCGCCATCCACTTTTCATCTTCAGCGGAGAGTTCCGTCAATTCTTCGAGAAGAATCTTCACGACGTGGTGTTCTTCGTAAGCTTCGAGAGAAAGGTCTTTCAGTTTCTCGACTTTCTTAATTTCCGCGTAGAGCACCTGTTCTTCAGCTTCGGCGTGAGCCGTCAGCTCAAGCTTGAGTGTCTGAAAAAGCTTCTCGCGTTTTTTCGCCGCTTTATCGCCGGCCTTTTCGATCTGTGAGAACAAATCTTCTACCTTCCGGTGGTCCTTCTTGAGATCTGCGAATAATTTCGTAGCCATGACTTCCTCCTTGATTTAGGTCTCTGTATATTAATGATGAGGCGGTACGGAGTTAAGAGAGTAATGCTGATCTTAGTCTAGGGTTAATTCTTTCCTTGAGACCGGATTGTCCTTATCCGGCTGCTAACCGAGGTGTTACATTCCGTGTTTTTCGGAGGGGTTAAAAATTTCTTAAAATCTAGCCGCATAAATCAATTGCTAGCATTTCGAAGCTTATCTTTGGGCGGCCGGACTCTTTTTTTGTATTTCAGCGGCGCATCGTTTAATCTCCTATCTCAACGTCCTGAACGAGGCACCTGTTTGCAGAGCTTCCATAGATACACCGCCGGTTTTCTGGCAGTCAGCATGATTTTTACATCAGTGCCGGAGTCTGCCCGCGCTGAGTCCGCGAAAGAGATTCGTTCAGCGCCCCTTTCCATACCCGCTGCTTATGGAACGCTTGAAGCATTTCACCAGGGCAGAAATCATAAAACCGTCATATACATTCAGGACGCCCACGACTCGCTCGAAGCGCAGATAAATATCGCGGAGATGATCCGCTTCCTCGTCGAAAAACAGAACGTCACAACGGTCCTTGAAGAAGGTTTCGAAGGTCCCGTCCCCACAGACCAGTATTTTGGCGGCATGACGGACGACGGCATTAAAGAAAAAACTGCCTGGCTTCTCATGGACAGGCTGCGCATCGGCGGCGCCGAATACGCGCACATCACCCGAAAAAAAGATTTCAAACTCGTGGGCGCGGACGACGTCCGTCTCCACCTCGAAAACATAGAATGGTACCGTCGAAACGCAGACCTCACGGCAGAGACCTCGAAAGACCTCGCCGCTCTCCAGCAGGAAATTGGAATTCTCGCCGCACAGTACTTCCCCAAAAAGCTGAAAGAATGGATGAAATGGAAAAAACGTTTTGATCAGGGCGAGCTAGGCCTTCTCGACTATGTGCGGCGTTTAGAAGGTCTTGATCCCGTCCGGCACCCTTCCGCGGCGCTCCTGCTTTCGGCGGAAAAGACGGAAGACAAAACTATTCTCGAACAAGCAGGTGAAATCGACGCGATTACGCTTTTTTCGGAGATTGCGGATCTGGAAAGGGGACTTGCCGAAAAAACATTGTCCGGAGAAACAGAAAGAAAGATTTTCCGTTTCTACCGCGGGCTCGAACTCCTCGTTCGGCTGAATGAAATACGGATCACTCCCGCAGAATTTGAAGCTGTTGGCGAAGAAATCCAAAGCTTCGATACGCGCGCGATGGGCGAATTCATTTCCGGGAATAAAGGCCAGTCGCTCGTACTCTCGCGAAGCTGGGAAGAAAACATCCGGCGCGCCGTCCGATTCTACGAAATTGCAGGTGAACGTGAAGCCGCTATCGCACGGAGCCTTGACGAGTTTCTCGCCGCGTCCGGAGAAACCAGTGCGGTGCTCGTTTTCGGCGGCTTCCATCGTGAAAAAATTACCCGGTATCTGAAAGAAAAAGGTTTTTCCTACGCCGTCGTATCACCCAGGATTTCTGAGAAGGACCCTGAACACGAAAAACAATACCGCTCTCTCATGTCGGAAGGTTACAAACCTTTCGAGGCCGCCCCGCTTCTTGCCCGGGCCGCGCGCTATCCACCCATCTTTGTGGAAGGAATTATCGGCGACCCCGCAAGACTCGAGCGCGAGCTTGCCAAGATCTATACGGCCCAGACGCGCGTTCCCGCTGAGGAAACTTCCGGAGAGAGTTCTGCCGCAGACGCCCGTTCGGAGATGCGGACGCCGGATGAAGATCCCGATCCGGATGAAGCGGTCGATCGGCTCAGCGTTCTTCTTTCCCTCCTGGGCAATGAGCTCGACGGCAACCGCCTGAAACCGCGTGAGATCGAGGCTAAAGGCTATAAACCTATTCTCAGAAGGGTCTACGAACGGCTTGATAACGTCCGCACGCTGCTCCTCGATGCGGAACACGTGGACGCGAAACGGGCTCTGGTCTCGATCATGGCGAGCCTCCCTCAGGATGGAATGTTTGATCCCGCGCGCGACACCTTGCAGGAAATCATCGATTATCTCAGCGCTCCGCCCGCGGACGAAGCAGCGGACACGGACACGCCGCACCGCTCCGAACTTCGTTCGGACGATGAGCCGAGGGAAGTCGAAAGAAGCCGCCCTGGCAGCGGGACGGTACGTCCCGGAGCCGTTATCAAAAACGCTTCGGAACTCATCAAAAAAGCGGCCGCGGAAAGAGACCCGGAAGCCCGCACCGCTCTTTTTAAAATAGCCGGCGGCAAGTCGGGCGGTATTCCCGCGAAACTGGACGACGCGGGCAAGCTCGTTCTTTTTTTCGACGACAGGATCCCTAAAAAGGGGATTACGGTTTCGTTAACCCTGAAAGATTTCGCAAGGCAGAACGTTTTCCTTCGTTTTCAGAAGGACGATTCCGGTTTCCTCTGGGTCCGCATTTACCGCGCTGACGGAGACCTCATGCTCTTTGAGGCTTTCTACGATGAAACGGAAAGAAAATTCCTCTCCGGAAAGGAGCATTTCAAGGCCCGCGTGCTGCGCGAAAACGTTCCCCCCATGACTGAAACCGTCCCCATCGTGAGGCAGGAGGGAAATTCCGCCAAAAATTACTTCGCGTTCAAGCATGAAGGAAAAACCTATAATCTTCCGAGACCGATGGATGCGCGCTATAAAGGTATTGCCGAGGACGAGGCGCTGTCGGTGATTTACGTGATGTCGCGTTATTACTACGGAAAAGAATACGTCCTCGGATTTCTCGACCCGGACGAGACGGATCCTGCCCGGGCGTTTGCACGATGGGAATGGAAACGTAATCCGCAAACGAAAAAATTTCAATTTGAAAACCTGCATTTCCATGTCCCAGCCACAATGATCTGGTTTTACAATCTCTTGAACCGCGTTTTCGAGGCGGACACGCTTCATTACGTGAAACTCGAACTCGACGATAAGGGCCGGGCCTTGATCTATAAGGAGCTGGAGCTCAGGCTTGGCGATATGTATAAAGGGGAAAGTGAAATGCCTTCCGAAGTGGTCATGGCAAATTCCATTTCCGAACGCGGCCGGATCGACGTTTACGAATCGGGTCCTCTGGACAAAGAGCGCGGCAGCTGGGACCCAAGAAAGAGACGTTTCATCACGGCAAAGTTTTACGCCTCAAAGCAGCAGCGGTTCAGGCGGGCGTGGGAAGAAATGACGCAGCGGCATAACAGATGGATCGCCAGTCCCACCTCAGCGAGACCTGGTTCCGTCATCATGAGAACACGTAAGGGAAAAGAATCCCGGACCGGCGCCCATCCGAACCGGGTGATGCTGACACCCGGCTCGCAGCCCGTTCATTTTCAGCACCACCTTTACGAAGACTCGCTGATCCTGATGCGTTTCGCCGTTGTGGAGAGAGAAGGGGTGAAGCACAAGGGGCTCGAAGTCTACGCGCTGAATGAAGATTTCGAGCCGTTGAATCTTATCAAACGAGGTTACTACGACGCGCCTTCCAAACGATTTCTGTGGTTTTCCCCGAATAAACGCAAGCCGTTAAATCCCGCACAGACGACCGCTCTTAAAGAAGAAATCGTCGCCCTCGGGTACTATCCTTTTTATGAAAAAATGCATGCGGCCCACGCGAAACAATGGATCGGCACATTTCTTGAGCAGATCAAAACAGAGGGGGCAAAGAAGAAACCCGACTCGGGAAAACTTTTCGACGAACTCAATAAAATTTTTGATTTTCTCGACGAAGCGAAATCCTTTTCTCTCCGGCAGGGCTGGCAGACCCCGGATCTCGACGGGGAATACGGGCCGCTCAGCGCCGTCATCAACGATCTTTATCAAATGGTCAAGCTTCCCGAAGAAGACGCCTCGGATTCTTTTCCGCCGGGAAGCCGCGTTCTCTTCCGGGAACGCAAAGGCCGCATCGTGGATTACGAATTCCGGACGGGAGAAGCTTACGTCACGATCCTGTTCGATGATCTTTTGCAGAAAGCCGACCCCGAAGACCGGCAGGAAATGTACAAACTGGAAGCCGTCCAGAAAGAGCTCAAGCTTATTCCTGAAGACCCCAAGCCTGCGGATGCGCCGGCTACGAAAGCAAAGCAAGGCGAAGCGGAAGCTCGGTCTGAATTGAGGAACAAGCTTATTACCCTCGATCTCGACGCCACGAACGAAGGGCACCGCGCCGCGATACCGGCCGCGATTTATTTCGTGGACCTCTATAAAAAGCTCGCCGCAAAAGGCGTCAAGCTCATTGACGGTGAAGGACGTCTCATGAATTCGAAAGACCAGGCTTTCTCACGCCTGAAAGTCAGGCCCGAGAAGCAGCTTCTGGAATACACCCCGAAAGGTTATTTTCAGGCTGAAGCTGTTCTCGGCTACGACGCTTTTATTCCGGACCGCCTGCTTTACCCGGACGTAAAACTCGAAGTGCCCGGCTTCACAACGGAGGAACTTTCCGGCCGGCGCGATTTTGAATTTGTGACGAACGCATCTCAAGCCTGGATGTATACGCTGGCCAATGCCGCCGCGGAAGAAAAAAACAACCCGCTGCCTCATCCGGAATTTTTCCCTTACTTTTCACACCCTCGCGTCCTGTTCAGCCTCGGCGTCCGGCCGCCCCAGGAAGGGAAAGGGCGGGTGCGCATAGATTCCCTGTATGTTTCCGACATCGAAGTCAGGGGGATCGCGAAGCTCGAAATCCTGCGGCGCCGTTCTGACGATTCGGGAAGCTATGAACCCCTCGAACTTTTTCTCGACGGGGAGTCGGGGAACGCGGGCGAAATTCTCGTTGCGGAAGGAAGCGACATAAAAACGAGCACCGTGAAAGTCCGCGATAACGTCGACCGTTTCGTCGATCAACTGACCGCCGGGACGATGGAACATCTCGTCTTGCGGCTTTCATTCGTCGGAAGGTCGGAGCTCAGGACGCCGGGTCCCGAAGCCGCCCGTCCGGCAGCGAAAAGTTACCTTCAGAAAATTTTCGATGAAATGAAAGGAGTCAAAGAAGCCGCTCTCCTTCTCGAAGGCGAAGAGCGCAGAAAAAAACTCGCCGAACTCACCGGCTATTTCCGGTATCGAAATCCCCAGGTCCGTAAAGGCCTTCTGACGCTGCTTTCCCCCTTCAAGGATGAACTTCAGCCTGTAATGAAGAAAATGATCGAAGAGAAAAATGAAGCCGCGGGCGCGGTTGAAATTCAGGCGGCCGTAATGACCGCGGCCGGGTATCTCTACCGCCGCGACCCGGAATATATCCGGGACGAAATCTCCGGCTGGTTCAGGGACTGGGTAATGAATCATCCGGAGATCAATACTGCGGGGCGCAGGGCCGCGCTCAAGGCATTGCGCTATTTAAAAGGGCCCGAAGCGTATGAAATATTCCATGCCGCGATAAGGGAAGCTGAAATGAGAACGGATTTTGCGCTGGTGTCGGAAGCAGGTTATACGCGCGATCCGCTGTTCATCATGCCGCTTCTGGAACGCGTCCGGAATTTAAACGGCGGGGAAACGCTCGAAGAAAACCAGATTCCGTATCCGCTCTCCTATCTTGTGAACGCCGTCTGGATCGGGGACCGGCTTTCGGACCCGGATGTGCTGACGACGGCTTACCGGTTTGGCTACATTGATGCGGCCGTCCGCGGCCGGTTGGTGCAGGGAGCTGACACGGAGGGACTCGCGGCTGTCCGGGAAATATTAAAAACGATAGGAATTATTACTGCGCCGCTTTTGGAAGCGTATCTTGCGGAAGAAACCGGCGAGAAACGGTCCCTTCTCCATTACTGGCGCGGACGGATCTCGGATTTCCTGTTTGCGTTCGAAGGCGAACGGTTATTTGACGGACAGAGAGTGCTGGGAGTAAAGACGGGAGATCTTCCTGAGAATAGGATCGACCAGGACTTGTTGTTTGCCGCGCTCCGGGAACACGAAATTTTTACGATCGATGAAAAGCTGGAAGTGAATCCCTTTGACCGCAAGGAAAACGAAAGCATTCCAGGCGCCTTCTTTTTTATCGGCCATTCGCAGTTTGTATCCCAGTACCGGCTTGCGCTCGAGGCGGGCCAAAAGCTTTTCGAAGAGGCCTCGGTTTCTCCGGAGCTTCGGGAAATAGTACTCCCGTACTACGCCTTCTCCGCACTCGCGCTCAAGACTCATGTTCAGGCCGAGGCGCGCGCCAATGAAGAGACGATGTTCCTCAGCCGCTGGCGGACGGCCGCGCGGATTCTTACGATCAAACGTTCCGCGGCGGGCGATCCGTATCTTACCTTTATGCCGAAGATCGGGTCTGTTTTGGACTCGGAATATCCCAATGTTTTTCCGGACCGGGTTTCTCCGGACGACGAGAGTGAAGTGGCTGCTTTGATCTCAGCGCTGATGGATAAAAGGTATGCCAAAGCGCTGCTCTATGGCGTTCTGAATGCCGAAGCCGTAGGGAAAACAAATTCTCTCATCCGTAAAGCGTCCTGGACAGATTCGTGGAACTCCCTTTCTTTCGGCGCGCAGGCGGCGCTGAAGCTTTACGCCTACGATCTTTTCGCGTCCGGACCTTCCCTCGGCTTTCCGGAAGTCCAGGCTTCCTGGGACCTAAAAGCGGCGGAGCTTTATGAAGACGAAAAAATCCTTAAAGGGAAAGTCCCGAGCGTTGGCATCGAGCTGCAAACATCGGATGTCCTGAAAGACCGCGTTTACTCCTGGAAGCAGGCCCTCGAATTCCTGGGGATACCGAGCCCCTACCGGCCCGAATATTCCCGGATCGTGGAAGCGGCCTTCCCGCCCGCCTGGTCGCCCAAAGCTTTCCTGACCGCCATACCCATTCTGGTCAAACTCGGATATCACGAGAGCGGCGCAGGGGAGAGCGCCTTTCATATTTCTCTCTCGGGCGATCTCGGCGATGACGCGAGATATCTTGCCTTTCCGCTTTTATCTTTCCGCGTGGAGAAAGAACCCGCCGCCGCCGACGAGGAATGGTTCAGACGTCACACGCGCGTCATGAGTAAAGGGTTGATCAACCTCAATCGCCAAAGCCGCGCGGCCGATCTCGTGAGCGAAAGCCCGGGCGTTCATACTGAAATACGGACGGCGCGCCTTCAATATGAAGACTCGAAAGATAACGTCTTGAACCTCTCCTACGAAATCTATCTCCCGGGGATCCAGGCTCTTGGGGCTGCATTGGCGGCTTACCAGAAAAGTGAGTCGCGCACTGCGGACGAAGAGAAACTTGCGCCAATATGGCGTTCGTTCCGTGAAGAGCTGGACGTGCTTTACCGGACGGAAATTTACCAGACCGCGGAATTTCTTGATGCAAACTGGTTCGAGGGCACGGGTGATTCCGAGGATGTAACCGTGCTCAAGGAACTGGATATCATGAAGCGGCGTCTGCGGCTTCGTCATTACTATCGGGACCGCACAGATCTGGGCCGGGAACTACAGAAAAAAGTCCGAGCTGTTTTTACCCGCTACGCCGGCGCCGCCGTGGCTGCCGTGCGCTCCGGCCTGCCAGCGACGGGCCCGCAGAAGGTTGCGGGGAACGGAGGCACGGATTTTCGTGCGGAGCTCAGGGAAGCGGAACCTCGGGAATTTGAACGCATGAAGAAACGTATGCTGGATACTCAGGCCGTCATCGATACTGGAGATTGGAAGAACCTCGAAGAAAATTTCAGCGTTAACCAGCTTGCTTCGATCGCGATCGCGCTCGATGCGGAAGAACGGCAAATCGGCACGGGGAACGCGGTATTGATCGGCGAAAGTGAATTCGAAAAAAGAAGGGAAAGTCTCGTCGCCCTCATCCGAAAAAAGAACCTGGCGAAAATGGCCCCTCCTCCGGGCGGCATTAAGTCCCCTGACGTCCGGTCCGAGATGCGTGATTTCCAAGATCATTTTACTTTCAGGCTGTCATTCCTGGATCTTCAAAACGTCCTGCTCACTGCCGGAGGACGGCAATTTACCTTTACGGGAAACGAGGAAGCGCCGGTCATCGACGAAAGCGGTAAGGCGGTGGATAAAAAATTCGCCTATTATCTGGGCCAACTTCTCGAGCTCGTGCAGGCCGATTCCGAGGTGATCCTGACAGACGGCTATCATCAGGCTTCTGTCCGCTACGAGGAAGACCTTATTCATCTGAATCATGACTCCCTGCATGGTAAATTAGAATATCATTTACTCTTTGATAAACGTGAATTGCGGGGCCGCAAGGACGTAAAGGACGTTTGGTACATGTACAAAGAATACTTCTTTCTTCCCGCCGTCTTGAACGAGAGCACGCGCGCCGCCGGCCTTGCCGCTTATGACAAGAGAGATTTTGTGAAGTCCCTGAACTCGCTCCGGGACCTGATCCGTTCCGAGCGTTCCGAACTGAGAAATGCCCCGGGAACGGCGGCTCCGGCAGCTGCCGCCGGAGGAATGCGGCCCGAGGCGATGCCGCACGGGTGGCAGAAACTGCAGGGCGCGCTACGGCCTGTCTATGACGATGCAGCATTTGATGCAGGTATATCCGATCTGGAACGCAGGGTCGTTACCGGCTACCGGGAGCAGTATCTGGAAATGGTTCGTAATATGGAAGAAGCAGCACCCCAGCGCTCAGAGCTGCGCGCTCGAGTAATAAAGGATATAAGAGCAGCGGTCACTCTGGAAACGGACGTGGTGTTTGCAATTTCTTCCGAAGCCGTGGAAACTCTTTCAAGGGCTGCCGAGGGAGAGAAAGGCCACGATCAATGGGCCGAACTGCTCGGCCTCAAATTACTCAATCCGGAAAAACTCCATCTTGTGATTCTTGACGGCGGCCGAAAAACTCTGGGAGCTCGAACTCAGGAGTTGTTGACGGGCCGTCATTTCGGATCGGTGCATCTGGGCTGGAGTCCCCGTGTTCCGAAAGATGCGGTCGTGATTCAGTTCACGTCACCAGCGGGCGAGCCGCTCCGGGCAGGCGCCGCGAACTCAGGTATCTTTGACGGAGCATTCTTACAGGCTTTGAGATTGTCCTTTGATCCGGACCTTTTGAAAGAGCTTACCGCAAACGGTATGAAGAGAATAGACGGGCTGGTCCTTCCGGGAGCAGCAGAACTTCTCGATTCTTTCTTCCAGCGGTATGTCGTCATAGCCCGCTCGGCGTAAAAAAATACGGCCCCGAAAACTCCCCGCATTTTCATGCGGAGATCCTTTTCGAGGCCGTTTCGATTTAAAGCATTCCAGGATCTCTTAGAAACCGCCGCCCGTGCTGCCGCTCGTACCCGTGGAACTACCGCCCGTGGCTCCAGTAGAAGCGTCTGCTCCCATGCCGGTGCTGCCCGTGCTCGAGGTGCCCGTGCTGCTTGAGGTACCCAGAGTGCCCGTCGTGCCTGACGTATCAAGCGTGCTGCCGGCTCCAAAAGAACCCGTAGCATCCGAACCGAGCCCGCCTGTCGTATCCGTCAGCGATGCATCCGTGCCGAGCCCGCCTGTCGTGCCCGTCATTGACGCATCCGTACCGAGACCACCTGCCGTCCCCGTGACCGATGCATCCGTGCCAAGACCGCCAGACGTGCCCATTGTTGAAGCGTCGGTACTTGCCGAGCCGGAAACTCCGGCTGCAGCCTTATCTTCATCTTTGTCATCGCTGCCGAAGAGCCCGGCGTAGCTCGCGGGCTGCGCGGCGACAAGAGTGAGAAGTGCTGCTACTGAAAATCCGCGAAACCATTTATCTCTAAACATAAAAACCTCCATGTTTCAACGAAGGGGGTCGTTGTGTTTCAAGTATATTAGCGGCCATGAAAAAGGCACGATATCGGGCTTCAACCGATTAATGCCTGGGGTGAAGTCATATCCCTTAGAAAATTTTTTTCCAGCATTCCGCTAACCCCGCAGGTTCTGGGGAATGCATGGAGTCAGACCCCGAAATAAATAAGGAAGTTCCGGCGGCTCTTTCGCAGTCATTCCTTAAAAAACTCAAGAAGCTCGTCATCGGGCCCGCGAAGAATTTAAAAGATCCTTCGGTAAGCCACAATCTCTCACTTATCGTTTTCCTCGCATGGGTTGGTCTCGGCGCCGACGGTCTTTCCTCGTCGGCCTATGGTCCGGAAGAAGCGTACCGTACTCTCGGCGAACACACTTATCTGGCCGTTTTTCTCGTCCGCCGGACTTCCCATGGTCATTCTCCCCGTCCGCGTTCACTAGTAAAAAACACGCATCATATTCACGGTTTGGCCTTATCTACCCTCATCGCTTACCCGGGGCTGCTCTCATGAACCTACCCGCCCAATTTCGTGCCGAGCCTGATTCTTTTCGGGGCGTGCCGGTTATATATACAGACAATAATCGTTTCCCGTAACCCCACGCATTCGAGGAGGCTGTAACATGAAATCTCTCAAAATCGCACTGATGACTTTAACGGCCGGAGTGATAAACTCTGTTCCCTCATTCGCCCAGAGCGTACGTGAAACTGCCGACCTCTACCCTGAATCAGGAAACTTTTTCACAGCAGTGATTGCAGGCGTTCTTCTCGCTATGGGTTTTCAGCTTCTACTAACTAATCTTTCTGTAGCCCTCGGCATCACCGCCGTGGGTAATATCGAAGATAAAGTGAATGAAGGCGCCGGGAAACACGAGGATCATGAGGACAAGGATTTTGACGAGCACGGCGAAGAAAAGAAACATGCGCCCATTCTCGTCAAGATTTCAGGGGCTCTCGGAGCCTGGACACTGCTGACGGTTAGCATTTCCCTCTTTTTCGCGAGTATGCTCGCGGTAAAACTGAGCCTTGTGCCTGCTGCGGGGATCGGTGTCACTCTGGGCCTTGTAATCTGGGCGACATTTTTTACTGCAATGGCTATTCTCGAAGCCAAATCGATTTCTTCCCTCGCGGGCGGGGTCTGGCACACGGCCATGCACGGTTTTCAATCTGCCTTTGGTGCTGCCCGGGGCGTTACGGAGTCTTCTGCGGAAGCTAAAGCAGAAAAAATCGCGAGGCGCGCTGCGAGGGTTCTGCGGGAGGAGCTTATTTATAAACTCGATACTGGTTATCTTGAGCGGAAGCTGGATCATTACATTGCGCGCCTTCAGCCGCATCCAGTTGATCCGAGAACTCTGCGTCATGAAATCGCCAATCTATTGAACGATCTCGAAATTCGCGAAAACCACGAACAGGGGACGTACGGAACCGACAGACATTTTCATGTGAAGGTTTCCGAAAAGCAGCCCTTTGTGAGCGGAGATGACGTGAAAAGTTTTGCGAACGCGTCGAAAGATGCCTTCAGCAAGGTGCGGGAAGCGAATGCCGAGCACGAACGCCCGGCCGACAAGGTGATGAGTGCGGTCGATAAACTGACTCCCGGAAGCGAAGAAGACTCCCGGAAATTTCGTGAAAAAGTGGAAGAGTATCTCAAAAATACGCGCCGGGAAGAACTCAACCCCGAGAGCATCAAGCGTGACATCGACCGAATTTTTCAAGAGCCGGGCGCGGCAAAAGAAGTGATCATGAGCCGAATTCAGCAATTGAATCCCTCGACGCTGGTTTCCGTGCTGACCCGCCGTAACGACGTGTCGACCGAAGACGCGGCTCGGATCGTCGAAAATATGCACAGCGCCTTTTCGGCGCTCGGCGGCCGGATTTCGGAAACGGCAGGGTCACAGAAGCAGTACGCACGGGACCGGGTGGCCGGTGCCGCTCATAACGTTAAGGAGCGTCCAGCAACATGGGTGGAGGAAAAGGTCGCTCAATATCTGCATTCGATCGACCGCCCGGAATTTGATTACAAATCAATCAAAGAAGATTTTTCGAGAATGTTCCATGATCCTAAAGCCACTCCGGAAGTCTTGAAAGAACGTTTCAGCCAGTACGACAGGGAATCGCTCATAGCACTCCTTTCCACCAGAATGCCCCGTGAAGAAGCGGAGAGGACCGTATCTAAGATCGAGGAGACGCGGGACAATCTCATTCATAAAGCGGAAGAAACTCAAACGAGAGTGCGAGCGAAGATCCATGAGGCAAGACAGGCAGCGCTTCATCAGGCCGAAAACACCCGCGTGGCCGCTGCAACCGCGGCATGGTGGCTCTTCGCAACTGCAGTAGTTTCGGGAGCAGCTTCGGCTGTTGGCGGTGTGCTTGCGATGTAAATGGAAGGGCTCGTCTCGCAGGTAAGGTGCGGGACGGGCCCTTATGAAGAGACAGATATGAAAACTGCTTTAAAGCAAAAAAATCTCGGCTCCAGTCCTGATGGAAAACAGGCGGATAGCCCAGAGGAATTTGGCACGACTGCGTGGAAGCAGGTAATGCTCAGGACGTTTCGGGAATTAAAAAATGACAACATCTCCGTGGTGGCTGCGGGCGTTGCGTTTTATGCTCTACTGAGTATTATCCCCGGCCTTACGGCACTTGTCGGCATCTATGGAATCTTTGCGGATTCCGTTCACGTTCAGGAACTCATCTCCCAGCTCGCCGGCTCCCTTTCTCCGGATGCTAAAGTGCTTCTGGAGGAACAGCTCCACAAAATTACCATGAAAGAAGATGCCGCGGGACTAAGCGCGGTGGTAGGGACACTCATCGCGATCTGGAGCGGATCGAAGGCCATCAAGGCGTTGATAGAAGCTCTCAATATTGCCTACGACGAAAACGACACCCGGGGCTTTTTTAAAATCAATCTGACGATATTCCTTCTCACGCTGGCCTCGCTGATCACGGCGGTTATCGCTATCGGTCTCATCGCGCTTCTCCCTGTCGTCTTTGAAAACATGAGATTGCCAAAAATGCTCGAGACGGGCCTTTCTATTTGCAGATGGCCGATCATGGGAGGATTCGCGATGATCGGACTGGCTTTTCTTTATACTTTTGGCCCTAATCGCAGCCCGCCCAAATGGAGATGGGTCACGCCAGGGGCTTTGCTTGCTACATTTCTTTGGCTCTGCGGATCCTATTTGTTCTCAGTCTATATCACGCACTTCGGAAAAATCGGCGAAACCTACGGCTCCATGGGTGCGGTCGTTATTTTACTGCTATGGTTTAATCTCTCTGCGTTTCTCGTGCTTCTTGGGGCTGAAATCAATGCTGAAATGGAGCACCAGACCTGCAAAGATACGACGAGGGGACGGGAAAAACCCATGGGCAAACGACGCGCCAGCGTCGCCGATACCGTTGCGATAGATCCCCTTCGCTATCGTATGACAGGTTAAACTCACCCCGTAGCACCAGCCCTGTTATCCCGCCTTCGAAAGCTTCAATATATAGCACCGCATAACAATAATAGATATGGTAAGCTTTTTGTAAGCACCTATATGTATAAATTTAAGAAACCATCCTCCTGCTTTTTGGACGGCCGTCGGGCCTGCGCCGTATTTCTTGCGGTCTGTCTGCTGCCAATACAAGGTCTTTACGCGGCTCCCTCCGGCGGCTCAATTCTTCCCGTTTTTAAAACAGAGACCATCGACCTCCGAAGCATTAATCTGGACGCCGCGTTCGGAGAAGTAGTCCAGTCTTACACGGGAACGGGTGAGAGAACTTTTCTGTTGATACAGGACGCGCACTCCATTCCCGATGCCCAGAAAAGTATTCACCGGCTGCTCCGCTTCTTCATGGAAAAATACGGTGTCGGAATCGTTGGGGTCGAAGGCGCAGCGGAAGCTCTCGATCCACAGTTTTTTAAGAGTTTCCCCGACACGCGCAGGCTGAAAAAAGTTTTCTCGGGTTATCTTGGCAACGGTGAACTTCCGGGAGCGGTGGCTTCCGCCATTTTCAACGACAGACCTGCATCCTATATAGGGATCGAAGACTGGCCATTATACGAGGAACAGCTTCGCGCTTTTCTCGAATCCATTGACCGGCAGACTTTCCTGCAGCAGGAATTCGAGAAAACGAAACTCGAGCTGCAGGAGCTCAAAAAAGAAACTTACTCACCCGGGCTTCTCGAGGTTGACAGGGCGCTGCTTGATTTCCACAAAGGTGAAAGTGATCTCCTCACCCTGATTTCGAAACTTGCCGAAATCGTTCCTGTTCCGAAAGGCTCCCGTATCGAGCCTTTATATGAAGAGTGGCTCGCCTCACGAAACGCTGATGAAGGAACGGTAAGCATCGAATTAAATTCGCTGGCCAAAAAAGTCGCCTCCCTTCTCAATCACGCCGCGGGCGGCCAAGAAGCTGAAATTACTTCATTCAATGCGGAATACCAGGCTTATAAAACAGGACGAATGCCGGACGCGCAGTTCGCTCTCATACTCCACAGGCTCATAGAGGAAAGGAACCTGCCGGTTGAAATGAGCCGAAGCCTTTACTCCGCAGCCTCACGCCAGAAGAAAATTGATCAGATTAAGGGGACATTGCTTTTCAGCGAATTAAAAAATTACGGTGAAGCTGTGTTTTTGGCTCTTGTCGATAAACCCGAGCAGGCTGCTATTCATAAAAAGGACGAAACTATAACGTTGTTGGAAAAATTAGCTGCTCTCGAACTGGATCGAGCCGGCTGGCGGCAGGCGTCCGCTCTTCGAGACAACGGTTTCTCCGGAGTTGTTACGGGTGCTGAAGAGGCTGCCTGGGAAGAGAAAGTCAGCGGCTGGCTCCCGAAGCTGAAACCTCACTACGAATTCTACCGGCTTGCCGAAAGCCGCGAACACGCATTCATAGAAAAAATCACAAACGAGCTTTCCCGCCGAAAAGAAACCACCGTTCTCGCCGTAGTCGGGGGTTTTCACGCCGAAGGACTTGTGGAGGAAATCACTCGGCGCGGCGATTCGTATCTCTTGCTAACGCCCAAAATAGGCGAGCTCCCGGAGACCCTTCGCTACACGGAACATATGCGCGGCGACGTGTCTTGGAAATCTTATTATCGCGTGGAAAACGGGCGCATCAATGTTTACGACGCTTTCCTCCGGGCCACACGCGATCGGCTTCTCGAAGGACCTGATGGCAGGGCCGATATGGCGATGCTGAAAGAATGGCGGGACCGTTTGATCCGGGACCTGGCGAGACAGGGCCGAGTCCATGAGGCCGCGGATTATACGATTTACCTCGACGAACTTCTTGAAAAAAATGGTGCGGCGGCGCTGCCTGAAAGCGAAGTGTGGACGGAAAGAATACAGAGTTTCATCGAAAGGCTGCGCGGCCTCGAAAAAAGCGGGCGTTGGGATAAAGACGCCATCCTCAAGGTGCTCACGCCTTCGGCCGCACAGCCGGCTTTCCTGGTGGGAATTGCTCATACGAACATTCCCGTTTCTCTCGTTCCGGCGTCGGTGTTTGCCGCAAGGAGTGAATTGCGCACGCTCGATAAAAATGAAATAAAGCAGGAAATCAGGAAACTTCTGGCGAAGCGCGAAGCCATTATCGCTCAGGGACAGGCTGGAGACACCGAAGAGGCTTTTAAGCTGCAGCTCAAGATCAACCGGCTGGTATCGAGGCTCTGGGTCCCGGCGGCAGCGATCGGTGACCTTCACGCTAATCCGGAAGTGCTCAAGCAGCTTCTCGACAAGATAGGCGGAGAGCAGGTCATCGTGCAGGTCGGAGACCGCATCGACCGCGGCCCCGATCCGTTTGAAACCGACCGGATTTTGAGGGAAAAGCAGCGCGAGCTCAATGCCAAACAGAGCGGCATGCTTTTGACGCTTGCCGGAAATCACGAGCTGATGCTCGTTCTCGGCTTTCTCGGTGACAACAGGCAGCTTAAACTCTGGTACACTAATTTAATTCCGAGCGACCGCGAGCGCTTGAATCTGCCAAAAAATGTCCTACCCACCGCACAAGTCATCAAAACGGCTTTAGCCAAACATCCGGAATACAAGCCGCTGATAGATCAGCTGCTCCTGGATATGCTTAACGGAGATATGCTTGCGGCCGTGGCCGTACAAGGCCGCCTTTATACGCACGCCGGGATCAGGAGCCAGCTTATGGAAGAACTTGAGGCGGACATTCTTGCGGCCCGCGGCGTTGACACTGCAAAAATGCCCAAAGAAGAGATAGCCGCTGCCGTTTCCGAAATCGAAATCGCCGAGTACTTGAATGTTCAGTTCCGTAGAAGCCTCGCACAGGCAGTCGTGCTCTCAAAACAATCGAAGCCTATTGAAAACGTCCTGACGCATCCGATTTTCATGATTGTTGAAAATAGCCAGGGTATCTTTTGGCAGCGGCAGATGACGAAGGATTCAAAGGCCTCGCGCCGTCCGCAGGCTTACGGCCATAGTTACCAGGATACGGCAGGAGAAGGAGGAAAGCACGAGGTCCGGGGCCAGGATACGGAGGCTCGCCTCATCGCGCTTGATGTCAAACTCCAGGAGGGCGGGAACCTCAGCTATCTGCACGTGACCTCCGCGGGCATCTGGCAGGTCTTCGGGAAAAAGAAGGGCGAGAGCGGCGCATGGAACGACAAGCCTAAATCACTATGGTGGCGCGAAGAGGGAAAAGACGAGACGGCTTCGGAGCAGATCGTGGACGGGTGGTATGACGCTTTCAATACCAAAGCGGCCGCCAGCGAAGGCAAAAAAGAATTCGTGGCCGACCCCGTCCCGCCGCAGCTTCAGGCGCAGTACAAATGGATCCTTGAGACCTTGGAGAAAAATAACGAGGCCAACCCTGCTTTTGATCCGGGTCATCTTCCCGTGATCGCTTCGCGTCTAACAAACATTTTCAATAAGGGCCTCAATCTTATAAAAGAGGATAATGGGGAATATCACCTGGACATGGGTGACGCCGACCCGTCGCTTACCGTAGTTGACCTTTCGTTCGAACCTTTTAATTGGAGTCCTAATCTCCTATTCGGGAAATCCGGTGTTCTCGTAGGGGAAAATGAAGAGGCAAAGCAGGCGGCTCTCTTCGATCTCTACGAGGCTTGGCTAACCGAGAAACTAAGCGGTTCCAATCCCGATTCATCCTCGTTCACCCCTTCAAAAGCGAAAATGACTCCGGCTCCTCAATACAGCGAGGCCGATATTGAACCCAGGGAAGTCTCACTGGAGTCATCGAAGAATCTTTTGAAGCTGGAAAACGCTCCTTTCATAGGCGAAGTGATCATCACGATCGTTGGCCAGAAGTATGGCGTCTGGATGCAGGACGGAGCTGTGTACGTACAGAACAGGAATGCGGGAACGGCGGCCCCGATCTATAAGTTCAAGATAGGTGAAACGATTAAATTCGGGAGAGAGGCGGCCAATAACAAAAATGACATTATCGTGACCGAGAGTACAGCCTCACGCAATCATGCCTCGGTGCGCGTGGACGCCAAGGCGGGTTACGACGGAGTTCTTACGGTAGAGGACCTCGCTTCCAAAAACGGGACCAAAGTGAACTGGCGTACGCCGTCTGATACGGCCGTCCTGCGCGCACGGCAGAAAGAAACCGACGCTAAAATTGCTGCGGAAGAATTAAACGGCTACATTAAATCCTTCGATGAAAAATTTGATCTGGGAAAATGGATCGCCGATTCCGATGGGAGTTTAAGAGGCCTCGCGGCCCTTGCCTATTCTTTCCCGCAGCTTAAAAGTGCGGACCAGGCAAAAATCCTGAAATTCTTCGACAAAATGATCGATAAGGTCGATCTGAATGTTCTCTGGGCCTTGGGCATCGTGATTCCGCATCTTCAGGATAATGTCAAAAGGGATGGATACTTCGATTTTCTTATGAAAGGTTTGAGAATAGATGAACTTAACCTCGAGGCCGGTGAGCGGGACAGCTATCTCGGTTTTGCGGCCCTTGGTATGCGTGAAGCTTACCTCACCCTTAATGCCGCGCAAAAAGAAGAGGTCCTCGCCGTCGCGCTGACTCCGGCACGCGGCAGGAAATTACCGCATGTTCTCGAGTCCGTTCTCCTGGATCCGGACTCGACCGCAGCAGTCAAGGAAAGGGCTTTTGAGATTCTGTATGCGATGGTCACGACTAGTAAGAGTGCGGTCGATGCGCTGGTGCGCGTCCGCGAAAACCTGCCGGCTGCACAAAAGGCCCGCATCGAAGAGCTGCTTCTCGAAAACCTTCTTTCTACTCCGCCCCACTATGGGCTATCCCTGAGCGAGCCCTCGAACTCCGCTTACCACAAACAGCTGATCAACGGCCTCAATGTCAAGACGTCTTCCGCCCAGGACATCCTCGCGCTTGCGTATATGTTTCCTTACATGAGCTCGGCAGACAAAAAGAAAGTGTGGGCATTGATTAGCAACGATGAAAAATGGGGACGAGTAGCACGCGCACTTATCCATCATCAACTGAAGCAGATCGTCACGACGGGAAGCCCGGCGTCGGCGACGCCGTTCGATTCCAGTAAAACCGGAGAGTTTACCTCGACTTCTTCGGGCAAGGCATCTCCGAAACGAATGGGGGCGCCGTTGAAATACGTTACGACCCGCGCTGCCGCAGAGCGTGCAGAAAAGGGTAAGAAAGGCCGGGCTCGGGGCGAGTGGTTGTACAACCGCGGAAAGTACGCCGAGGCAGAATACGATATAACCAGTGTTTCGCCCGCGACGCCTTATCAGGCGGAGATCGTCAGCAACACAGCGAAATTCAGAGAGTTCGAGGATCAAAACGACCGCGTCCTGAAACTTCTCGGTAAACCGAATAAAACCGTCGCGGACCTGCAGAATATCCTGCGCGCGATGGACGAATTTGTAAAAAATTACACCGACCTTTTCGGCCCTTATCTGTCCCAGCATAGAACCATGGAAATGGTGACTGAAGCGTCACGCGGGTGGGGGATAATCAAAAGCAGACTTCTCGCCGCTCTTGAGGCGAACCAGCCCGGAGCCAAAAGCACGGACTTTCTGAGGGCCGAAGTCGAAACGATCATGAAGATTGATCCTAACAGCATGACGCAGGCAATCATCGCCCGCGATTCCCGGAACGCCAGGTATGAAGACAGCGAGTTTCAGATACTAAGTGTCAACCAGATGGTCAACGTGCTCCACCAAAAAGGGGTCCGCAACCTTAACATACTCAATAACGGACTCGGCGGACAGAAAAGGGACGTGGATATCCGGGTGAAAAGCACCCAGCTCGGCAGCGAGGAAAAAACCGTCAGGGTCCAGTTTCTCGACGCCCGCTCGAAGCCGGACGGCCAGCTTCCTGTGCCTGTCCGCTTTATCGCCGAGGCGTTCGCAAAAGGCCAATTTCAGCATGGCAACGAAGAGTACTCACTCAAAGCAACCAAAGCGCAGATCTGGGCCGATGACGAACAGGCGGGTATCGGGATCCAGCTCGGGGTCCACAGCGTACGCATCCAGTTTTCATATAAACCTCTCGGGCAGGGAGGCCGCGTGGTTGTTAACTATACCGACAGCGGCGGCGCATACGACCCGGGCAGCGGACTCCGGACGGGAATCATGGAGGATTTTTTCAAGTCGCTCGGCTTCAAGGTTCACCGTCTCAGCCATCATATAGACGCCTATTACGACAAGGAAAGTCCCCAGGCCCGCATGGATCTTTTACCGCAGCAGCTCGAACGGGCCATTCAGGCGCTCAGCGCGTTGAAAGATATCGATCTCCGTCTCTCTTCTCTTGTCAACGGAATCAATGGAAGCGGTTACGATCTTGGCGGAAACTTCGCCAATAACCGTGAAATCGCCGACGCAGCTTTCGGGCGTAAAAGAGGCGATGATCTAAAAAAAGAAGTCCAGAAAAAAATCGGAGGCCGCATGGCGGCTGATGGTTATTTTGTCTTTGACGCGGCGACCACCGCGGGATCAAGAGGACGTTTTGGACAGCGCACCCTCGATGCGGCAATCGATGCGCCCGTACTGCAGGAACTCAATCAGCTTGCCGATTTTCTCGGTGTTCCACGGCTTGACGCCAAAGCCGGGCAGCTCGAAATAGACCGTGTGATGGATGAGCTGGACCGTCAGTTCGCGCGCGGCGCCGTGCGTCAGGACACGCAGGGCAGGCTCTACCAGAACCCTCTCTATCTCGAAGCGTCTCAGGTCTCGCCGGTTCAAACTTTATTCAGCTTTTTCGAACAGGCCGATAACAATGCTCTGGAATCCATGAAACGCACCGCCATGGTAGCGCGCGCGGTGCAGAATTCGAGCGTGGAAAGAAACCAGATCGCTTTCTTCGCGGGTTTTGTGGTCGAGCAGATGAAAGTCCCCGTTTACGGAGACGTCGTCACCTTCTTCTCGCTGCGCAGCCAGGAAACGGGCGAATATGTCGCTTCTTACGCCGTCCTTGGGGATTTCTACGCAGCCCAGCCGCGTTATGACGCATTCCGCCAGAAAACGCTTCGGACCAACATGCTGGGCATTCAGGATCTTTCGGAAATCCTCGGCAGGCAGAATATGGGAAACAGTGAACCCCTCAAAGACTGGCTCGCGGCTCTCGGACTATCCAACCTTGAGAAAGAATCGATCTTCGACCTGGTCGGAAACGCTGCGTTTATTGCCAAGGCGAGTCCTCTTTTCAAAATTACTGACCTTCAGAAAAAACGCACCGGTCAGCAGATCAGCGGCGTCGCAATAGGCGGCATCAGTATGAACCAGGGCACGGCCCTTGCCCGCGCGAAAACCAACCGGAAGAACGCCGCAACTGGAGCGTATGAAGGACAGGTGTTTATCTCCGACCATACGGATAACGAAGATAACTGGAAAATCGGCGAATCCAGCGCGGCCGTCGCGACGGACGGGGACCCTCTCAGCCATACTGCTGTGCAGGTCCGTGAAAAAGGCAAGCCCGGAATCATCACAAAATCCGCGAAATATACTGGAACTTCCCTGCAGTTCGAAAAGTTTAAGGGGAAGAGAGAACAGCGGCAGATCATGTTCATGGGCGAAGTCGTGAATTATTATGAAATTTCGGATTACGGGACGGAGACCGCGGAGATCAAGGACGGCGACCTCCTTTATATTGACGCGACGAAAGGGTTCGTTTACGTCATCGCGTCCGCGGAAGATACGGCCGCCTCCAAGTCTTTTGACGCCTATCAGAAATGGCGGGCAGGTAAAGAAAGGAAAGACGAAGAGCTCCGCAATATTGTAGGAGGAATCACGAGCGAGAATCTGATGCGGGCAGTAATAGACGATCTCATCCAGAACCGCCTCATCGGCGAAAATACTCTCGAGAAATTAATCTCCCATCTGGTCCAGACCAAAGGACGCGTCGACATCATCCTGCAGTTTGTGCGTTCACGTATTGAAGAAGAGCTCGAGACTTTCGAAAAGCGTTACGCGAAATTCCAGGAACTTACCGCGCGGACGGAAGAAAAAGACAAAATCGAAGAACTTTATCTCAAGGCCTACGAACTGAATAAAGGAAGCCAGACGATTATTAGTCTCATGAAGCTTATGAACGGAGAGTGGAACGGCGGTAAAAGCCAGGCTGAAACGGAATCGATGGTGAGGCAGGTTCTTTATCTGGGCCGCAAGGCGGTCCAGGAATATCAGTTCGAAACCATCAGAAGCGTCCAGAAGCAAATGGAAAGCATCCGGCAAATGTGGGCCGAGGTTCAGGAAGGAAGGGTTAATCCCGCGGATCTCCTGACGAGACTTTTCAGAATTTCGAGAAGAGTTTCGCTGGCCGGTTTTACGGGAGCCATGGCGAATACCTCCGTCCTTCAAGAGCTCGAAAGAATCGAGAGCGACGCCACTTTATTTCACATAGAACGGGAATTGAACCGCATCGGCCGCGGCGTCGTTCCTAAAGAACTCCTCGACCGGTTCGCCCGCATACGCGTTGGCGGCAAGGCGAGTAATTCGGGAGAAATCATGAAAGCGCTGAGAACTCTTTCCGAACTGCTCCAGGGCAAAGTCCGCGTTCCTGAAGGCTTCGCGATTCAGGTGAGAGAATGGGAATTGTGGATGGGTAACGGGAAACCCGATACGATCGACGAAAACCTTCAGGTCAACTTGAACGCATCTTATGCGGGACTCGTAAAAAAGCAGGTGGAAAATGCCCTATCTGTCGGCAAGGCGCTGAAAGAGAAAAACCCTGAAATCGAACAGCTTCTTCAGGACTTTATCGATTCTGGAACTTCTCAGCTCTCGGAAGCGAACGAAGACTTGAGAAATATGGCGGACAATATTGCCCGGGTCAAACGCGGCATCGAAGGCCTCCAGGCTCCGGGAGAACAGGCGCTCGAGGACATCCGTGCCGGGCTCGCCGGTTTGGAAAAGCAGGAAAAACGAATGCGCGCGCGGCTCGCGGGCACTTACAAGGCCTTTGACGTGGAAGTCGCGCGTTTGCGAGCGGGGATAAGAAAGATTATGAGCAGCGACAAGAAACTTCCTCAGGCATTCAAGGATCAGCTCAATACCGTCGGCTCCGTGGCCGTGAGATCGTCCGGCGTCATCGAAGACGGCGCGGACAACGCCAAGGCCGGAGAAAACGAGTCCAAACTGAACGTGATCGGCACCTCCGAACTCGGCAAGGCCGTGAGAGAGGTGTGGGCCTCGGGCGCTCAGGCGATTCTTATTGAAGAGATGATCAGCCCGGAAATCGCATTTATCGCTTTCAGCGCCGATCCCGTTACGGGTAACGTGGGACATATGAGGTTCAGCGTTACCTATGGTCATCCCCACGCCTTGGTGGCGGGAACGGTCGACGCGGATAAGATCGTCGTGGAGAAAAAACCGAAAGCCGGCAAACCTACTGAATTTAAAGTCGTCGCGGAGGAAAGCCAGCCCGGGACAAAAGACAGGATTTACAGTCTCAATACCGATTCGCCTCAGGGCGGTCTGACTGAACAATCTCTTTCCGACCGATACAACGACGCGCAGGAGCGCAGTAAAAAATTCGCGGTCAGTGATCAGCAGATCAATTCCATCGCTTCGGTCATCGATCTTATGGCCCAGTATTTTGGCCACTCTATAGATTCTGAAGGTGTCATTCTTGCCGACGGCACGCTCGTCATATTGCAAATCCGCGAAGAGACGACGATCAAAAAGAAGGCCGAGGAAGGCCGATCATTTCTGACGGGTCAGACAAAAGTGCGGTCGGAACTGCGGGAAACCGCGGCCGGGGCCTCAGCGCCCGAGGCGCCTGAAGAGGCGGGTGAACAGGTTTCCACGGCGTTTGAAAGCGGGGCTACTGTTGTACCTGCTTCGGCCGTTGTGGCTCAAGACGTCGTGCGCTATGTGCTCGGCGTAACAGAAGGACAGGCGGCACTTGACCCTGAGTTTGCCGCCGGCTGGCTTGCGCGGGTAGGGCTCACTACTGCTGAGCCCGCGCTTCTCGAAGCCGCATCCCTGATGGCCTATGCTGCGCAGGTTCAAACGACCGCCCGGCTTACCGGAAAAGCTTATGAGGCCTTTCAGGCCATCCGAGCTATCGATAAACCGACACTTGTCGAATACTCATTTTCGGCAGGCGATGTGACTGCGATGGGAGACTCCCTTGAAGAACTGACAGCGCTCCTGGAAGCAGTCAGAGACACCGTAAGTGTGAATCCTAAGGTCGGAGCTAAAATATTAGCGCCTCAACGGCTGATTGAGCGCGCTTTGAAAGGCGTCAAGCGGCTCGATAAGCAGCAGCTGGTTTTTGAGACCATTGGAGACGAAGTATTCATTTATCATAAGTCCGCCCAACGCGCGTTCTCGGGAAACCTTACTGCGGCGGTCAGATTGAGCGCAGCGGAGACGAATACCTCGGAACGTTTCCTTTCTCTCGACCGATACGAAGAAGAAGAAAAACCAGTGGCTTATCCCAAGGGCCGGAATATGGCCACCAAGATCTTTATGAAAGGTGTGCTGCTCGCAGCCGACGCACTTTCGCTGAATACGCTCGAAGGCTTGAATCCTATCGGGGAAAACGGTTTCAGGGCCATTACGGAAGACGCTTTCGAAGGTATGGAAATTGTGGCACGGCTTATGGCCGATCAGCTTGGCGCGGCCGCAGCCGCAGCTTCCGCATAGGCATTCACCTCTACCTGGCTTCAAACTCTCTTCAAAAATCTTCGCGATGTCTTGCCGGCGCCCTCCATTACGGCCATTTTTTAGGCCATCCAGGTCATAAAAACGTCAATTTTTGGTATCTTTCCTCTCTTTTCTTCCCACTGCCGCAATATAGGCTCACTCTATGATTTAACCATCTCTCTGCAACCGGGAAAACTATTGACAAGAATTCCGCACTGGATAAAATCGCTCAATTAAGACAGAGTCCGAATAAGACTGATTCTTAGCCCGGGACGCAACAGGTTCATAAGCAAAACTTTGTCGTTCAGTTGGATCGGTTTTGACGCCTGGCAATAAGTTCTGAATTAAGGCTTGCTACGAAGGTAAAAAAGAGGTTGTTTATGGAGCTCGACAAAAGAACTTTTAAATCCGAGGAGTTATTTCATAAAGAACGTGAAATTATTATTCTTCACGGCGAAGCCCGTTACCGCCTGATCATTACTAAAGCCGGCAAATTGATTCTGAATAAATAATTTATCTGCCCGACGGAGAAGAAATGGAAATCCTGCTTTTATTTAAAAAGGGCGGACCTATCATGTGGCCAATCCTCGCCGCCTCGGTGGCCGTTTTGACCGTTCTTATAGAAAGGCTGATCTTTACCGCGGGGGATATGGCGCGCCGTGATGGAAAGATCGTCGAGCAGATTCTCATGCACGCGAGAATGGGCGAGATCGCGACCGCGAGACAGATTGGGAACAGTTCAAGGGACAGCGTCGTGAAAGTCCTCGTGAGCGGACTTGAACACCAGGATGAGGAATCGGTCACAGACGCGCTCATGAGGGGCGCATCCAATGAACTCCGAAGCTATGAACGGGGACTGCCGTTACTCGATGCTGTGATTACTCTGGCCCCTCTTCTCGGACTTCTCGGTACGGTTACGGGAATGATCCATGCCTTCGGTATTCTCGGAAACCAGGAACTTGGTTCTCCTTCGGCCATCACGGGCGGAATCGCCGAAGCGCTTATAGCCACCGCCTTTGGCCTCGGCGTCGCGATCGCAGCGGTCGTCCCGTATACCTATTTCAACACGCGGTTTGAAAAGCGCAGGCACGAGATCGAAGACGCCGCCACGCATCTTGAAATCCTGTTGAGGAAGGCGAAGAAAAATGAGACTTGCCAGCCGTTACACTAAGCGCCGGGTGCGGATCGAAATCGTTCCGCTCATCGACATTATTTTTTTTCTGCTCGCCACCTTCATTATGGTTTCGCTCTCCATGATCAAGAACGAAGGCGTCCTTGTAAATCTTCCGACAGCCGCCACGTCCGAACATCAGGAAAACAGGAATGCCCTCACGATCAGTGTGACAAAAGAAGGAGACTTCTATCTGGATAAAGAGATGATCACGCGCGACGAGCTTGGTGAAAGGCTCGGTTCCCTTAAAGTCAAAGAGGCGGATCCCCGGATTTTCATCCATGGTGATGAAGAGACCTCGTTTAAGAATATGATGTTTGTGATGGATACGGTCCGCAGCCACGGGATCACCAAGGTCACCATGAGGACGCAGGGAGATAAGGCAAAATGAAAACCGATATTCGTGAACGCGATGCGCAAAGCCCGCCTGTCATGCCCTTGGTTACGGTACAACGGATCGATTTTCTGGCGCCAAGGAAAGATAAAAATCGATGGCCTTTGAGCTTTATGCTCGCCGTCGCAGCTCATTGCCTCGTACTTTTCGCCGGACATTATTTCATCGTTCAGCCCGCGGGCTATGGAGTCGAAGGGGCGAGTGCGAGTATGGAAATTTACATGATGGCCGCGCTTCCCGATCAAACTGAGCGCGCTCCTGCGGCGCCCGAAGCTGTCCCCCCATTTCCAGAAGCGGAAAGTGAGATGACGGAGGCGAGAGCGCCGGAAGAATCCGACAAAAAAGCTATCCCGAAAGAAACGGAACCCGAGCATCCGAAACAAGAAGCACAACCAACAGAGAGCAAAGGCGATGGAAGCGCTGCCGATGAACCCGGGAATTATTCCACCTCTTTTTATTCCCAGGCAAGCAGCGAGACTGCAGGCAGGGAAGGCAAGTATCGCAATCAACCGCCCGGCTATCCTGCTATAGCCGAACGCAACGGCTGGGAAGGCACCGTGCTTCTAAAAGCCCATATTAAACAGGAGGGCGAACCTGCCGCCGTGGGGCTCGAGGAGAGTTCCGGCCACCGGGTTCTCGATGACGCAGCCTTAAAAACCGTGAAAAAATGGAAGTTTACCCCAGGCACTTTTGGAAATACGGCGGTATCTTCCTGGATCCATATCCCCATCCGTTTTACCCTCGATAAATAGCACGATAAAGCCCCGCCATATTATAAGTAAACGGTTTCCGGTTTGACTCTGTTTAAAAAGAATGCCGTGTGTTAAGATGCCGCGTCATGCTAGGAGAAACCCCTTCCCACGAATTTTTTATGATTGAAGCACTCAGGCAGGCCAAGAAGGCTTTTGAGGCAGGCGAGGTGCCCGTGGGCGCCGTTGTGGTTTATGAGAACCGGATCATTGCCCGGGCTCACAACCAGATGGAAACTCTTCACGATCCGACCGCCCATGCCGAAATGATTGCGATCACACAGGCTTCTGAAACGCTGGCTCACGGTAAACAGGGGCATCGCGGTTCACTCGAGGGCGCGACTCTTTACGCGACACTCGAACCGTGCCCTATGTGCGCGGGGGCGCTCGTCGTAACCAAATGCAAGGGGCTGGTTTTTGGAGTGAAAGACCCGAGGGCGGGGGCCTGTGGAAGTGTGTACAACATTGCTCAGGACGACCGGTTAAATCACCGGCTCAAGGTGGAAAGCGGAGTGCTCGAGGTCGACGCTAAACTCTTCCTGACCGAATTCTTCAAAGGCCTTCGCAAGGAACGGCGCTAGATCCCAAAGTGTCAAACTTTTTGGGATGCTTCGAGTCACGGCGCAAAGGCGCCGAGGTTAGGGAATAGAAGCTTGATTATTTAGGGTATTACTGATTTAATGCTTCGATATCCTCGGGCCTGGCGGATTTAGGCCGGTAAACTGACGGCTGATTTGATATCTTGCCCCGGAGCCCAATGCTTCGGGACAGGAAAGCATATCAAAACCTGATATTTTGATATCATGCCCCGAAGCTCAATGCTTCGGGACAAGAAAGCATATCAAAACCCGATTTTTTGATATCTTGCCTTTATTTTTCTTCCATACGCGGAAAGGTGCCGGAGCGGCCGAACGGGCACGACTGGAAATCGTGAGACCTTTAACGGGGTCCCAGGGTTCGAATCCCTGCCTTTCCGCCACTATCCCGTCACCAGCAACGTCCCCGCGCCCCTCATTGTCTATACAAGACCGTCCCGGTGATCGCCGTTAGATTCGTTGAATTCCTAAGTGAAGTCCGGAATCAGGGGGCTTCAGGTCTCCCTTAGCGTCAATAATCCTTAGCGGCGTCTTACCGCCCCGCTCTCACCTCTGCGGTCTACAGAAATAAAACCTTTCGGCGGCAGGGATGAAATATTCTCGCTCCGCCCGCATCCATGAGATTCAGCAGGATAGTTAACAGACTCGTGTCATAGGAAAAGGGACTCAAAGCCCTCTGTTTCGCAGGGACCACGGCCAGCTTTGGGTCCTTGTAGACGGCCCGGAACGGCTTTTCTTCTCCTCTGACATGATATCCCCACAGCTTCGCCAAGGTAGGAATCGTGTATTCCAAGAAACCGGTTTCTCTGCCTTGCCGCATGCTATAGCGGGCGAGAAATGATTTAGGCAGGCACGCCGTTATAAGGATGCAGGAGTAGGGGAAATTTTCGATATTACCGTATTCGCGTTCCGTAATTTCCAGGAAGCAAAGATATTCCTCGCGCATTCCTGTCCCGTCTCCGTGGCTCCAGCGCCATGAAGCCTCATTTTGAGGGATAAGCCTGAGTCCCGGCAAAAGAAGCTCCTCCTCTTTCACGGTTGAAAATAATTTCTTTACTGATTGGCACACCAGGCAATCCCATTGGACGAGAGCAATACTATCCCAGTCGAACTTTACACCGTTTTCCAGAAACCATTGGCTGATCAGCAAATCGAACCGGCGCCATTTAACCTCGGGAGCCCAATCATGGCTGAAGACGTAAAAATCGTCGGCAAACGGTGCTAGACCGCAGCGGAACAGGTGAGCGCTTTCCAGGGGACCGCCGTATAAAATAAAGAGGGGAACGCCCGGATTCATCTTTCTCAGCCGCTTCAGCCGGTGAGATGTGAGCGCCAGGTCTTTATAACAGGAACATAGAATAGCAAGCCGCATCGAATGCATCCTTGTCCCGGGATTTTAATCGTAAAGCATCTTTCATGAAAGAGGGATATTCTGAAGAGTGAACCTTTAAAATCAGCGTTTCCCAAAGACCAGTTTGACCGCGCACATATAATAGACGGATCATAACGCCCGGAGACTCTGTGGATTCTGCAATCTCGATACAACATTTATCCAAGCATTACAAACAGTTTCAGGCACTCGACGACGTGTCTTTTGAAATTCAGCCGGGAGAGTTTTTCGGATTTCTCGGGCCTAACGGCGCCGGCAAGACGACGACGATCAGCGTGGTCACTGGCCTCGCGAATTACTCCGCGGGGTCAGTTAAAGTATTCGGCTTTGACGTGATGTCCGGCTACAGAGACAGCCGCCGTCTCATCGGTCTTGTGCCGCAGGAATTCAATTTCGATCCCTTTCTTTCGGCCGAACAGATTCTGACGTTTGAAGGAGGATACTTCGGGATGCGGGCCGCGGAAGCGAAGGCCCGCGCGAAGGAACTTCTGACCCGCTTCGATATCTGGGACAAGCGGAGCGGCGGATATAAAAAGATGTCGGGCGGAATGAAGAGGCGTTTGCTCATCGCACGCGCTTTGATGCACCGCCCGAAGATCCTGATCCTTGATGAGCCTACCGCCGGAGTCGATCTTGAACTCCGCTATCATCTGTGGGATTTTCTCCGCGAACTGAACCGCCAGGGTACGACGATATTTCTGACCACTCATTATATAGAAGAAGCCGAGCGCCTGTGCAGCCGCATCGGCGTGATCCACAAAGGCAAGATCGTCGCCTGCGAACCGACCGTGAATCTGATTCGCAAGATGAGCGGAGACCAGGTAGAGCTGACACTGAAGCAATCGATCCGTGAAACGCCGCCGAGACTCGAGGGCATTCCCGTGAGACTTTTCGACGACGGAAAAAAAATTCTCTTCGAAGACCAGAAAAATCTGGTGCCCGAAGTGCTCAGGCGGCTGCATGAGAGCGGAATCGATATCGAAAAGATCGATATTCGCAAACCAACGCTCGAGGATGCTTTTTTGAAACTTACGGGAAGCCGGCAGGAGGCCGCGACATGAAAAGTCTTATCGGATTCCAGACGCTGGTGACTCGTGAAATCGTCCGGTTTGTCTCGGTCTTCAGCCAGACTATCTTCCCGCCCGTCGTGTCGAGTTTCCTTTTCATTTTTATCTTCGGATTTTCTCTCGGTCCCCGCATCCAAGAAGTGCAGGGTTTTCCTTATCTTCAATTCCTGATTCCGGGCCTCCTCATGATGCATATTATCGAAGGTTCCTACGCGAACACTTCGAGCTCTCTCTTTATTTCCCGCTGGGCGAATAACATCGAAGAACTCCTGGTAACGCCTCTTTCCTATGTGGAGATGGTGCTCGCTATTCTGATCGGCGGACTCGCTCGCAGCGTGGTTACGGCAACCGGGGTTTATCTGGTTTCTCTCTGTTTCGTCCAATTCCCGTTTGCTCATCCGTGGGTCGTCTTTTACTTCCTGATTTTTGTGTCGCTTACCTTTTCCTCGGCTGGTATGATAGTGGCGCTTTTCGCCGAAGAATTCGAGCACCTGACGATCGCCACGACTTTTATCATTACCCCCCTCGTCTACCTGGGCGGGGTGTTTCATTCGATAACGATGGTTCCCCAGGCACTTCGCGGCTTCACCGTATTAAATCCCATGTTCTATATGGTGAACGGCCTCCGCTACGGAATGCTCGGGTCTTCCGACGTAGCCCTTTGGCAATGCATGCTGGTCGTTTTTGTGCTGTTTCTCGCTCTTTTCATTTTTACCGTAATGCTTTTCAAGACTGGTTATAAATTAAGAAAATGACCTGCCGAATCGATGGTTCAAACCGCAGTCATCCTGAAACGCCGTTGACGCTGAAGGATCTTGAGGGGATATAAATCATGCTCAGCACATTTCTTTACCGCAAAGGCGCAGAAGTCCAGACGACTGTAACACGGGCCCAGATGCTCGCCTGCCTGAAGGAGAAGGAAGTCCTTCTCTGGGTAGATCTCGAAGCACCCAACGACTTTGAAATCGACTGTCTCGTTGAAATTTTTAATTTTCATCCGCTCGCGATCGAGGACTGTCTTTCGGACCATCACGAGCCCAAGGTCGACGACTATGATGAATATATGTTCCTCGTCATGCATTCTCTCAGGCTCGTGAAAGATGCCGAACGCGAAGTCGAAGAGCTGGCCACGATCGAATTGAATATCTTTTTCGGCCGCAATTATGTTGTCACGTTTCACAAAACACCCGTTCCTACGATCGAGCAGACCTTGAAAGCTGTGGCCAAGAAACCCGAACGCTTTCTTTCTCATGGCGCCGACATACTGGTCCACGCCATTCTCGACCGCCTCGTAGACAATTATCAGCCGATGCTCGATATCTATGAAAAGAAAGTCGGAGAACTGGAAGACAAGCTCTTCGAAAATCCCCCCGCGGATTATCTTTCCGCCGTCCTCGAGGCGAAGCGCAATATTTTCAACCTCCGCAGGACCATAGCGCCGCAGCGCGACATCATTTACAATCTGACAAAAACCGCGAATCTCTATATCAAGCAGAAACATCTGATTTACTTCAAAGACGTTTACGATCATATGATCCGGATTCACGGTATTATGGACGTGTTCCATGAATCGCTCTCGAACATCATGCACGCCTATTTTTCCTATTCGTCCCATAAGCTCAATGAAGTCATCAAGCACATGACGGTACTCGCCACAGTCACGATGCCTGCTATTATCGTCGCGAGTATTTACGGCATGAATTTCGAGAATATGCCGGAACTCGGCTGGAAATTAGGATATCCCTTCGCTCTTGTCCTGTCGCTCAGCATTTCCGCGGCGCTGCTCGGCTGGATGAAGTGGAAAAAGTGGATGTGATTCTGCCCCGCGGGCGCGGCCTGTAACTATGGAAAAAGAAACCGAAAAAAAATTACTTGTAGGGATGGACCTCGAAGAAGCGGAAACGCTCATGAGAGAAATGGGCCACCCCGTCTACCGCGGGCATCAGCTGCTCGAATGGATCTATCACCGGGGCATTGCAAAGCTCGATGAAGCGAAAAACCTGCCTCAGGCCCTGCGTGAAAAGCTCGAAGAAAGTTATTCCGTACGCGCGCTCGAACTCGATCAGATGAACCGTTCTTCCAACGGCGAGTCGACCAAATTTCTTTATAAGACGCGAGACGGCAGGTTCCTCGAAACGGTCCTGATCTCACAGAACGGACGAGAGACCGTGTGCCTGTCGACGCAGCTCGGCTGCAAGATGGGCTGCGTTTTCTGCGCGAGCGGCAAGGCAAAGTTTGGCCGGAATCTCCTTGCGGGCGAAATTGTCGAACAGGTCGTTCACGTGCAGAAGAACACGGGCAAAAGAGTCTCGAATATTGTTTTCATGGGGATGGGCGAGCCCCTGGATAACTTTGACGCGACGATGCAGGCTTTGAAAATACTGCAGGCGTCCTGGGGATTCGAGCTGGGTGCCCGGCGCATTACGGTCTCGACTTCAGGCATCACGCCAAAGATCATCGAATTCGTCAAGCACCAGGAAGGGCGGGTGAGGCTGTCGGTTTCACTCCATTCCAGCAACGAAAAGACACGGACGGAACTCGTACCGATCAACAAACGCTATTCGTTGAAAGAACTCATCGATACTCTTACCGAAGTAAACAAAACTCTAAAGCGGGAGATTACTTTCGAATTTACGCTGATCGCGGGAATCAATGACTCCCGTGAAGAAGCTCTCGGCGTCGCAAAGATCGCGAACCCGCTGAACGCGAAGGTGAACATCATCCCCTATAATCCTATTTCCGAAATGGACTTCAAAACGCCCTCCCAAGAGAATATCGAGACCTTCGTGAAAATTCTCGAAGATCACGGTATCTACGTCACCGTCCGCCAAACCGCCGGCCGCGATATCAATGCCGCCTGCGGTCAGCTTCGGCTCGATAGAGAACGCCAAATCGTCGCCTGAATTTCGAAGTTGCCTGCCTGAGCCGTACAGCGTCAACCTTGATGCTGATGGCTATGGCACTGTTGAAGCCATCTAAAATGGTAATAATAGTCCGCTTATACACCAGTCACCCAATAAAACCTTTTTAAAACCCTTTCCTCTCCAGTAAATACGCCTTGTTTCCGATCATTCTATTAGTTATCTTTCTTTATACTCCCAGGTGATTATGAGCGTCGGCCGCATATTGATTATTGATGACGATCCGCTTGTCTTAAAGACATTCCAAAAAGTGCTTATCAATGAAGGGTATGAGGTTATTCCTGCTTCCTCCTATGAAAGTGCGCTTGAGTCTTTTTCCAAAAAAGAATTTGATCTGGTTCTTTCTGACATTCGCATGCCAGGCAAGAATGGTGTCGAAACTGTTGCAGAAATCCAATCAAAACTGAAAGAAGCGGGAAAAGCTGATCTTCCGATTATATTTATAACGGGTTACGCGGACTATGGGCAGGAAATTAATGCCCGTTTCCACGGTGAGATTCTGTCTAAACCGGTTGATGTCCAGCGGCTTATCTCCGCAGTGCGTGATTACTTATGAAAAAACGTGTTGTTATCACTGGCATGGGTGCCGTTACTCCTATTGGCATTGGAGTTGAAAGCTTTTGGAATTCCTCTTTGCAGGGAAAGTCAGGGGTCGGAAACGTCACTCTTTTCGATGCCCAGAATTATCAAACTACACTTGCTGCAGAAGTAAAAGGATTTAATCCAGCTGATTTCATGTTGCCAGAAATTTACAGGAAAATGGATCGTTTTGCGCAGTTTGGTGTCGCAGCAGCCAAAATGGCTTTAGAAGATGCGGGTGTTGACTCTAATTACATTGATCCTCATCAAAACAATGTGCCGGTTATCATCGGTTCCGGACTTGGCGGCAGCCTTTTTCATGAAGAGCAAATCTTCAAGCTGCTTGAAACAAGAGAGCCGCGTAAGGTGCTTTCAAGTTCTGTGCCTCGTATCGCGCCGAACGCAGTTTCCGCTTTCATAGCGATGGTATTCAAGTTAAAAGGACCGAACCTCACTATCTCGACAGCTTGCTCCTCAGGTGGTAATGCAATTGCTCTTGCCGCTAAATTTATTCAAGATGGCACAGCTGATATCGCAGTGACGGGAGGCGTGGAATGCCCGATTACGCCATTTACTTATGCGGCTTACATGTCTCTCAGGGTCTTGGCGGGAAGCACTTATCAAGATAAGCCCTCGCCAAGACCCTTTGATCTGAAACGCGATGGATTTGTCCTCGGCGAGGCCGGCGGAATCTTAATTCTGGAAGAATTTGAAAAAGCTCGAGCAAGAGGTGCAAAGATCTATGCGGAAATCTGCGGTTATGCAAGTAATTGCGGTGCCTATCACATGGCTGCGCCCGATCCTTCGGGAGACGATGCATCAGCTGCTATTACGGAGGCGCTATCAACTGCCGGGGTAGCGCCAAACCAAGTGGACTATATCAACGCTCATGGGACCGCGACTAAACTTAATGATCTATGTGAAGCTAAAGCCATTAGTCAAGTATTCGGTTTTGGAAAAGAAGGGCCGCTTGTGAGCAGCACAAAAGCGGAAACGGGCCATACCATTGGAGCAGCCGGCGCGATCGAAGCAATAATTACAGCAATGTCAGTAAATCGTAATGTTGTCCCTCCAACGATTAACTGTGATGAGCTCGATCCTGAGTGTTCCATTAATGTAGTTCAGAATCAGTCGATCCAGCGAGAGATCTGTTATGCGCTCTCGAATTCTTTTGGATTTGGGTCCAATAATTCTGTTTTGCTTTTCGGGAAAGTATGACAATAGGGCACTCTATTCAAGATTATTCTTGGAGATAAGATACAGATGGCAAAAGATAAAATAGATAAAGACAAAATCTTTCAGTGTGTCGTTGAAAGTATAACGGCTCTTCTTCAAATGACTCGCCAGAAGACTGCTGATAGGCTAAACGATCAAACGGATATTTTTGATGACCTTGGCATTGATTCTATTGAAGTAATGGATTTGCTCGGGTTGCTAGAGAAGGAATTTGAAGCTACATTTAATATTGATAAATTTGGTCAGCGAAGAACGATAGGCGATGTTGTTGAATTCATTTCGGCGCAATTGTCAGAAAGGAATAAATAATCAACATGACCGAAGATAATGAACAGTTATTAAGTCAGATCGGAACTTGGACGTTTCCTCAAAAAAAATTTATCTATAAAAAAAAGGTACTTATTAAGCAGACAAATCTGCTTGGGAATACTTATTTTTCAAACTATATAGATTGGATGGGGGAAGCAAGGGAAGAACTTTTCTTGATACACCCTGCCGCGAGGGCCTTCCTGGAGAAACATATGAATATTTTCATGATAACTCATACCCTTCATCACAGGTTTTTAGAGAGTTCGTTCTTTGGTGATCAAATCAGAATCGAAGTTACAACTAAAGATATACTTGATTATAGCCTCATTATTGTATTTCGCTATCTTAATGAAGCGAACGAAAAGTTAATAGGAGATGGCTGGCAAAAGATTTGTTTTTGGGATCGGCAAACAGATAAGCCCTGTAAGGTGCCCCTGATTTTTTTGGATTTGGCAAAGCCCCTATGCGAAGAAGGAACTTGAACTGATCATACAAATGCCGCTACCTCTTGTTGACGCAATCGGTGCATTTTCTATTTCGGTCGCCAATCTTATATTTTGGTTACTAATTTTACCGAAACAATATCACCGCCCTATAGTTCAAGCTTACTTCCTTTGGTCACTTTTCATTACTTTGTGGTCATTTGGCTACGGGATGACGGTTGGCGGCTTTTATGATTATCCAACAACTTTGGTATGGAATCGCTATTGCCAAGCGATGGCAATACTAATAGGCCCTTTTTATTTTAAGTTTAGTTGTTCAGTAGTAGGTGTTTTTGAAAAATATCGAAAACTATTTCAGATTTATTTAATAGTCGGCATTGTCAATGCGTTTTGTCTTTTTGTTACCCCATTCTACGTTCAGGGCCTATGGTCATTCGGTCCCTACCGATATCAGCCACTTGGCGGCCCGTTATATTTCCTTTTCACAAGTTACTTTGTCTGGTGTACTCTTCACGGTTTTATTTTAGCTTGGAAGCATTACGGCCTTAAACGCGGTGTCGATAAGAAACATGTCCAACTTTTCTTGTATGCTTCCGGAATCGGTTATGGTGGAGGTTTTACACTATTTCTGCAAGGGTACCGGATCCCAATGCCGACCACCGGCGTTTATTTGATACTCGCATACGTGCTGATCATTGGATATTCCACTCAGAAATATAAGTTTATGGATATCGAAGTAATTATCAAAAAGACGCTTGTTTTTACAGGCTTGTTTGGTTTTTTAATTTTGATAGCGATAATATTGTCAGTCGTAGTTCAGATTTTTAACGGTATGGTTATTGATTTTCGAACGCTGGCCGCGATTGCCAGCACGGTAGCAATAGCTATGATAGCCCATGATCCGGCTAAGAAATTTCTTAGTCTGGTTACGGATAAATATCTATTCCAAAAAACCGAGGATTTTAAGCAGATCCTTACCGATTTATCGCAAACAATCGTTGCCATTCTGGATCTGGACAAGGTTGGGGATGCGGTGCTGCATACATTTTCGAAAGCGCTGCATCTTGAGAGCGGAGTGATCTTGCTGAAGACCCAGGATGGTAAGACATACAAAATTCTTAATGCATTCGGGTTTGAGAAACCGATTGAGTCGATGGGTGTGAATAATCCGATCGTGTCTTACTTTGCCGAATCAGATAAGATAGTTAATCTCGATTTAGACGATGACGTGCCGGATTTCATTAGAAAAGCGATGAATGATTTCAAAGCCCGCGTTATAGTTCCTTTGTTCTTTCAGTCGCAGCTTATAGGATTACTTATGCTTGGAAAAAAGAAATCCGATCAGGAGTATACGCGGCAGGAAATGGAGTATTTCCCGGCGATCAGCGCGCAGGTCGCGGTCGCGCTGAGCAATGCCGATGCCATTGAGCTCCTCAAGAAGAATCAAATCGAATTGGCTCAACAGTCCAAACTCGCGGCTCTCGGTACGCTTTCGGCCGGTATTGGCCATGAAATTCAAAATCCTTTGCAATCGATCCTGTCGGGATTCGGAATGTTAAAAGTATGGCAGGAATTTGGAAAATTTGAAGGTATGAGTAAACAGGAAATCATTGATGCCGTGCTTGATGCTGGAAAACGCATGGAAAAAGATGCGGAACGGATTTCAAAAATTATCGAAAATCTCAGAAGATATTCCGTGAAATCCCAAGCGGGAGAGCGTGAACAGATCGACCTGCATGAAAATATCAACAATGCCTTGGATTTTTTTTCAGCGCGGTTAAAAAACAAGTGTATAAGCGTGAGGTCTGATTACGATAAGGTCTTGCCAAAAGTTTTCGCAGATCCTTATGCCATGGATAACGTGTTCTTGAATCTTATGAAAAATGCCATGGACGCTATCGAGTTAAAAAAGCACAATGAAGAGTCCTGGATATCTATCAAAACAGTTTATTCCGACGCTGATAAATTGGTCCGAATCGAACTTGCCGATTCAGGCTCCGGCATAAAAGAAGAGCACCATGAGAAACTTTTTGTTCCTTTCTTCACGACAAAAGATATTTCACGAAATCCGGATGGAGAAGCGATTCGCGGGACCGGCCTGGGACTCCATATCATCAAGCAGATTATTGAAAATCATGGCGGGCAAGTAAGCTTTAAAAGTCAGGCTGAAAAAGGAACCACCTTTTTTATTTCCCTGCCTGCCGCAAATATCATTTAGGGAGAGAAGGTAAAGTGAGTGACACGCATGCTAGATTCGCTTATTAAAGCCCGGTATTTTCTATTAATTTGGAGGGCGCGGGGATGACGAAGAAAGACCAAAGCAATCGTGCGGGATGCATCCTAATAGTTGATGATGAGGAGAATGTCCGCTGGTTCATTGCCAGCGCATGCGAGCCATTTGGATATGAAATTCTGACGGCTTCGAGTGGTTACGAGGCCTTGAAAGTGATACAAGAGCACCAACTTAAATTGGATCTTGTTATCTTGGATCTCAACATGCCGGGCATGGGAGGGGTAGAAGTCCTCAAATCCATTCGGAAATTTCAACCCGAACTCCCCGTGATCGTGCTTACTGCGATGCATGAGAAGGAGGCCGAATGCCAGGCCTTATACATTTCCGGATTTATAAAAAAGCCTTATAAATTAGAAGCTCTTTTCAGGAAAATCACCTCGATCATCGAGCGGCAAGCGTTTGAAAAAGGGACGATTTCAATTCCTCCTGATATGGTTCCCGCGGCAAAGATTCTCATAGTCGATGATGAGCCGGAGGTATGTGAGATATTAGGAACCGCTCTTCAAGAGGATGTTCTAAATGTTGACTTTAAAGTGGCGTGGGTGACTTCGAGCGAAAAAGCGATTCCATTTTCTCTGGAATTTGAACCCGATCTCGCGATAGTGGATATAAAAATGCCTCATATGTGGGGTGATGACCTTATCAAATGCTTTGAACGCGGAGAAGGCCATTCTCCTAAAGACTTCATTATCTATTCGAGCATTTCAGATCCAAGTCAGGTTACTCGCGCCAGAAGCCTCGGATATAAGTTTCTTCCCAAACCTACTGATCTTGATACGGTGGTTGATGTTCTTAAGAAGTTATGCATCCGCCATCAATTGCTACGGCC
>ENA-ORBV01000722-ORBV01000722.1-microbial-mat-metagenome-genome-assembly--contig:-NODE-722-length-74888-cov-20.313831_pt1 | contig 74888 bp, 70 predicted proteins | sample MGYA00237777_ERZ505514 | MGnify/ENA primary metagenome ERZ505514 (study PRJEB26160, sample SAMN06269048) | microbial mat metagenome | isolation source: Oligotrophic lake microbial mat | place...
CCACTCAAGGGTCTCTTTTTCTAGGGCTGGAAGATCTGATACATATAGCATCTTGTAAAGATATTAAAAATGTCGATTATTTAAGCCGAACTACTTATAGTGTTTTTGTGTTATAATGTTTTTGTGTTATAATGTTTTTGTCGCTCGTCACTTGGTCATTTTGTACGCAATCCCGATAGCTATTACGAGCAGCGACGCAAAGGCTTCATCGCAAAAATCATATAAATCCTGCCGGAGGCGGACAAGCCCAGTTCAGACAATTGCCTACTTACTTCCCCGCCGCTGCACGCTTGGCTTTCTCGGCTTGACGCTCTGCATATTTTTCGACGGTAGTCCATACCCGGAATACATTTTTGGAACAAATCTTTGAAATGTCCTCTTCGCTGTAACCGCGCTTCAATAGACTGTAAATCAAATTCGGATATTGCGAAACATCTTTCAAACCCGTTGGCAGAGAGTCTCCTACACCATCAAAATCAGAGCCAAAACCAACATGATTCACACCGACCGTTTTCACAACGTGGTCAATATGATTGGCAACCATTTCTACATCTGCGTACAACGTTGGATTCTCTTTTTTAAATTTATCAAGTATCGGTTTTGCAGCCACATCGTCTATTTTTAACTTCTTGCTTTCCAGCAGTTTAGTTAGTTTCTCTCGGCTTACCGTTTGTGCATCTCTCAGTTTTCCATCCAAGAAAGCCGAACCAAAATTAATCATAATCACACCGCCTTTTTTAGCGAGTGCTTTTAGAATATCGTCACTCATATTGCGGTCAAAACCAGGTGTAAACTGCCGTACCGATGAGTGTGAAGCAATGCAAGGTACTATACTCAGCGCAATTGCTTGTAGCGCCGCGCTGTCCGACACGTGCGAAACATCCACCATAATACCCACCCGATTCATCTCTTTTACCACTTCTTTGCCAAAGGGACTCAAGCCATTGTGCGTGTGCATGGTATCGTAGGAAGAGTCGGAAATCAGATTGTCCTTGCCGTGCGTAAGCGTGATGTAACGAATGCCGCGCTTGTGAAAATACGCTACATTTTGAATTGAATCGCCAATAGGCGCGCCGTTTTCCATGCCCAATGCCAGCGAAATAATGCCTTTTTTAAAATTCGCTTCCACTTGCGCTGGTGAACGTGCTATTTTGAATTTATCAGGATTTGCCTTTGCTACTTCATTCATCATATCAATTAGGGAGTCCGCAAATTCCTTGGCCCCGCCAGTTTCCTGATACGAAGACGGAATGTAAATAGACATAAAAGGAGCTGACAATCCGCCTTTTTTAGCCCGCACATAATCAAAATCGCCTTCTTTACTTTCCACCGGAATACCTAAAAATTCTTTAGTCAACCGGAAATTCTTTACCCCCAAACGAAATGGCAAATCCACGTGCCCATCTACCAAAACATAGCGGTGTGCCAAGGTGTCGGCTATTTTGCGCAGGTCGGCATCGCTTTTGCCTGCCCAAGGTTTACCCTTTGCTGGCTTTTGCAAGGTATCCGATTTGGCTGCTTGTGCTGCCTTTGCCTGTGCTGCTTTTCTCATTTGTTTAGGCGTACTGCCTTCCTCTGTGGGTAGCCCTGCGGAGGGGTCTGCGCCGCTATTGCTTTTTAAACTATCTGTTTTTACAATAGGCTTTTCCGTCTGTCCTATTACTATTTGAATGCTGCAACCCAGCATAAAAATCAAAACGATGGTACGAATCATACAAATCTGTTTTTTAAAAATGTAAACGAACAAATTAATAGGCTAAACTTAAACCAACTGGCTTCCGTTCCACTTCTGATGCACAAATCCCATTTCACAAATCACAATTTGGAACAAGCCGTCAAAAATACAGAACACATTGCATTCTACAACGATCAAATTGATAAAAACGCTGGTTTGTCTGATAAATGTCTCGCAATTTTGAATTCAGACCTCCTAAATATCTAAAAATCGCTCCTTTTGAAAGTATTTCCTTTTTTAAAAGCAATAACGTGGTTGACTATAATTGTGGTGTGTAGCAGTTGCCCGAATACCTCGCCCAAATCCGCGCTCCTGACGCAGCAGCTCAATGCGTTATTTGAAAAATGGAATCAAAATACACCCGGCGGCGTGTTGACAGTGGCACAAAATGGGCAAATTATTTACAATAAAGCGTTTGGCATGGCAGATTTGGAGCATGACATTCCAAATACCACCAATACTATTTTTGAATCTGGCTCGGTTGCCAAGCAATTTACAGCCGCCGCTATTTTGTTGTTAGTATTGGATAAAAAACTCTCCCTGGAAGATGATGTGCGCAAATACTTACCAGAACTGCCCAATTATGGACAAAAAATAACGATTGACCATCTCTTGCACCACACCAGCGGCTTGCGCGATTGGGGCGCGATAGCAACAATTAGCGGCTGGGAACGTGGCAAGCGCGTGTACACGCAAGCAGATGCACTCGACATTATTTGCCGACAAAAATCGCTCAATTTTCCGCCCGGCGACCAGTTCAGTTATTCTAATTCTAATTATAACCTATTAGCTATTCTTGTAGAACGAGTAAGTAAGGAATCGTTTGCCGAATTTACGCGCAAGCGTATTTTCAAACTGATGGAAATGCACCACACGAGCTGGCGCGACAATTATCGAAGTGTAGTCAAAAATCGGGCGATTGCCTACACCAAATCGGGCAATAATTATCTCGCTACGATGCCTTTTGAAAACGCGCACGGCAACGGCGGCTTGCTCACCACCACGACTGATTTAATCCGTTGGACTCGAAATTTTCGCACCTTGCAATTGAAAGGAGCAGCGTTCACAAAGCTACAAGTGCAGTGCGGCAAACTCAATAACGGCTTAGCAATCGCTTACGCGGGTGGCTTTTTTATTCGCAATTATACGGACGTTTTAGAATTCAGTCATGGCGGCTACACGGCGGGCTATCGGGCGTGGCTTGCCTACTATCCAAACCAAGATATATCCGTCGCGTACTTGAGCAATGATGGCAATGTCAGTCCGGAGAAAATGGGTGCCCAAATCGCTGAAATTGTACTGGATAAAAAGTTGGAAACGCCCATTGGCAAAACCATTCCATTGGGTCGGTCCGTGTTGCAACCTCACACGGGCAGGTACAAAAATTTGCGCAACGACGAGCTGTTTGAACTCGAACTGAAAGAAGAAAAACTGCGCCTCAAAAGCGGACAAGTGCTACACGCCACTGCGCCCAACATTTTCCACTGGGGTGCCAATCGCATGATATTTACCAAAGACCTGCAACAGGTAACCGTCTACACCGGCAACGGCGACTCCGCCACCTACGAGCGAAAAATGCCTTTCCTTCCCGCTGCCAACGAGCTCCCGCCCTACCTCGGCACGTACCGCAGCACCGAAGCAGAAACCTCCCTCCTCATCGAACTCCACAATGGAAGTTTGAGAACTTTTGTAAAACCCGCAGGCTATTTTTTACTCACGCCTATTTATAAAGATGCTTTTATTACAACTAATAATTCGTTATTACAATTTACTCGAAATAAGAAAGGAGCGGTGACGGGATTTACGATGAGTGTAGCGCGGGCAAGAGGGGTGTGGTTTGAAAAAGGGTAAAAGGGAGCCATATCAAATTAAAATGGTTGCTAAGTCAGGAACGTAAGGGAGATTAAAAATTAAATTTGGTACTTTTAAGGGTGTATTGAATCAAAAACGTCTATTAATTTAAAGCCAAACCATTCTAAAATCATGAAAAGACGCAACTTTCTCCATCAATCCGCTGCCGTCGTCGGTGCAGCTACCATTCTACCTTCTTCCGTTATTTTTGGAAAACCATTTCTACCCAGCGAAAAAGTACAAATCGCGCTCATCGGCTGCAACAATATGGGCTGGTCGAATCTGACCGGTATTCTAAAATCGGGTGAAGTGGAATGCGTTGCGCTGTGCGATGTGGATGAAAATGTCTTGGCAAAACGCAGTGCTGAATTGGAACAAATGGGTATCAAAGCCGATAAAATGACCGACTACCGCAAAGTGCTGGCACGCAAGGACGTGGACGCGGTCATCATCGGTACGCCTGACCATTGGCACGCCCTTATGACCATCGAGGCTTGCATGGCGGGTAAGGATGTATATGTAGAAAAACCGCTCGCTTGCACCGTCGAAGAATGTAACGCGATGGTCGCCGCCGCTCAAAAATACAAACGCGCCGTGCAAGTGGGGCAATGGCAGCGCAGTCAGCAGCATTTTCAGGATGCAATTGCGTATGTGCGTTCCGGCAAGCTGGGCGATATTTTCAGTGCAAAAACTTTCATTGCAGGCAGACAAAAGAAATTAGAAATCGTACCAGATAGTGCGGCTCCAGCAGGTGTAAACTATGAAATGTGGCTCGGTCCCGCGCCCAAAAGAGCCTTCAACCAAAATCGTTTTCACGGTAGTTTTCGCTGGTTTTGGGATTATGCTGGTGGCTTGATGACTGACTGGGGCGTACATTTGCTTGATATTCCGGTATTTGCATTAGGGGCAGGTGCGCCAAAATCCGTCGTAGCTTCGGGTGGCAAACGAGTGTACCCGGATGATGCGCGTCAAACGCCCGATACCCTGACTGCGGTTTATGAGTTCGATAAATTTCAACTCACTTGGGAACACTCCATGGCACTCGGCAATCAGTATATCAATAAACATCATGGCATCACATTTATAGGTCAAAATGGCTCGCTGCTCGTCAATCGTTCCGGTTGGGAAGTAATGCCCGAAGGCAAGACGATTGAAGCAGTTCCGCTCACAAAAAACAGTGATGACGGCGTTGCGAAGCACACGAAAAATTGGGTGGATGTGATTAAATCGCGCAAAATGAGCGACTTAAAATGTTCGGTAGAAGAAGGTGCAAAAGTGGCAATTCTCTCTTGTTTGGGCAATGCCGCGTATCGTACGGGCGAGCCGCTCGCATGGGACGCGACCAAAAACCGAGCCGATGAGAAAAAAGCAAACCGTTTATTAGCTGCAAATTATAGTAATGGCTGGAAACTGCCTGTCTGAACTTTGATTTTCATGATTTTTAAGATTAACGTTCTCTGCGTTCCCTGCGCCTCTGCGGTTAAAAAATGTGGTGTGGGAAAAGCTAAGTGCGCTCAGTGACTTAGTGGTGAAAAAAATGCAACAAGGGCAAAAAAAGAAATATGAAAAACTTAATCTTATTTTTTGTAATCACTTTATTTACAACATCTGCCTTTTCCCAAACTGGGCAATGGACATCCCTTTTCGATGGCAAAACCTTGAAAGGCTGGACTCAAAAGGGCGGTAAAGCAGATTACAAAGTAGAAAACGGCGTGATCGTCGGCACTTCCGTTGCAGACACACCGAATTCTTTCCTGTGTACTGAGAAATTATACGACGATTTCATTTTAGAATTAGAACTGGCGGTGGATGATGGCTTGAATTCTGGGATTCAGATTCGCAGTCAGTCGAAGGAAAGTTTTGAAAAGGGGAGGGTGCATGGCTGGCAGATTGAGATTGACCCCTCGGCGCGAGCTTGGTCGGGCGGCATTTACGATGAGGCGCGGCGGGGCTGGCTCTACATTCCAGCTATGAATCCGAAGGCGAAAACCGCTTTCAAAAATAAAGAACAGTGGAATAAATATCGCATCGAGGCCATCGGCACCACTTGTCGCACCTTTATAAACGGCGTTCCAATCGCTTACTTGGTAGATACTTTGGCAGAAAGTGGATTCATCGCTTTACAAGTGCATTCCATTGGCAAGCCTGAAGATGTGGGTCGTAAAGTGCGTTGGCGCAACATTCGCATTCAAACCGGCAAAGCCCTGAAAGCCAGTCCGCTTGATGATACACCTGTACAAAATATGGCGTTGAATACCCTCACCGAACAAGAAAAAAAGCAAGGTTGGAAATTATTATTCAACGGCAAAGACCTCAACGGCTGGCATACAGCGTTCAAAACGACTGTTCCTACCGAAGGCTGGTCGGTGAACAACGGCGTACTTCAAATTCAAGGCTCGGATGGCTCCGAATCTGGAAGTTACGGTGATATTTTGACCACTGAGACGTACAAAGCCTTTGAAATGACCTTTGAATTTAAACTCACCGAAGGCGCAAATTCTGGCATCAAATATTTTGTAAATGAAAGTTTTGATTCGAAAGGTGGCTCCGCTATTGGTTTGGAATATCAATTGTTGGATGATGAGAAACATCCCGATGCGAAAGCGGGCGCGGCTGGGAATCGTACGTTGGCAAGTTTATATGACTTAATTCCGTCAAATAAAGTAGAGCCGCGTTTCCAGCGTAAAATCGGCGATTGGAATTATGGTCGCATCGTCGTGCGCCCTGATAACACGGTGCAGCACTGGTTGAATGGCTTCAAAGTGATTGAATATGAGCGCGGTAGCAATATTTATAAAGCCTTAGTGGCTCGCAGCAAATACGCTACTTGGGAGGGCTTTGGTATGATGGAAAGTGGACCGATTTTACTGCAGGATCACGGGAACACGGTTTATTTTAAGAATGTGAAGATTCGAGAATTAAAATAAAGTTTCCCGCAGATTGCGCGGATTTCGCAGATAAGATAATCAGCGGTATCTGCGAAATCTGCGGGAGAAAATATCCTAACTATGAAAAGAAGAACTTTTGTCAAAAATACAACCTTTGCCTCTATGGGAGCTTTAGCTTTTAGTGCAGAATCTTACGCGCGTATTCTTGGCGCGAACGACCGCGTGCGCGTAGGCGTGGTGGGCTTTTCCGACCGATTTCGGCAGGCGTTGTTTCCGAGTTTTAAAGACCATTATAAAGAATTGAATTTTGAAATAACAGGGCTTTCTGATATTTGGAATCGCCGGCGCGACGAAGGGAAAGCGTTTTTGGAAAAGGAATTAGGAAAGTCTGTTACGATTTTTCAAAATAATGAAGCATTGTATGATTCTAAAACGGTAGATGCTGTCATCATTTCTACGGCTGATTTTCAGCACGCGATGCACACGATTGAAGCGGTAAAAGCCGGTTGTGACGTGTACACTGAAAAACCCTTTGCGGAGACGATGGCAGACGCTCGGGCGGTTTTAAAAGAAGTAAAAGCCTCCAATAAAATCGTGCAAATTGGCTCACAAAGGCGCAGTGGCGAAAATTATCATCAAGCGGCAGATTTCATTAAATCCGGTAAGTTCGGGGATATCACGATGGTGGAAATGTCTTGGAATGTGAATCAGCCCGGTCGCTGGCGTCGCCCGGAGCTGGTCAAAAATTTAAAAGAATCAGATGTAGATTGGAAACGTTTTTTGGGGAACCGCCCAGCGGAAGCCTTTGACCCGCGCAAGTTTTTGGAATATCGCTTGTTCTGGCCTTACTCCTCCGGCATTCCCGGGCAGTGGATGTGCCATCAAATTGATACGGTGCATTGGTTTACGGGCTTGCCGCATCCGCGCAGCGTGGTGGCGAACGGAGGTATTTATATGTGGAAAGACGGCAGAAAAAATGCCGATACGCTCACGGTGGCGATGGATTATGGTCCGCTCAACGACCCGACTTCTGGCTTTCAAGTCGTGTACAGCTCTCGTTTTCACAATTCGGCAGGCGGTACGAAAGAAATTTATTACTCCAATGGTGGCGAATTGAATTTGGATACCAATACCATCTCGCCCAACGGCGGTTTGCAAGAAAAAGAAGCTGCAGCTATGCAATTGAAGCCCAACTTACTGTCCACGATGAGCATCGAAGGCGCGAAAGCCGAGGCGAGTGCCAATACCGGTGGCGACCCGCAAACCAATGCCCACGTGCGCAACTGGATGGATTGTGTGCGCAGTCGCAAGCAACCCAACGCACCGGTGGAAGCGGGTTACAACCACTCGATTGCGTGTATCATGACGAATGCCGCGTATCGCACGGGCGAGAAAGTGACGTTTGATGAGAAAAAACAAGAAGTGATGGCAGGTGGGAGGGTTTTTAAATATTAAGAAATTGTGATATTGTGATATTTTTTTTGCGCGCTATGCGTGTTCGGATTAGGATATTTTTTGTGCTATTTACTTGTTCGGATTACTTTAATATGATATTTTTATTTCATATTAATTGTTCTTATTAGGATATTTTTACCCGTATTGGTTGTTCTTAAAATATTGGTTTTTGATAAGATTCAAATTTACACACAGGAGTACTTACATTCCTTTGAGGGATTTTTCGCAAGAATATGGAATTTTTAGATAGAGAAGCACGCATCTTTCATTGGCGAGCAGTATTTCAATTTATAAAAAATTTATATAAATCTTCTTTCTTTTTGTAACTATTCTACCCACCTCTCGTTATCAATTTCAGAGACCAACAAAATGTTCATTCAAAAAGCAAAAATTTAAGGTTTCGTCAGGCAGCTATCATAGTGTGTAATGCGTTCCTTTAGCAGGGTGCTATCCGCTTCCAATGACTTGGAAAATTGGCATAATTCCATTACCTTTGATAAAAGGGGTCAATACATGGACATCGCTTTGCACCTGCAATACGAAGAAAAAGACCTGATAAAAGCCTGCATAAAGAAGGAAAGATGGGCACAGCAATTGTTGTACGAAGAGTATTACAGCAAGATGATGGGGCTTTGTCTGCGCTATGCCAATCATCAAGAGGACGCGCTGGATATTATGCACGAGGGATTCATTAAGGTCTTTAATAATATAAGTAAGTACCAGCCGGGCACTTCGCTCCCATCGTGGATTCGGCGCATCATGGTAAACACGGCAATAGACTACTATCGAAAAAGTATTCGGCGGCGCACGGAGGACATTGAGTATGCTTATGACTTGAGTGTGCCGGATGCTGATGCCATCAGTCGGTGTAGTGAACAGGAAATTTTGGAAGCCGTCCAGCAACTATCACCTGCGTATCGAGCCGTGTTCAACCTGTACGTCATTGAGGGCTATTCGCATAAGGAAATTGCGGACACGCTGGACATTACCGAGAGTACCTCGCGCTCCAACTTGGTGAAAGCGAGAATGAAACTAAAAGAAATTTTGTCGTCGAGATATTACGGTTATGAAGAAGAAGATTGACCCATTAGACAACCTTGTGCGGGAGAAATTAAGCAATTTGGAAGTGCCTTACACACCCTTTGCTTGGGAACTACTGGAACAAAAAATGGACGCCGCGGAAGCCAATGCACCTCAGGCGGAAAACCGCTTGCTGGATGCAGCTGTCTTTGCGAAGTTGCACAATATGGAAGCAGGTGACCGTCCTACGCACTGGCATTTGCTTGCCGCAAAATTAGATGAAAATGTAGACGTACGCCGTAAAGTATTGATTTACAAAGTAATGGAAATAGCAGCCGTGTTTTTGTTATTGCTGCTTGCCGGACAATATCTCACTACTTCTTTCAATCGTACATCACCTGTTGCTGAAAAAACAAAGATTAAATCCGAATTAAATAATCCTACTACAAGTACACCAACAGAAGTAGAATGTAATGAAACGCTAACGCAAATTATAGCTTCTACGGAATCGAATACTACAAAAACATTCTCTGGAAATAATAAAATTTCAAATCAGACAAATAATAAACTAAAAACGACTGCTGATTCCAAAATAAATCCAATTATAGCTGCAACCGAACAAGCGTCTTCCAACACGCCAGAAATCCTCATACAAGGCTATCGGGAAAGTCCGCAGATAGGAAATAAACCCTTGCAAAAGCAGCGTTCCACACAAGAAATTTCGATTGTACAAAAGGGATTGTCGGGTATGAAGCCATCCGATTTGTTGAACCCGGTGCAGCCGGAACGTTGGGATATACTTACTTCCATAGATGAGCTTGTGGTTTCAGAATTACAATATAAATCGCCGACTGATTATACAATGCTTATAAAACAGATAAAAAAGCGCCCAAATGTAATCGTGAGTATGTTTGGAAGTGCAGATTATAACCATATCATTACACCTGCTAAATATGAAGGAGACGAACGGTTGGAGGAAACAAAACGTTACGCGCCGGGCTATGGCGGCGGTATCACAGCAGGCTTGGAGTTGGGACGTTGGGAAGTGAGTACAGGAGCGATTTATACCTCTAAAGAATATCAGCCACGCCAAGTATTATATGCAACAGGTGCAACAGGTAATTTAAGAGACGGTTATTTCATAGAAGGCATTAAAAATATTCAATTAAACACGTTTAATATTCCGCTTCATTTACGATATAATTTTATTTTTCATGACAAGTGGCGGGCGTATGCTACTGCTGGTCTATCGCTACAAGTTGCATTTCAAGCCGATTATTATATTGGAGATGGAGATGATTTTAAAAATCAGGGATATTTCTTACCAACCACGCAACGAGAGCCGGGTTTTGGCCAAGACCCATTGGATGAAAGCAAATTACCCAAAGGCTTTTTTGAAGGTGGTTCGCTCTGGGAAAATGGTTATATCACCGGAAATATAGGTTTAGGTTTGGAACGCTACATCACCGGACGCTGGAGTATATTTGCACAACCTACTTACCATCAGGCACTTAAATACTTTACTCACGGGCTCGGACCGGATAAAGACCGCATTCATACCATGTCGCTTTTCACGGGCGTACGGGTACGTTTGTCCAATTAATAGAAAAGAACGCGCACAAAAACAGGATTACATTGAACCTTGTAGGGGGGTAAAGACGTATTCTATTAAAAACAACTTATGCGTGCTCTCAAAACTTTTTTAACCCTGCTTGGTATATTTTTTCTTTATAATGCCTGCAAAGTGAGCGATCATTCTTCCAAATCTCGTCCGATCAGTCATGAAACTTTCGATGCGCTACTGCGTCAGCATGTATCGGATGTGGGGAAAGTAGATTACAAAGGCTTTATTCGAGACAGTGTAAAGTTCAATCAATACCTGAATTTGCTGCGTAAAAATCATCCCGACGAAAAAACGTGGAGTAAAGACGAGCAACTCGCTTACTGGATTAATGCATATAACGCCTTCACTATCAAGCTCATCGTAGATAATTACCCGCTAAAAAGTATTAAAGACATCAAAAATGGCATTGCGTTTGTAAATTCCGTGTGGGATATTAAATTTATTAAAATTGAAGACAAAAAATATGATTTGAATAATATTGAACATAGTATTATTCGTCCAAAATTTAAAGACCCACGTATTCATGCAGCCGTCAATTGCGCGTCCATTTCTTGTCCAAAACTGCTCAATCGTGCCTTCACCGCAGATAAACTCAACGACCAACTCGACCAAGTCATGCGCGATTTTATTAATGACGACTCTCGCAATAAAGTCTCTGCTACTAAGCCGCAAGTATCCAGCATTTTCAATTGGTACGGCAAAGATTTTGATGGTGTGATTAACTTTATTAATAAATATGCCAAAACAAAAATTAATAAAGGTGCTAAATTGCAATACCTCGATTATAATTGGGCATTGAATGGAGTTTGATGTGCTAATTTGCTGATATGCCAATTTGCTGATAAGTAAGTAGGCAGTTTACAGTAAGCAGTTGGCAGTTCGCAAAACATTGAAAATCAATTAATTATTCTAAAATAAAAATGTCGTTTAATTCTGCTCAATTACTTACCACCACTCAGTGAGGACAAATTATGCTAATTATAAAATACTGTAATGATATAAAAATCTATACAGCGTTAAGTATTAAGGTATCAGCAAATTGGCAAATTGTCACATCAGCACATTATAATTTAATCTTCTTAATCCGATCCAACTCCCGTTTATTATCTTTAGCTTTAATCGTTTCGCGCTTGTCGAATGTCTTTTTACCTTCTGCGAGCGCGATTTCTAACTTTATAAACCCGCGTTCTGATAAATATAAGCGATAAGGCACAATCGTGAAGCCGCGCTCTTTGACTTTGCGTTCCAGCTTTTTCAATTCTTTTTTACGAAGTAACAATTTTCGCGTACGACGCGGCTCATGGTTGGAATAAGTGCCATTTGCATATTCTGAAATAAATAAACTACGCACATAAATCTCTCCATCTTCAAACGTACAAAATGCGTCTGTCAAGTTCACATTGCCCGTACGAATGGACTTGATTTCTGTGCCGCGCAGCATGATGCCCGCCTCGTATCGGTCTGTCAAAAAAAACTCGTGTGATGCACGGCGATTGACCACTTCTACTTTCTTTACCTTCTTTTCTGCCATTTTCTACAATTAAACTGTGCAATAGGAAAGGAGAAAACAGAACAAAAAGTTCCAATCTTATCTTTCCTTAGATAGTTTATCTTAATAATCAATATAATTATTTTAACTAATTGACTGATTTACAAGTGGTTATTAGCACATTAGTAAATCAGCAGATTAGCAAATCAACTTATTTCAATTTTACAGCCGTTCCATACGCTAAAATTTCTGCCGCACTTTCCATTACATTGGAAGTTGCAAAACGCACATTAATAACTGCATCTGCGCCAATCCGCTCTGCGTCTGCAATCATCCGAGCAATCGCTTCCTCGCGGGCACTCGCCATGAGTTGCGTGTATTCAATAATTTCGCCGCCTATAAATTTTCTAAAACTCGCCATAATATCTCGCCCGATGTGCCGCGCACTCACCGTACTGCCGCGCACAATATCCACAATTTCTAAGATTTCCTTACCGGGAATGTAATCAGTTGTTGTAATAAGCATAACTGATGTATTTAGTTGTTAAAAAAATTTCAATCGTGAAAAGTGAATGGTGAAACGTGAAAGGCGAGCGGGACGTTTCACTTTTCACCTTTTACTTCTCACTAGGTTACTGCTTTGGGTTATCTTCAAATTTCACCGCTGGCATCGGCTGCTTTTTCGGATTCAAATCCACATCCGGTCCTTTCAGTTTTTCATTCAAAAAATTGGTCATTTTCGTGTACAAATGTAGGCGCGTATTGCCACCGGAAATGCTATGATTGCGATTTGGGTAGAAATAAGTATCGTACTGTTTATTGGCTTTGATGAGTGCATTTGCCATTTCTGCCGTGTGTTGGAAATGCACGTTGTCGTCGCCCAAGCCATGCACGAGTAAATAGTCGCCTTTAAGTCGGTCTGCAAAATTCACAGGCGAATTGTCTTGATAGCCCGCAGCATTTTCTTTTTCGGTTTGCATATAGCGCTCGGTATAAATCGAGTCGTACCACTTCCAATTCGTGACTGGCGCGACGGCGATAGCAGTATTGAACACATCCGCACCTTTGAAAAGACACAATGAAGACATATAACCGCCATAACTCCAACCAAAAATGCCAATGCGTTGCTTGTCTACAAACGGCAGAGTACCCAGATATTTTGCGGCTTCGATTTGGTCAACTGTCTCATACTTACCGAGTTGTAAATACGTCATTTTTTTAAATTCTTCTCCCCGACCGCCCGTACCGCGATTGTCCACACAAGCCACCACATAACCCTGCTGCGCCAACATTTCAAACCACCAATAATTGCCGCTGGTGTAAGCATCTACCACTTTTTGGCTTCCCGGACCGCCGTATACGAACATCAACACCGGATACCGCCGATTTTCTTTGAAACCCGTCGGCTTTATCATCCAGCCATTCAACTCCACATTTTCACTGGTTTTGAATTTGAAAAACTCCGCATTCGTCACTCGAAACTCCGATATTTTTGATTTTAATGCTTTATTATCTTCTACCACACGCACCTGTTTTCCAGCTTGGTCATACACGGTGTAAGTCGGCGGCGTGTTTATATTAGAATGAGTTAACACATAATAATCATACGTGCTACTAAAATTTGCACTGTTCGTACCCAGTGTAGCTGCCAGCGTCTTTTTATTTTTGCCATCCAAATTCACGGTGTACACCTGCCGTTCCATTGGTGATTCTTCGGTAGATTGGAAATAGACCAAACCGCGCTTTTCATCCACACCATATAAAGTGCTTACCTCCCAGTTTCCTTTGGTGAGTTGTCGAATTTGCTTACCGCTCATATCGTGCAGGTACACATGCCGCCAGCCATCGCGCTCGCTCGTCATCAGGAAATTTTTACCATCTTTTAAAAAGGTGACGTTATCCAAAATCGCTTCGTCCACATACCATTTGCTCGTCTCGGTAAAGATTTTTTTCGTCGCTCCTGTTTCTACATCGGTTAGCAAAATATCGAGTTGATTTTGTAAACGATTCATGCGCAGAATGCACAATTGTTTCGGATTGGTTGTCCAATAAATACGCGGAATGTACTGGTCTGCTTCTGGATTCGCGTCTGTTTTAATGGTTTTTCCACTATTCAAATCATAAATATGAACGGTTACTGTCGAGTTCGTTTCGCCTACTTTCGGATATTTAAAGGTCACATTTTCTGGATATAATTCATTGTAATACATCTGCAAGGTAAATTCTTTCACCGCGCTTTCGTCAAAACGATAAAATGCCAGCCGCTGCCCGTCGGGTGCCCATTGGTAGCCTTGCGTGAGCGCAAATTCCTCTTCGTACACCCAGTCCATGCCACCGTTGATGATGGAATTAATTTTACCATCCATTGTGACTTGTGTCGTTTTATCAGCAGCTAAGTCTTTGATATACAAGTTGTTTTCAAATACAAAAGCGACTTTCGTGCCTTGCGGATTGAGTATTGCAAGACTGATTTTTCCACCTTCAAAAATAGATTTCAAAGTCTTAGATTGACGATCATATACAAAAAACTTTCCTTTGAACGAGTGCCGATACAGTGGCTCCAATTCAGAAGAAAGTAACAATTTTTGCTCATCCGCACTTAAATCATAGCCCTGCATTTCTCCAGTAAAACCGGCGGTATTCGCCAGCGTGGAAGCGTCCAAAATGGTTTCTACTAAATTGCCCGTCGTGAGGTCGTATTGTTGAATTTTGCTGCCTTCCTGCAAGGTGTAATGTTTACCGTCATTCATAAAGTTGAAACCCGGCGCGGATTTGGCGCTGAACGTCCCTTTTTGCCACACGTCTTCCAGCGTAATCGTTTTTTGGGCGAAGGCAGTGGAGGTTATAAATATCAGTGTAGTGATAAAACAAGTTATGTTTTTCATAATATGAATTTTGTGTTCATGTATTCACGTGTTCCTGTGTTCGTATAAAACGGCATCTAATGAAAGCTAATTTTTCGTAATATGAATTTTGTGTTCATGTGTTCACGTGTTCCTGTGTTCGTATAAAACGGCATCTAATGAAAGCTAATTTTTGTGTTCATGTGTTCAAGCATGTGAGAGACGTGAACACTGGAACACACTAGCACATTAACACAATTTTAATCCGTTAATTCCTTCAATCTATTTTGAATTTGTCGCATTTGTTCGCGCTTTTCGATGATGAGCGGCGGCGCGGCGCGTTCGGTACAATCCGTCAATGGACAGCGCTCGCACGTTTTATTCACATCTCGAATTTGAATGGCGGGGTCGTTCAAAAACTGTATTTTTTCTTGTAACTCTTTGGTAATCAATAGCCCCAGCGTCACACTCACATTTCGATTGGGCGAAGGATACGACGGACGAGCGATTGTAAAACACAAATATTCATCCTCGGTATCAATGTAGCGCGAACGCTGCGCCCGCACGATGGTTTCTACAAATTTCCCCTCGCGTTGTATCTGACTCAAATCCTGTAATAACGAAATAGCAACCCAACGCCGACAATAGTGTTCCAATAAACCATTTCCATGTGGATGATGCTGGCGGCTGAGGTGCAATTCTTTATCAATTTCAAATAAATCGGTCATTGGGTCATGTGCGAACCGCAGAAAAAACAATTTATCTAATCCAAAAAAGTGTGCTAATACATTCGTCAACCGATGATAAAACATTTCTGGCGTGGCTTCATATTTTTTTAGAATACCGATAAACGCCTCGCCGTCCCAAGTGCTTTTTTGAAAAAACCGTCGAATATCTTCTACAAACCGGTCGCGCGGAATCAGCAACGCCACCGAAAAATAAGTTGCTTTCGAGTGATTCAAAACCTCTTCAAACGTGCGCCCCTTCAACAACGACGAGGTAAACGCCCGTTCCCGCAAATCGAGCAACATAAAACCAAGTTCTTTACCAAATTGGAAAACTTTTTGGGTAGGAGAGAGGCGGCTGCTCAATAATAGCTGTTTATTTTTAGGAACGAATACCGCGCGTAGATTACTTAGTTCGACATATTCATCCAGCCCATTTTCTATAATTTTATAACCAAACCGCTCTTCCAGCAATTTTTTCAAAGTATCTGCCGATAAGGGACGTTCCTCCGAAATTTGATACATTACACAAAAACGCTCGACCGCTTCTTCAATGTCTTCAAAATAATTATTATGCAATTCTAAATAACTCCGCAACGCGCCGAAGTAGAAATTTTCTTCTTTCAAATGATAATTCCGCGATATTTCCAGCAAAGTTGAAATAAAAGCTCCCACGCGGGTCGGCGCATTGGCAATGATTTCTACCACTTTTGACAATTCAATTCCAAACAAATCGAGTGGCAATTCATTCAAAAAATTGGATTGCAATAACTCTGTGACTGGCGCCAGCGATTTATCTAAATGAATAGAAGTCAACTCCGCATACTCCACGCCGAGCGCTGCCGCCAATGCTTGTATTTTATCTTCTTTCGGATACTTTTTGCCTTTCTCAATTTCATTCAAATACGAAATGGACATGCCCGTCTGCGCCGCCAAATCTGCAAACGATGACCCACTTGCTTGTCGCAACTGCTTGACTTTCAATCCAAAAACGATGCGCTCATTCTGTGTGCGTACACTCATACCCGCTAAAATACGACTATTCGGCTTATTTTCGCTTGTTTCTTAGCCCTTGTTGCTCAAGAGGACACGGATTTACGCGGGTGCAACGGATAAAAACAGATTTTTTCATTGCAAACAAGTTTTGTGGTAGAGCATCGTGTAAGTGATAGCGAAAAAATCCGTTCAAAAATCCGTCGCATCTGTAACATCCGTGTTCTATTACGTCCTGAGCTCAAGAAACAAGCGAAAAGTCTTTTCATTTGCTGCTTACAACCTGAAGGTTGTGGTACGAGTTCAGCCTGAAGGCTGGGCTACTTTTCCGCTTCCTCTACAAATAATAATTCCACATCAATCTTCTGCAAAGGATGCCGCGCGGGTCCCGTCAAGATGTTGCCATCCACATCAAAGCGCGAGCCATGACACGGGCAGTCCCAACTTTTTTCCGCATCATTCCAACCGACAAAACACTTAGCATGCGGACAAACGGGGTCAACCGCGTGTAAATTTCCAATATCATCTTTATACAACGCCATTTTTTCGCCTTCAAATGTCACGACGGCGGCATCGCCCGGCGCGAGGTCTGCCAATTCTTCTAATTTTTCGGCTCTGAATCGCTTGCCAAAAAACTGACTCACCACATCCACCTGTTCTTTCACAAAATTGGTAAAACTCGCCATCGGCTTGATTCGACTTGCGCTAAATACTTTTTCATACACACTTTCGCCTTTCGTCAACAACTCGCTCAACACAATTGCCGAGACCGTGCCCAGCGTCATACCGTTTCCACTAAAACCCGTTGCTACGTAAATATCTTTTCCACCCGTCATTTCGCCAATGTAGGGTAAGCCATCTATCGGTTCAAAATATTGCGAAGACCATTTATAATCAATCGAATGCACTTTATAAATACTCCGAATATACGCTTCCAATTCCCTAAAACTTTTCTGCGTGTGTTCCTCGTGTCCAGTTTTGTGATCAAAGCCACCTACAATGAGGTATGGTTTTCCATCCACTTCTTGCGTCCGGTGATAATGATATGGGTCTTTCATGTCATACACAAGTGCCTCTGGATAATGCCCTTCCGCGAGTTGAAACGCCATAACGTAGCTGCGATATGGCGCGCATTTGAATGAGTACACATTCACGCCCGGCGGGAGGTGCGTGGCGTACACAATTTTATGCGCTCTAATTTGTCCCAATGTCGTATTGACTATAAAATAATCGTCTTTTTCAAATTCTTGTACCAAACAATTCGTGCGCAACACGCCGCCTAATTTTTCAAACTCTGCCGCCAACGCCAAAATATATTTGATGGGATGAAATTGCGCATTGCGAGGAAAACGCGCTGCTTTGTCAAAGGTATCTGGAATGGGAATCGTGTCAGAATATTCTACTTCAATACCCGCGCGTTGCGACGCTTCCACGATTTTTTCTAATTCTTTTGTCTCTTTGGCTTCTTGTGAAAACAGGTACGCGTCTTTGTAAGAAAATCCGCAGTCAATATTATAAGTTTGAACATTATCCGCAACTAACTGAATAGCGGCGTGAGTTGCTTGCGCCACGAGTTTCGCATTTTCTTTGCCAAAATCGCTTTCGATTTGGTCATAAGTTGCATCCAACAGCGTGTTTAAATGTGCCGTCGTGCCGCCCGTTGTACCGAAACCGGGATTGTGCGCCTCGGCGATGATACATTTTTTACCTGCTTTTTGTAATTGCAAAGCCGTGGTAATGCCCGTGATACCTGCTCCGACGATTAAAATGTCGTACACATTTTCCGGTTCGAAGCGATTCTGAGGAACATAATCGGGTGTGTTTTCTTGCCACAAACTAAAAGTAGCGCCATCTCTTTTCATATTGGAATTTTTTAGGGAAGTGAATGCTTAGAAAACGAGTGTTTTTGCAATAGGTTCATAGGCGCTCAGCGCGGTTCAGGACGTGTCAGGTTTTCGAAAACCTGACACGTCTTGAGCATCCTGAAAAATAAATTTTTCGATTTTATGTAATTCTAAACTTCCCGGCATCTTAATTCTAAAAATCAAAAATTATGAAAAAAATACTTTTCCTCTTAGCCGCCGCTGCGCTGTTTTTTGCGTGGCAAATGAAAAAGGATTATACAATTCAGGGTATTGTAGTTGATGAAAATCAGGAGGTTTTAATCCATGCAGATGTGCTAGTCAAAGGAACATCTCAGAAGTTTACTACGGATGTTAAAGGTGAATTTAAAGTTAATTCGAAAGACTCCTGTGTAACTTTGATTGTCAGTTATATTGGTTTTGAAACACGAGAAATTAAAGCTTGTGTCGGAAAAAAATTGAAAATTGAATTAAAAGCCGGGCTAATAATTATAGATGGTTCATACATGATTGACGAATCTTTATTGAAAGGAAAAGTTGCAGGTGTAGAAACAACCAACCGACGCGAGAAAAAAGCCGACCGTGCTCAATCCACCGAAATATACCGCTCGCCGGGCATCATGCCTCAAACTTACAACGCCAAACCTCAAACCGAAACGGAACCCCAGTACAATACCGACGACTACGATGCCATTGTAGAAAACCGTTTTTATGAAACGACTCAAAATCCGCTTTCGACTTTTTCGATTGATGTGGATGCGGCTTCGTATAGCAATATGCGCCGCTATATTAAAAATGGTCAAAAACCGCCGAAAGATGCCGTGCGCATTGAGGAGTTGGTGAATTATTTTGATTATGAATATCCCCAACCCAAGGGCGAGCATCCGTTTGAAGTGATTACGGAAGTATCGGAATGTCCGTGGCAGCCGAAGCATCGCCTCCTGCACGTGGGTATGCAAGGAAAACATATTTCAAGTGAAAATTTACCGGCAAGTAATCTGGTATTTCTGATTGACGTGTCGGGTAGTATGGATATGCCGAATCGCTTGCCGCTTGTGCAGGCTTCGATGAAATTGTTGACCGACCAACTGCGGGCGCAAGATAAAGTGACGATGGTCGTGTATGCGGGTGCAGCGGGTTTGGTTCTGCCAATTACCAGCGGTGCCGATAAGCGCAAAATTAAAGATGCAATTGATGCTTTGCAAGCGGGCGGCTCAACGGCTGGTGGCGCAGGTATTAAATTAGCTTATGAAAAAGCGTGGGAAAATTTCATCAAAGGTGGCAACAATCGCGTGATTTTGGCAACCGACGGTGATTTTAATGTAGGCGTGAGCAGCGATGCGGAACTCGTGCGGATCATTGAAAAAGAACGCAATAGCGGCGTTTTTCTAACAGTATTGGGCTACGGAATGGGCAATTATAAGGATAATAAAATGCAGCAACTCGCGGACAAAGGCAATGGCAATCATGCCTACATTGACGACATCAGCGAGGCGAAGAAGGTGTTGGTGAATGAATTTGGCGGTACAATTTTTACGATTGCCAAAGATGTAAAATTGCAATTGGAATTTAATCCGACGAAAGTGCAAGGCTACCGTTTGATTGGTTATGAAAATCGGGGTTTGAATAAAGAAGATTTCAACGATGATAAAAAAGATGCGGGGGAACTCGGCGCAGGTCATACTGTGACGGCGCTGTACGAAATTATTCCCGTCGGTGTGGAAAGTGAATTTCTGGCGAAAGTGGATGATTTGAAATATCAAAAAGGTGATTTAAAACCTGCTGGGAATGGTAAAGAGCTGTGTACCATCAAATTGCGTTACAAAAAACCGGATGGCGACGGGAGTAAATTGATTGAAAAGCCGGTGATGGATAATAACGTACCATCTCAAAAAACCAGTGATGATTTTCGTTGGTCGGCTGCCGTGGCGGAGTTTGGCATGATTTTAAGACAGAGTGAATTTAAAGGCGAGGCGAATTATCAGCATTGTAAAAAATTGGCAGAAAGCGCGAAGGGGAAGGATGCCAATGGGTATCGGCGGGAGTTGATGGAGATGATAGACGTGATGAAAAGTGTGGACGAGCCGGAAGTGGTGCGCAAGTAGCGCAGCCTTCAGGCTGACCCCGTATCACAACCTTAAGGTTGTGGTACGAGGTCAGCGTAAACGCTGAGCTACGGTAATATCCCCACCCAATCCGCATGCACATACGAAAACTGCCATTCCTTCCAATGCTCCACCAATTTCGCTTTCACAGGATTATTCGCAACATAGCGCACGATACGGTAAAATTCTATCTCGTCTCGCACCAAATGGTCATAGCTTTCGGGTTGCCAAAAACGCCCTTTGCGTTCCAACACTTGATTGGCTTGAAAAGCACTACCACCTTTAATGTATTGCATGATTTTGGAAAGCGGTGTATATTCTGAATCAAGCATCTGTTCCGACAATTGACAAGCCGTGTCAATTAATATATGAAAATGATTAGACATGATACAATAGGCGATTAAATTATAATAAACTTCATCGTATTCGTGAAACTTATTCATTACGGTGCGTGCAGCTGCTTCGTGTTTTAACCAAGGCGGTCCGTACTGCGCTTGGTCGAGGCAATCATCTATTTGTTTAAAATAGCGTTTTTGAATGTTGGTCAGCAGGCGTTTGCGTTCTTCGGCAATTGCCAAGTTTTGTGGACCGGTATTTTCTTTTTTAGAGACCAATTTTTTGTAAACCTCCTGCCGGGCTTCCTCTTTTTCGGCTTGCCATTTTTTCAGCAAGTGCGGGGGTAGGATACCGGTCAATCGGGCAGTAATGAAGAACATCCCGCCTTTGGGTACGATGTGTGGTAAGTTGCGTCGGTAATACGTCTTTGTCATGTAGCTTTGTTTTTGCTACGGGTTGGGACGGATTTTTGACATGTAGGTCACATTTTATTTTTCAGCCTGAAGGCTGGGTGTGGCGTATTTTTTTAGTGCAAAATTGTGTTCCTTGCATTTTTCCAGCCTGAAGGCTGTGGGACGGGGTCAGCGTGAACGCTGGACTACTATCGCGGCTAACGGCGGCAATTTTACCGATAACGAATACGCACGCCCGTGTTGCGCTTTTTTCACTGCTTCTAAACTTTCATTTACATGATAGCCACTGCCACCGAAATCTTTCGCATCACTATTAAAAACTTCTTCCCAAGTGCCGCCCTCAGGAACGCCGACGCTGAAATTCTCGCGCAAGACAGGTGTAAAATTACAAACAATTAATAAGGTGGAATCTTCCGCATCCCCTTTGCGCAAGTAGGAGAGGACACTATTTTGGGCATCGTGCAGTTCTATCCATTCAAAACCTTCGGGTGAAAATTGCTTTTTGTATAGTGCTGGAGTTGATTTGTATAATGTATTTAAAGATTTTACTAAATATTGTAATCCTTTATGATAATTGAACTGTGTAAGCCACCATTCCAAGCCGCGCTCAATATTCCATTCACTGGTTTGCCCAAATTCGTCGCCCATGAAGAGCAATTTCGTGCCGGGATGCGTAAACATATAACTGAACAACAAGCGCAAATTCGCAAATTTCTGCCACTCATCGCCGGGCATTCGTTGTATCAAAGAGCCTTTTCCATGCACCACTTCATCATGCGAAAGCGGCAACATAAAGTTTTCTGTAAAGCCATATACGATGCTGAATGTAATTTGATTATGGTGATATTTTCGATTAATCGGGTCTTGTTTGAAATAATTGAGCGTGTCGTGCATCCAGCCCATCATCCATTTTTGACCAAAACCCAAGCCGCCCGTGTACACCGGACGCGACACACCTGTAAAAGACGTAGATTCCTCCGCAATCGTCACCACATCTGGGAATTCTCGATATACCGTTTCATTAAACTCTTTCAAAAAAGAAATCGCTTCCAGATTCTCATTGCCACCATACATATTTCGTTCCCACTCGCCTTCTTTTCGAGAATAATCAAGGTACAACATCGAAGCCACGGCATCTACGCGCAAGCCATCTGTATGATATAAATCCAACCAAAACAGCGCATTAGCTATTAAAAAACTTCTTACTTCGTGGCGACCGTAATTAAAAATATAACTTTTCCAATCAGGGTGAAAGCCCTTGCGCGGGTCAGCGTGCTCGTACAAATGCGTACCATCAAAATCTGCCAAACCATGTTTATCCGACGGATAATGCGACGGCACCCAATCCAAAATTACGCCAATTCCAGCTTGATGAAACGCATCCACCAAATACATAAAATCCTGCGGCGTACCAAAGCGACTCGTCGGCGCGAAATATCCCGTGACTTGATATCCCCACGACGGAAAATACGGATGTTCCATGACCGGCATCATCTCAATGTGCGTGAAGCCCATTTCCACTACATACGCCACCATTTCATCCGCCATCTCGCGGTAGCTCAAGGATTCCATGCCGCCTTTGCGCTTTTTCCAAGTCCCCAAATGCACTTCGTAAACGGAATACGGTTTTTGCAAATCCGCCGTTTCTTTTCTTTTTTGCATCCACGCTTCGTCCTTCCAATCATATTTTAAATCCCAAACGATGGAAGCGGTATTCGGCGGAATTTCCCAAAACAGGGCATACGGGTCGCCCTTTTCCAAATGCTGCCCGTTCGGTGCCACTACATTATATTTGTACAAATCACCTTTTTGCACATTCGGAATGAAACCCTCCCAAATGCCAGAACTATCCCAACGTGCAGCCAAAGGATGCGAACTTCTATTCCAACCATTGAAACTGCCAAAAACTGAAACGGCACGCGCACTCGGTGCCCACACTGCAAAGTACGTACCTTGCTGTCCGTCTACTTCCAGCAGGTGACTGCCGAGTTTTTGGTAGATTTTATAGTTCTTCCCTTGTCGGAATAAATGAATGTCGAATTCGGTAAGAAGCGTGTGGCTGATGACGTTGGACATAATTTGGATTGTGTTCTTGTGTTAAAGTGTTCTTGTGTTCAGGTAATGGTACGTAATGAGAGACATGAATACATGAACACTCGCGTACTTGAACACATTAAAACACGCGCTTAAAAGTACAAAAATAGCAGAAGTGTTCATGTCGCTTGCCGATGATTTCGCAACTTTCGGCGATTTATTCGTAAAAAAGCAGCAAGATTTGTATTTTTGGAAATCATCAAACGAAAAAACCGATTCTTATGGAGTTTATCATTTTAATTGCAATAGTCGTTTTAGTCGCCTTTTGGCTCGTGGCAATGTACAACGGCTTGATTCGCCAGCGCAACAAAGTAGATGAAGCCTGGGGCAACATTCAAATCCAACTCAAACGTCGCTTCGACCTGATTCCCAACTTGGTAGAAACTGTAAAAGGCTACGCCACGCATGAGCGCGAGACTTTTGAGCGACTCGTACAGGCGCGGAACGCTGCCATTCAAGTACCGACCAACGACGTGGCTGGACAAGCCGAAGCGCAAGGCGTGATTTCGAGTGCGCTACGTTCGGTGATGGCAGTCGTCGAAAATTATCCCGAATTAAAGGCGAATGAGAATTTTCAACAATTGCAAGCCTCGCTTGCGGAAGTAGAAGATAATATTCAACTGTCTCGCCGATATTATCAAGCTACGGTGCGCGATTTAAATAACAAAGTAGAGACGTTTCCGACGATGATTGTGGCGAGTATTTTTAATTTTGAAAAGCGTCCATTTTTTGAATTGGAAAATGCGGAGGAAGCGAGAAATGTGCAGGTGAAGTTTTAGTAATATGCCGCACTTTCTAAAGTGTGGCGTATTTTAAATCTACCCGTATTTCTTTGGTATATTAGAAAATATAAATGTGCCATACTTTCAAGTTCGGCACATTTTCTGAATCCCAAATTCATGAAAAAAATAATTCTACTACTAACCATAACCCTGACAACTGCTCATCTCTTTGCGGAAGCCTTTTCCATTGAACACTACGAGGTGCGGATGCGCGTGACTGCTCAAGCCGTGCTGGAAGTGACCGAAACGATTGACGTGGTTTTTACCGAAGAACGGCATGGGATTATTCGCAAAATTCCCTTTCGCTTTCCTATCAATGGCAATACGCAATCTACCCGTCCTTTTCAAAGCAGTGGCAATGAAATTCAGACTTTTATTACCAAAATAAAAGTAGATGGTGTAACATTTGAAACGTACGAGGAAGGCAATTATAGTATTATAAAAATTGGCGATGCAGATAAAAAAGTCAATGGCGCACAACGCTATGTGATTCATTATCAAGTTTATAACGCAATTAATTTCTTCAATGACCACAGTGAATTGTATTGGGATGTGATTGGAACGGAATGGGAAACGGATATTCAAAATGCAACTTTTAATATTACTTGGGACACGCCGCTGCCTAAAAGTTATAAAACCAATTCTTTTGTAGCCACGGGCAGATATGGCGCACAAGAGCAAAATGCAACGTTGAAATTCAGTGCAGACCGACGCTCTGCAAGTGGCGCTACCAGTGCATCTTTGGCTGCCAATGAAGGACTTACAGTAGGCATTGCTTTTCCCGCAGGTTTTTTGACGGCGACCCCGATTCCGATTGAAGCATTTGCAACAAAATTTTATATTAAAAATCAAAGTGTAAGTATTCGAGTACGAGAAGACGGCGTATCAGAAGTGAGCGAGCGATACACTTTGCATTTTGTCACCCAAGGAACGCAGTTTGAACGCGATTTTCGGCCGTTTGTGTCCCAACAGTCTTCCAGCTTTCGTGACTGGCTCGGCGGCGGGTATAAGTATTTAATTACAAATATAGAAGCAACTGGCGGCGAGCGTTGTAATAGATTGCAAGCGAATTCTATTTGTATAAAAAGTGACCAACAATCGGCTGGCACCGAGCAAGAAATTTTAATTACATACCAACTATATGGCAATTTTGTCAAATCTGAAAATGCGACCCAAGGAAAATTAATTTTTGATTACACCCCACTTTATAGCATTTCCGAACCCACGTTTTACAGCCGCGTAGATATTGAATTGCCAGAAGGAATCGCCAATGCAAGAGCCGATTTTCAAGCGTATATTGAAGATGCAAGTGCCAATCGCCGAGACGTGAGCACCCGTCAACTCGACCGTTTTTTTGAAGTAGCCACTGATAGCACCACTTTTTTGAAGCCCAATGAAGACCTCCTTTTTCAATTATCATTGCCGGAGGATTACTTTAAAACGAACAATCAACTTTATGAATGGCGTTTGCTGTGGTTGAATAATCGTTTTTTATTACTACCTATTTTAATTTTTATAATATTGTATTATATTTGGAATCGCTGGGGACGCGACGAGCCGATTACTAAAATGGCGCATTATTACCCGCCGGAAAATCTCTCGCCTGCGGAAGCCGGGATTTTGATAGATGACCAATTACACGACCGCGATTTGCTCTCCCTCATTCCGTATTGGGGCGCGAAAGGGCTGATAGCAGTGCGCGAAGAAGGCACCGACTCTTTTTGGGAAAAAGATGAGTATATTTTCAAATTCGTAAAAAACTTGTCCGACGATGCGCCAGCTTATGAAAAAACCATGTTCAACGGCATTTTCGGGTCGAATCAACAAGTAGGCGAAGAAGTGAAACTCAGTAGTTTAAAGTATAAGTTTCACACTGATTTACAAACCGCAAAAAAACAATTAGAACAGCAAATCACGAGCCGCTCTTTCTATATGCCTCGCACGCGCGGAGGCGGCACGTTTTTGAAAGTATTGGGTATCATTTTCGCGGTCACAGGCATTCCTATTTTCTTTTTGGGCTATATCAATGGCGGAGAAATTGGTACGATTGAATTGGGCGTTGGATTCGTTATAACCGGAATTTTAAGTTTCATTTTCGGAAAACGCATGCCGAAAAAAGCGCCACTTGGATTAGAAATTTACAAGCAACTTGCTGGTTTTGAATTATTTGTGAAAGATGCAGAATTGTCACGGTTGGAGACCTTTTTAAAAGAAGACCCCAATTATTTTGACAAAACCTTGCCTTATGCCATCGCATTCAACCATGTAGAAAAGTGGTCAAAAAAGTTTGAAGCATTGTCGGTTCCGCCGCCTAATTGGTATCACAGCCCAACCAACCATACATTTTCTACCATTTTATTCACCGAAAGCCTAAGCGATGCCATGCGCAATATCGGTAATACGTTTACCAGTGTGGAATCTTCGAGTGGCAGCAGTGGCGGTAGTTTTGGCGGTGGTGGTGGCTTTTCTGGCGGTGGATTTGGCGGCGGCGGCGGGAGTAGCTGGTAAATAGGGGAGGATAGGAGGATGGGAAGATTGGAACTACACCTTTCCCATCTTCCTATCCTCCCATTCTCATTTTAGTTATCCGTGCAAATCACGCAATTTTCCGTGCCAAAAGTAGTCGGCGCATACTTATCTGCTTCTTGGTCGTTTAGCCAAATTTTGCCATCCACAAGGTAGCGGAATTCATAATTTTTACCAGATTCTAATTCAACCGTTGCTTTGAAAAAGCCGTTCTTTTGCTTCTTCATTTCGATGCCGATGTTTGGGTCCCAATTGTTGAATTCTCCCAAAATCTGGATAGAAGATGCGTCCGGTGCTACGTCCACTGGCAATGTAAAAGTTGCCTTGCACACGGGCTTGGCTTTCATAAATTGTTTCGTAATCATAATTAAATAGTTTAAAGGTTTATTGGTTTACAGGGTGAACACGGAGCACTTTCACCCCATCCCCTCTTTACCCTATCACCTGCTTTTATCTTTTTCCGCCTTTCAATTCCTTTGCTAATTTGTCAAACCCAGCCACGTTGCCATCTGCCAACAACTGCGCCTGCTCCGCCCAAGTATCAGGATTTGCCAAACGGAAACGACTGCCCGCCTGCTGCAACACATCTTGTAAAACGCTCAATTCTGCTTTCGCCAAATCTGAGAAAGTGTAAATACTGCGCTCATTGAGTAACCCGACGATTTTCGGACCGATGCCCTCAATTTTTGCCAAGTCATCTTGCACTGTTTCCTTCGTGCCTTTTTTCGATTTTCCTTTCGGTTTTGGTTCGCTCGATGCACCTGCTTCCACCTCTGCTTCTGCTTTTTCCGTAATCTCTTCCGGCGTAAAAGACGTGGAAAGTGGCGTATCTACTACTACTACAGAGTTGAACACCCCGTATGACGTAGCAGCGTAATTATCTGCTTGCCAGTCATTTTCCCAATTATCTTTGTCAATAAAATAGCGGAATTCATACTGCCGACCGACTGGTAATTCGAGCGACGCGACATATTCCGTGCCATTCTTTTGCATGACCGTGCCATTTTCCCAGCTCCAGGCATTAAATTCGCCCAATACTTTTACTTCTTTCGCATCGGGAGCCGCTTCGATTGGCAACGAAAAAGTAACTTCGCACACGGAGCTGCTCGCTAAATATTGTTTCTTTAACATGATGATTTCGTATTTGAGGTTGAAAGATTTTGTTTAATATGAAATTTGTATCAATCGTAATTTGTTGTCGCAAAGGTATAACCCAATTTCTTGAATAGCAATGAAAAAGGGTTTATGAAATTGTTAACCGAAGGTTTGCTATAATTTTTGCATTTAAGAATTATCTATTGCTACATAAAATTCTAAAAATATAATCTGTCTAAAGTTCAAATGGTAATAGAAAATTTTTAGCAAAATCATTCGTACCACTTTTTATACTGGTCAAATTTTGGTCGAAAATTTTACATTTTGAGCAAAAAAATAAAAGAAAAATCCATGAAAGCAACGATAAAAGCACTTGCCCAACAATATTTTGCCGAAATTGTACAAATCCGCCGCCACTTGCATCAGCATCCAGAGTTGTCCTTTCAGGAAGTACAAACGGGAAAATTTATCGCCCAAAAACTCACCGAATTTGGCATTCCTTTTCAAAACGGTATCGCCGGACACGGCTTGGTCGCTTTAATTCAAGGTAAAAATTGGCAACAAAAAGTTATCGCTCTCCGCGCCGACATGGACGCGCTTCCAATTTTAGAAAAAAATGACATTGCGTATAAATCTCAAAATGAGGGCGTTATGCACGCCTGCGGGCACGACGTACACACAGCTTCTCTGCTCGGCGTCGCCAAAATTTTGAATACAATTAAAGATGAACTGGAAGGCACGATAAAATTGATTTTTCAACCCGCAGAAGAACTCTTTCCCGGCGGCGCTTCGCTCATGATTCAAGAAGGTGTTTTAGAAAATCCGAAACCCACGAGCATCTTTGGGCAGCACGTACACCCACCGCTGGAAGTGGGCAAAATCGGGATGCGCCCCGGCAGCTACATGGCTTCCGCCGATGAACTCTATGTGACGGTAACGGGCAAAGGCGGACATGGCGCGCTCCCGCACGATTGCATTGACCCGGTGGTTATCACGGCGCACATTATTACCGCTTTGCAGCAAATCGTGAGTCGGTATGGCGACCCGACGATTCCTTCCGTCCTCACGTTTGGCAAAATAAACTCCACTGGCGGCGCGACGAATATCATTCCCAACGAAGTAAAACTCGAAGGCACTTTCCGCACGATGCACGAAAAATGGCGCTTGGAAGCCCACGAACGCATGAGAAATATTGCTAATGGAATCGCCGAAGGCATGGGTGGCAGCGTGGATTTTGACATCAAAGTCGGTTATCCGGTGCTGTATAATGAGCCTGCGCTTACGCAGCGTACGCGCACGTATGCGGAAGAATTTCTCGGCGCAGAAAATGTAGTCGAACTTCCCATACGTATGACGGCAGAGGATTTCGCTTATTATTCGCAACAAATGCCTGCTTGTTTTTATCGGTTGGGAACGGGGAATATTACAAAAGGGATTACCTCGCCGATTCATACGAATACATTTGATGTGGATGAGCGCGCGCTGGAAGTGGGGATGGGATTGATGGCGTGGGTGGGAATTAGGGAATTAGAAAATTGATCGTATTGCAAAATTGGAAGTTATAGCGTAATTTGCGAAATAGAAAACATTTAAACAAATTTGGAGATAAATGCATAAACTAAGTATAAAGAATTTTGGACCCATAGAAAATTTGGAACAATTGGAGATCCCCAAAGTCCTCATTCTTATTGGTCAGCAGGCAAGCGGTAAAAGTACAATCAGTAAACTGATTTATTTTTTTAAGTCTTTGAGAGAAGATGTACTCAAGTGTTTGGAAGAACATGAGCTATCAACTAATCTTCAAATGAATGAAAGAAATGCAACCCAAAGAAAGTTGATACCAAAAGTGAAAGCAAGATTTTATACATTTTTTGGCTCTACAAAGTATGATGATTTTGATTTGAAATATGAGTATAAAAGAGAGAGTTGGGTTAATATTAGCCCTGATGGTAATGGTTCTATTATAGTTGAATTTGCTCAACAGTGGTTTAACACTGAATTCTATCATTTAATTGGAAGTTGGAATCAATTTTTACTTCAACAAAATAATCTGAAAAATAAGAATGGAAATGGTTTTGTTGCTCGTGAGACCAGTGCAGAGAGCATTATTCGACGAAGGGAAGACAATGAAATAAGAAAATTGCGTGTAGAAATTGATAAACGGATCAATCAGTTATTTGGAAATGATAATAATATAAGCCATCAACAGCTTTATTACGTTCCTGCTGGTAGAAGTTTACTTTCTTCTTTAAAACAATCGCATCAAAGCAGATTGGTTGACGAATTTAAAAATGCTGGGATTATTGATGAAATTGTTGCCAATAGCATCATTGATGACGAGAAATCAACTCGGGAGAGAAAATCCTATTTTGAATTTTTTGTAAGAGATTTTTTCGAGCGAATCGATAAAATAAAGGAGGATGTTCTATTTGGTAAAACATTGGATGAAGTAATTGAAGAGTTTGAGTTATTGGTAGATAATACAGAAAATGTCAAGGCTCGTGAATTTCGGATGAAATTAAAAAATATACTAAAAGCAGATTATCGGGTTGATGCAAATGGAGAAAGATTGCATTCCGAGAAGTTTTCAAAACCAATAAAACTTGATTTTGCATCATCAGGACAACAAGAATCTATTTGGATACTTTTGCAATTGTTTGTATTGATACTGGAAAAGCAGCCTGCTTTTATAGTGATTGAAGAACCGGAGGCACACCTTTATCCGTCAGCGCAAAACGAAATGCTCAAACTAATCGTATTATTTCAAAATACAAATGAATATAATCAAGTAATAATAACAACTCATAGTCCTTATATTTTGACATCGGCAAATAATCTGTTATTTGCATTTAGAACATCGGAAAAGTTTAAAGACCACGAAGTAGATCAAAAAATCAGTTCAACAATTGGGACTTCAGATTGGCTTAATCCTATAAATTTTGGCGCATATTACTTATCTTCCTCCGAAATAAGAAACATTTTTAATCGTGAAACGGGAGTCATATCAGAAAGCGAGCTGGATGAAGCCTCCGAGGATATTATGTCCGTATTTGACGAGATTATGGAGATATACAGTGCATAATTCCATGAAAGAACAAATTGTTACCCAGTTTTCAAACTGTATGAATGATAATTGCTTGTTTGAAGAATTATCGGTATATTTTGAGATTTGTGACCCTTCTTCTGAAGATGGGACAAGTACAGAAAAATGTTTTATTGTTTATAATGAAAATGAAGGGCATTTAAAAATTAAGAATCCCAATAAACAGGCTTTGAATTTTTTGGCTATAGATAGTTGTATATTTCAAGAAGATACACATAGAAAGTGCGATATTGCCTCGTTCAGTCAAGATATGTTTTATTTTGCCGATATTAAAAAGGTAAAAGTTGGTCAGCGTAGTTCAGCAAGGAAGGAGGCAAAAGAACAGTTGGAAATTACCATCGAAAAATTTAAAGAGAAACTTGATTTTTCCGGGTATAAAATAATTGCTGTTATAGCCTTGACCTTCAGGCAAAGTTTTCCAGTGGCTAAAGTAAGTACTCAAGATGCTAAAATTCGATTTGAAGATAAATTTCAAGCCGAATTGTATGAAGGGAACGGTATAAATTTTGAATGACACGAGGACTTGAATAATATACTGAAATTCATATCGCCTAAAATCCATTACACATGAAATATCTCTCTTTATTTACACTTCTTATTTTTATTGCTTGTAATAATAATAATTCCACTCCCGAAATGAAAGAAAAATCTCCTGTCGAACGATACGATCCGGCATTAGACGCTATTATTTCCGAGGATGCAAAAGTGGAAATCATTGCCACAGGCCACGAATGGAGCGAAGGTCCGGTGTGGGTAGCTGGTCAAAATATGTTGCTTTTCTCAGATGTGCCGAAGAATACGGTGTATAAATGGACGGCGGAAAAAGGCGCGGAAGTGTACCTCACGCCTTCGGGCTACATGGGTACGGACGCATACAGCAACGAACCCGGCTCCAATGGCTTGTTATTAGATGATGAAGAAAACCTTGTGTTATGTCAGCATGGCGAACGGCGTATGGCACTCATGGATGCTCCGATCAGCGCGCCCAAACCTAATTTTATAAGCATCGCTAATAATTACAACGGTAAGAAATTCAATAGTCCAAATGACGCTTGCTTTGATAAAAATGGAAATCTCTATTTCACAGACCCACCTTACGGTTTGCCAAAACAGATGGAAGACTCGACGAAAGAAACGCCGTATCAGGGAGTTTATAAAGTTGCCCCAGATGGAAGAGTAACATTGCTTATAGATTCCATTACACGTCCAAATGGCATTGCACTTTCGCCGGATAATAAATATTTATATGTTGCCAATTCGGATGGCGATAAACCACACTGGTATCGCTATGAATTGGGCGTAGACAGTATCGTTTCGGGTGGTATTTTTTATGATGCCTCCAAAGAAGCGGCTACCCAAAAAGGCTCACCGGATGGAATGAAAGTGGATAAAAATGGCAATCTCTTCTGCACCGGACCGGGCGGTATTTCTATTATAAATCCTGAAGGTAAATTGATTGGTAAAATTCATTTGCAAGAAGCGGCTTCCAACTGCGCACTGGCGGATGATGACAAAACGTTATATGTGACGAATGATATGCAGATAGTAAGAGTGAAGTTGCGGAAGTAATGGGAATGTAATAAATTAAAAAAAATCGCCCGACCACCGAAATGGTCAGGCGACTGCTAATAACGTGTTGTATATCGTTCTAAACGTTAATTTATAAGCAGGCGTACCCTGACTTTACATTTTAACAGTTATATTTTAAATCTTACTAAACGCTGTATCAAGATAATCCTAAAATCTTACAAATCAAGGCTTAAGCTTGCCTTCTATGCCGCCATCTGCCATTTTACCGGTCACCACGGAAACTGCCATTTGCAAGAAAGCGATCATTTTATTGGTTTTCGTGTCCCAGTAATAACCTTCCTCAGGTTTGACGCAAATAAGCGACAGATTCGGGTCCTCTTTGCCCTCTGGAAACCACACTTTTGCCAAATTCGTCCACATTTCATCTATTTTTTGGCGGTCGTGCGAAACTTCAGCCGTGCCATATAATGATAAAAATGAAGAACTGCCTGGATTTGCATAAATCAACTGTACGCGCTCGTCCTTCTTAATATCCCTGTTATGACTGCTATCTTTGCCACTCAAGAACCAGATTTCCCCATCGTCTTCTACTTTTTGAGTTGCCATTGGGCAGGTAGAAATTGGCATTTCGGTCAGATTAGTACACAACATTCCAATATTAGTAGACTCTGCGATTTCTCTAATTTTTTTAATGGCTTCCGCCGAATTTTGATAATGCTTTACATCACCCATAATGATTCAATTTTTGGTTTAAATGATTCAATACACTTTTATAAATCGTATTTTCACGCAGAGATGTTCAACTGCAAAAAGCATTTTGACGGTTGCATAGCATTGTGATAAAAAAGTATAAATTTGAGTATTGAAGTCGAATTCGATTGTAATAGATATGGAAAGAATACTCCTTATCGGTTGTAGCGGTGCGGGTAAATCCACCTTTTCCCGTCGGCTGCATCAAATTTTTCCAACACATGAGTTAATTTATTTAGACAAATTATACTGGCAGCCAGACTGGATAGAAACATCTAAAGAGGAATGGCAAATAACTGTCAATCAATTAGTTGCAAAAGAACGCTGGATTATGGATGGCAATTATGGCGGCACCTTACGCCAGCGCATAGCTCGTGCTGATACGATTGTTTTTTTTGATTTTCCTACTTGGCGCTGCATATTAGGCGTTACAAAACGGATTCTAAGTAATAAATTGGGCTTCGCAAAACGACCCGACATAACCGAAGGCTGCCCGGAACGCTGGGATTGGATATTTTACAAATGGATTTTAAATTATAATAAAAAGACGCGTCCAGCAGTTTTTAAAAGTATAAAGGAATCAAATTTTCCCAGCGAACGCTTGTTTATTGTCAAAAATAATCGGGATTTAAACCAGTTATTATTAAAATTAAAAATGAAATTAATTAACTACATTATATAATAAATTTGTTTATATAAGCCTTCTTGCACTTTTTGCAGCCCGTGTTACATTAATTGGAACGCGGATGACGCGGATAAGGCGGATTTTTACGCTCATTATATTTTTCCATGCAAAAAATACATTAAAAAAACTTATTTTATATTCTATTTACATCACAACTAAATAAAATTTATGAAAAACATCTTATCCTTATTTACACTCGGTCTTTTTTTATGTTTGAATGCCTGTCAAAATCAGCCAAAATCGGCAGACACTACTGTAAACGAAGTGCCACCTCCACCACCTCCTGTTGCAGCCGAACTTATGGATGGTACGTATTGCTATGAATATCGCGTGGGTCAGGATGTAACAACAGTGAAACTCGTAGTAAATGGAAATGACATCATCGGCGATATGAATTGGATTCCATTTGAAAAAGATAGCGGCAGAGGAACCCTGAAAGGTACGCGAAATGGCAATGAAATCAGTGCTGTTTGGACGTATGTAATAGAAGGTAGTAATCAAACAGAAGAGGTAATGTTTAAAACGGAAGGCGAGCAACTCATGCGCAAAACAGGAGAACTCGTAGACGAAAAAATGGATGGCAATTTAAAAATGAAAGACCCTAATTTCGCACAATACACAGAAACCTACACAAAAGTGGCTTGTCCATAAGCTTTTTTCAATACTTTTTGTTGCAATGAGCGTCATAACTAAATGTGGCGCATTCCAAAAATGTGCCGCATTTTTATGATATTTAAATTTTGTGCAGTATGCAACTGACGGACGAGCAACAACAAATTATCGCCACCATCGGCGACATCAAAATCAACGCCGTAGCGGGTTCTGGCAAGACGACCACTATTTTAGAATACGCCAAAGCGAAGCCACGCGACAAACGCTTGCTGTATTTAGCGTTTAATAAATCGGTGAAATTGGAAGCTGACCGCCGCTTTCAAGCAGCCGGACTGACCAATGTACAAGTAGAAACCGCGCATTCTTTAGCGTTTCATCATGCCGTAAAAGGAAAAAATTATAAAATAACGCCGGGTTATAAAACTTATCAACTCAAAGAAATATTGGGTTTGAGCGGATATCAAGATAAACACGCTGCTTACATCATAGCGAATCATGTGAATAAATTTGCTGCTTATTTTTGCAATAGTGCGGCTCGTAAAGTGCAGGAATTGAACTATTTAGATACGATTACCGATGCAAAAGCCAAAGCGTTTGTCACCCATTTTTATGAAAGTATTTTGCAATTCACACGCGTGCTGCTTGCTAAAATGGAAAATCGAGAAATTGATATCACTCATGATTTTTATTTAAAAAAGTTTCAATTATCGAATCCGAAATTACATTATGATTATATTTTATTTGATGAAGGACAAGATGCTTCTTCCGCTATGCTCGACGTGTTTATGCAACAAAAAACAACGAAGGTCATCGTAGGCGATACGCATCAACAAATTTACGGTTGGCGCTATGCGGTCAACTCTTTGGAACGCGTAGATTTTCCTGATTATCAATTGAGTACGAGTTTTCGATTCGACCCAGAAATAGCACTGCTGGCAATGCGGATTCTTGACTGGAAAAAGCATTTTTTGCCTTATAAGTCCGTTCCAATTGTTGGAGCAGGCAAACATAACACCGTGCAAACCAGAGCTACACTCGCTCGCACCAATCTTTTTTTGCTGGTAAAAGCCATTGAGTTATTAATAGAAAAAAAGGAAATTGGCAGCGTTTATTTTGAAGGAAATATCAATTCTTATACGTATGCAGATGAAGGCGCTTCGTTGTACGATGTTTTAAATTTATATAATGGAAAAACGCATTTAATTCGGGATGAATTGATTAAGTCCATGAAAAGTATTATAGAATTGGAAGAATACATTGAAAAAACGGAAGATGCAGAGTTGGGTAGTATGTTGGAGATTGTAAATAAATATGGTAAAAATTTACCTAATTTAATAAAAGAAGTAAAAGAACGCCACGTAGCGGATAATCAAAAGGAGCAAGCCGATATGATATTTTCCACCGTACACCGCTGCAAAGGCATGGAATATGATGAAGTCACACTGGAAAATGATTTTATAAAAGAACTCGATATTATAAAACGAGTGAATGAAGCTAAAAACGGTGAACTCGACCCTCAAAAACTCGCAGAAGAAATCAATTTGCTTTACGTAGCCGCTACGCGCACGAAGAACCTGCTCAATCTGCCCAGAGCATTGGCTCCGCATTCTAAAATCAATATTGTACAACCCCAAAGTAGCTCAAAATCAACACAATATGATACTTCCAATTGGAATGATTCCAGTTTTTCAGCTCATCAAACCTATTCAAAAGAGCCAACTAAACAAAAGGACTACGCCACGTATCGCGCTTGGACGAACGATGCCGACGAAGAACTGATGAACTTATACCTCAAAGGTACGTCCATCAAAGAGTTAGCCCATTATTTTGACCGGACTACAGGCGCGATTAAAGCGCGGGTAAATCGCTTAGATAGAATGCAACAAGATGAACCTTTTTGAGTAATGAATAATTAAATAACATGAATCCTATTCTACAATCCATTCACCACATTGCCATTATTTGTTCGAATTATGAGCGGTCAAAAGCATTTTATACGGAAATATTGGGCTTGACAATTTTGCAAGAAGTGTATCGGGCAGAGCGACAATCTTATAAATTAGATTTAGCATTGAGTGGACAATATGTGATAGAATTATTTTCATTTCCAAATCCACCGGCGCGACCAAGCCGACCAGAAGCAAGCGGGCTGCGGCATTTGGCGTTTCAAGTAGAAAATATAGAAGCGGCAGTACAATTATTACAACAGAAAAATATCATAGTAGAACCGATTCGCATAGATGAATACACGCAAAAAAAATTCACGTTTTTCGCGGATCCCGATGATTTGCCGATTGAATTGTACGAATTATAAATTAAAATTTACAAGATTAAGTGGTCGAGCAAGTTTAAACCGCAGAGGCGCGGAGTTTGTAAAGGACTTAACTATTTGACTGTCAGAACTTTGTTTCTTTGCGGCTTTGCGTGAAAATTATAAGTTAAATATGCTTGTTACTTAAGCACTATGATATTTATAAACTTATTTTCTAAAAAACTTATAGGTTTGTAATGCCAACTTTGCTTCCCTCCACGCGTTCTATATGACTTTTAAGCCTTTTGTTCCCAAACAAACCAAACTATAATTATGAATACCAAGCCGCAAGTTACTTGCATTATTCCTTTTTATAATGAAGGAGCGCGCCTTTACCAAGTCCTACAAGAAGTTATAAAAACACGCAACATCACTCAAATTATCTGCGTAGACGATGCTTCCGTAGAAGACCAATCTGCTGAAATCAAGCAGCGTTTTCCTACGATCCAACTCCTGCGCCTTCCCCAAAATTTGGGCAAATCCGGTGCGGTTCATCAAGGTCTTAAGCGAGCTACCGGGGATTTTATTCTACTATTAGATGCGGATTTACAAAATTTACAATATCAAGAAATAGAAGAAGCGATTCAAGCATTACAAAATCATAGTGATATTGATATGCTGTTATTACGTCGGGTAAATGCATATTTTTTTGTGAAATGGAATCGCGCAGACACCCTTTTTACCGGCGAGCGCATTTTACGCAAAAGCGACTTGGAGCGCGTGTTTGAAGAAGAAATAAGAGGCTGGCAACTCGAAGCAGCGATTAATAATTATATGTACGAAGAGGACAAAAAAGTATATTGGATGCCGCAATCTGCCACCAACACGCACAAAACTGTGAAATGGAGCCTGTGGTACGGCATCCGAAATGAACTCCGAACCTTCGCTGATATGATGTTTGCAATGGGATTCGGTAAGTTTTTGAAACAATTTTTCTTTTTTGCAAAAGAAGAGTTAAAGTTAGAAGCACAACCGAAAACTATTCATTCAAATGAATAATTGTTTCATTTTATAATTTCAAAATTCCAATCTTTCCAACAACCGAACCGGATTCAGCTTTCGCAAATTAATAGTAAACGTAATGCGAGTTTGATAATTGCCACGCTCTTTATATCGGTCTTGAATATTTTTAGAATTAATCAATGGAAAGTAAATAGCGAATACATCATCTATAGCTTCCAGCATAATACCGCCGCTCCATAATAGCTGATCTTTGATGGTATCCTCTTCGCCAGTGGGTTGTGCATTGTCAAAATAACCAATATCAAAGTAAGGTTTGAGCGGTAGATTCAAAGGTAAGCGCATCGGCAAATCTGTTTTAAAATTAAGTGCCACAATATAATTATTACTTCTGCCGAGACTAAAACCACTGCCTATTACATTTTTCATACCGCCTTCTCGTATCGTAACTTGCTGTGACCGAATGCCTTCCGTCTCCCTTCTGCCAAAATAATAATCGTCAAACCGATAGTCATTTAGCCCTTGAGAGGTAAGATTGAACGCACCTAATGCAACGTTTCCGGCTTTGCGCCGCGTATTGTCCAAAAATGCACCCCCGAAAATGCGTACATCGAAATTCTTATCTTCCGCGTAAGTAAAACTACTTTTCCATTCCAGCGATGCTTTGAGGTAGTTTTGCTTACCACGAATATCATTATAAGATTGTTGTTCCAGTATTACATTCAAACTAAATGGATTTAGTTTTCTACGATTTTCACCCAAATAATTTAATTCATGTATAAAATTTTCGTCCCAATTAGTGCCTACATATTTCCCTTCATCATCTCTTTGACTAAATTGGGTATTTAACCAAATGGTGCGCCATTGAATATTTTGATAAAAATTACTTGCCTGTTTTTTACCTAATTCAAAGTTAATGGAAGGCACAAGCCGTGCATATTTCAAATAATACCCATCCTGGAAATTGCGGTCAAAGTGAAACATACGCCCGCTCAAACCAAGCGTAACGCGCTGTAAAGCAGTCGTTTTTGGATACAAATGCCATTGTAAATCCGCCACTCCGATTATGTCTTTTGTGGCAAACGAATAGAGTGGGGCAGCCAAAAATTGAAATTTTTTAAATGGAAAGCCGTAGTTGTGGAATCCCAAGCCTAACATGAACTTATCATAGTTGTTCCAGGCAAAAACCGGCGACCAGAAGAGATGCGTTTGTTTATCATTCTCGGGTGCGGATATAAAGCTGAGTTTCAAGGGTTCTATTTTGCGAAAAACGCCTGCTGTTTTGATATGATTGTTTTTACGATTGACATCCAATGTAATACGTTCGGCATCTATTACTATTTCGTCATAATCACCTTCAGGAAAATCCACTGATTGTTCGCCCTCAAAGCCTTCGTACCATTGACTTTGCACTATTTTTCCATTTTTTGAACCCGAAAGTGTAAAGGGCCCGGCGATATCACCTTTATTTGTAATGGTTACTTTATAATTTTCCGCTTTTGCTAAATTTGTAATGGCATAATCCTGTTTTAAGTTAGAATACAATAATCCATTAAATAGCCACGTCAAATTTTTATTGGTATTACTTTCTAATGTCTTCCTAAAATCGGTTGGTTGCGGATGTTTGAATTGCCATTGTTGAAAATAAGCCTGCATCGCCTCGTCAAATGCCGGTTTACCAAGGTAAGCTTCTAAATATTGTAATGCAACTGCTGGTTTTTCATAGGCATTCAAGAAATAATTAGGTGGGGTAAAATCATCCGAAGTTGTTTCCGGAGCTTGGTCGAGATTGCGCCGCGCCTGCCAGAGGTAAGTCAACTCATTAAGGCTCATTTCCGAACCTTTCCGAATGAAATTTGGTAACGAGATTAAATCATCTACTTTACCATAATATTGTTCGGTATAGCGTTTTTCATAGTAAGAATTGATTCCCTCATCCATCCAAGCGTGGTCACGTTCATTGCTTGCTAATACCCCATAAAACCAATTGTGTCCCACCTCATGCGTGATAACTATGTCTAAATCTTTTGCTGTGTTAGACGCGCCAATCACTGTAATCATTGGATATTCCATACCGCCGCCCGCACTCAGCGCACTTTGTACCGCCGTCGCTTGTGGGTACGCGTACTCGCCCACGAGGTCCGAATAAAATTTTGCAGAGCGGTTTACATAACTTACTGCATCCTTCCAGAGCTGTTGCTCAAATTGGGTAAAGAAGACCCAAGTGTCTACTGTTTTGCCTGAATTCAACGTCACTTCGCTCTTTTGTACTTGAAATCGTTTATCGGCAAACCAAGCAAAATCATGGACGTTTTCTGCTGTATAATGAATGGTTTTTAGAGTAGAACTAGAAGCAGGGAAAGGCTCTTGCACCGCAGAAACTGAATTGTTGGATAAGTTAGCTAATTGAGCCGTCGTTTTTTCTACTTGCTCTTTTAAAAATTCCTTTTCCCTTTCCGTTTGTAAAACGCCCGTTGCGGCTACTACATAATTGTTTGGTAATGTAATCGTTACATCAAAATTGCCAAATTCTGAGTAGAATTCGCCCATATCCAAGCAAGGCATGGGATGCCAGCCTTTATTGTCGTAGACTGCGGGTTTTGGGAACCATTGCGTCATTTGATAGGATTTTTCCACGTGTCCTAAACGGGAGAACGAAGCCGGAATTTTCAACGTAAAAGGGCTTTGAATCGTTATCGTTTGTCCGCTTTCCAAAGGCTTTGGTAAGCGAAGGATTGCTATATCAGGATTGTCTTTTTGTAATTCTAAAATGGCTTGCTGTCCATCTATCGTAAAGTTCAAATTAGAAAAACCACCCAAGTCTGCGTCCTTTGCAAAATAAAATTCGGTGCTTCCCACGCGCAATTGCTGCCGTGCGAAAGCGGTATTTTGATTTTGGTAGGCATTTGCCCACAAGTGGAGGTAAATAAAGTCAAGTCGGTTGGGCGCGTTATTTTTATATTCTATTGCGATATCACCTATCAAAGTATGAGACGTATCATGGAGCGTGACCGCAATTTTATAATTGACTTCTTGCTGAAAATAAAGCTTTTGCGACAACAAAAAAGTGGAAAGAAATAAGAGACAACTGGTGTAAATTAATTGCATTGGATTTTTTCATAGCAAGATAATACCTTTTTGCAAAAGATATCACCTTGCTATGGCAGCGAAAATTCCGTCTTCACCAATTCCACTATCTCCGCTTGCTCTGGCAAATATAAAAGCATTCGTTCTCGCGTAAGCACTATAATTTGCGCCTGCCATTCTATACCTGTACCGCCCGAATAAGTAATGTCAAGGCTCATCGTAGTAGGAGAAAATGTAAAATGTCGGGATTCAGGAAAGAAAATATGATTGGTAGTTGCCTCTTTATTATAAACAGACAAGGTACTATCTGCAAAAAACACCGCAAAATAAGGCATGGCTATCGCCTCCGTGATACGATTGGTTTCCTGTGTGCTATCGCGTTCTAGCCAACGCTCGTACGCTCGGGTACGCCGGTTACCAGCGTCGTCGTCATAGTTATAATAAGTCAATGCGCGCTGATTGGAGATATGATTATAAACCGCTTGCGCCTGTGACAACGCATTTTGTTTCTTATTCACCGATACGCCTTGTTCTGTATAACGAATTACTTCCCAACGTCCCAATAGCGCGGCTTTCAGCGCAGTCGTATCTTGTGCTACAAGGGTATTAAAAAGAAAAATGCAGCATCCAAAAAGAAGTATTTTTCTGACAAAAAGCATGAGTTGAGATTTAATCACTTTGTAATCTTAATATGAATATTCATTTTCTGCGGTTGCAATTCAATACGAGTTTGCTCTATATTTACACTTTTCAACAACTCTTGTGCGTCAAAAGAAGTAGCGGTGTTAGTTGGGGTTTCTATTGGTATTTCGGTCGTCTTCGGGTTTAAAAAATCGGTAAGTGCCATATTGAGCAATTCCTCGCTTACTGCGATGGTACCTTCTATATTCAACCCTTTAAAATCCGCCAGTTTGTTGGCTAAAATGCGATTGATAATTGCCTGCATATTTAAATAATTTAAGTGTTAATGTTCTAAATAGAGTCGTAGCAAAAAGTCATGTGCCCGCGTCTCTAATTCTCCGACTTTTAAAAATTGTAACAACGCTTGACTTTGTGGCGTATCAAATAAAAAATGGCGTAACGAAATACGTAACACCTTGTTTTCCAATTCCATCCCGTCTGGTAATGCCATGCCGACCAACTTTCGACCTGCAAACCCTAAGCCGTCGGTAATTTCTATTTGAATAGCTGGTTTTACTACATCTATTTCCCGAATGATGCGCCCCGTAATGATGCGCTCTTTAAAGGTAAAAATGCTAGTTCGCACATCTATTGTTACTTGCCCATTGTTTATATCTGTGATTTTCACTACTTGCAATACGTCCACATCCTTGATAACTACGCGAATCACCTCATTGAGCAAATCCAATGCAATGGGTAACTTTATCGTCAGCGCACTGCCTTTCAAGTCCTGAAAATTGCGCTGTTGTAGTTGCTGCAGTAATGCCTTCATGGTTTTTATAACTGTATTTTTTGGTAGAACAGATCAACGAGCAAATAAGCACAATCTTATTGAATCTTTTCCGGGATAACTGCCGCTTCAATCTACTCTAATGGGTAACTTTCGGAAAAGATAAGCATCATTTGGAATATATAAAAAAAAGTTTATTTTTACAGCACATAATTAATTCATTTTTTACAAAAACAGTTACACCAATGTCAAGAAGAACCTCCGGGCGTATCAAACTGCCCATCAGTGCCAAAGACATTTTGGATCTCGCACAAAAAATCTATCAGAAACACATGAATGACGGACCCGCTTCTCCTCTCCACAATATGGAAGGCAACCCTTGGGATACACTGGGTCCCGAAATCATGTATGCACAAGCCAAGCACGATGAAGCCGAAGGCTACCGCCGTAAAATGGAAGAAGCCTATCGCGAACGAGACAAATACATGCCTCGTTATAGTGATCTGGTACGCTCCACTGCTGCGCTGCTCAAAGCACTGTTTCGCACCAATCCCAAACGCTTGGGCGAATGGAGCTTTGATGTAGATGATTCTATGCCAGTGAAAAAAGCAACTACAAAGGCGTAAATCGGCTAATGTATCCATCAAAAGGCAGCGTGATTTCAAATCGCGCTGCCTTTTTTTGTGTAAACTGCCACCTGATTAGTGTAAGTTGCCGATTTATAAGTGTAAGCAGGCAAATAATTAGTGTAAGTCGTCAATTAATTAAAATAAGTTAGCGAATAATTAAAATTATCTGCCGGTTTATTTTAATTATCTACCAACTAATTAAAATAAGTCGGTGGTTTATTAAAATAAGTTGGCAGTTTATACTAATAAGTTGACGATTTAGAGTTATTAGTTGGCGGATTATAGTATAAAGATGGTGGCTAAAATGGTATCTTATTCATTTTCTAATTCACTTCGCAAAACCTCTATATGCTCTATACCCAAACCTGTAATTTGAGCAATAAATTGATTGTCACTGCCTGCTGTAATTGCTTTTTTAGCAACTTTTTCTACCGCTGCTTCTTCTACCAACTTGATTACTTTACGTTTTCCAACTTCTATTTTGGACTGTTCCCATTCTTCCGGGCTTATGTTCTCGTACTGGATAATTTCTGTAGCTCGCCGGATGCCTTCATTTGCGGTGTTGATGTTCGGATTTTCTGGACTATGAATGCTTTCGTAAATTAAATCCAACCAATCTCGGTAGTTGGAGGGCGTATCAAGTCCTTTGTAATTAGGATTCAAAAAAATAAGCTCGTGATTGAATATTTTAAGTTCAACGCCTTTCAAATTTTTTGGATTTAAAGTAGAAATAAGCACCTCATCTTTATATATTTCTCTTGTTTTTTCATTAATCTTATAAGGAGCAGTTACAACTACAATGGTATAAACCGTTCTCTCAACGGTATAATCATCGGAAGTGCGCTGTTGCTCGGTAATGCCTTGCAAATGATAATGTAAAAAGCGATCAAAATTGTGGTCGTATTCTACTTTTTGAATTTCAATAATGATTCGTTTTTTTACGTCTTCAGCAAAAATATCATATTTGAAATTAATATTGCCCAATTTGGGTTGAAACGACTTTTCGGTCTCAATTTTTTCAGGTTCTACTTCAATGCCAACAATATCTTTTACGAAAGCCTTGAAGACAATTCTATCTGTAAAAGCCTTTTTGAAAAAAACTTCATTATCTAACCGAGCAATAGACATAATAAGCCAATATTTAAAGGGTAAAAAAAAGCTATCATATAAATTATAGCTTCTTGTGTAATATATTTTAAAATTACTACTTTTTCCTCTCTTCTACAAATCTCATACCAAAGAAAAAATCCACCCAGCCACCGCACTCCCCACCACAATCCACATGGTATTCAGCTTTGGGTAGCGCAATGGAATAATGAGATTAGAAGCTACTCTGATAGGAGTGTCTCTACTTGTTCTTTCAGCTTTGGCAGGTCTTTAGAAATAATACCCCAGATGATCACATCGTCCACTTTATCATATCCATGTATCACCCAGTTTCTTAAATCTACAACGCGGCGGGCTTCAGCGATAGCAATAGCAGGGTCGAGCTTGAGAATACGGCTGGTGGCTTCGCCAATGATTTCGAGTTCTCGCTCTACACCGCGGCGAAGTAGCTTATTTTGCTTATATTCATTAAAATCCCGTTTTTCCCCCAGGTATTCATAGATGGAACTGATAGATTCCTGAATGTCGAATAGGTAACGTTGAATTTCAAGCTGCATATAATAATTGCTTTGTTTCTTCTATACGTTTGATAAAGAAGGGGTTGGATAAGGAGTTTTCGGTCAGCAAATCAATGTCTCTTTGAAATAATTCTTGGAGTTTATAATGCAACTCAAAGTAATTATCGGTGTATGCTTCGATGCTAATATCCTGAAAAACAATAAGCAAATCAATATCGCTGTCTTGATTGAATGTGTCCGTGCAAACCGAACCAAAGGCGTACATGGTTTTGACGGCGTATTGTTGGCACAATTCGCGCAGTATTTTTAGCTTTTCGGTTAATATTTTTTGCACTAGGAAACTATTTTTGCCCATCGTGTAATGGACGCTCTAAAATAAACATTTTTATTGCTTTTTGCAAACTTATAATAAACCCAATCCCCACCCAGCCACTGCACTCCCCACCACAATCCACATCGTATTCAGTTTTGGGTAATAAAAAACCAGCAAGAAACTTACCACTCCAATGATTACACTCCGCCAATCCTGCACAATGGTACTACCTAATTGAATACAAGCGGCTAACATCACGGCTACCGCGGCAACATTCACGCCATCGAGGAAGGAGGCGAGGACTTTGCTTCGGCGCATACGTGGTACGAGCGGATTGAGCAGCCATACGAAGACAAACGAGGGTAGGAAAATGCCAATCGTTGCTACTACTGCGCCGGGTATGCCCTGCAATTGGTAGCCAATAAAGGTGGCGGTGGTAAATAAAGGTCCAGGAGTGAACTGCCCAATGGCGACAGCATCAAGTAGTTGCGATTGGGTGAGCCAATGTAGTTTGGTGACGAGTTCGTCCCCGAGATAGGCAACGAGTACGTAGCCGCTGCCGAAGAGCAAGGCACCGGTTTTGAGGAAAACGAAAAAGAGTTTGCCAAGGGTGAAATCAGAAGGGACGGTCACACCCGCTTGTAAGAGGAGGATGGGGAGCCAGCTATTGATTGGCAGCTTTTGGAAGCGTTCCTTCCCCTGAAACCATAGCACCGATAACATTCCTCCGCCCAATACGGCGATGATTTCGCTGACTCCCAATAGTGCTGCCACCAATGCAAGTATGCCAATGACTGCTAATACGTTGTTTTTGACGGCTTTCTTTCCAAAGATGACAACTGCTTGTAAAATGATGGCGATAATCGCTGCTTTGATGCCGATAAAAAAGGGTGAGACCTGTGGAATACTGCCAAATTCTTTATACAAATAAGCAAAAATCAGTGTAATCAATGCTGCCGGAAGGATAAAACAAATGCCTGCGACAAACAATCCCCGCCACCCAGCGCGTTCGTAGCCGATGTGCATGGTCATTTCGGTAGAATTGGGGCCGGGGATGAGGTTGGTCGCGCCGATGAGGTCGAGGAAATGCTCGTGGGTGAGCCAGCCGCGCCGCCGCACTACTTCTTGCTCCATTAGGGCGATGTGGGCGGCGGGTCCGCCAAAGGCAGTGGCACCGAGTTTTAAAAAGAGAGTGGCAAGTTCCACTAAGGGCTTATTCATAAATGTAAAATGTAAAACTGCAAAATGTAAAATGTAAAAATCGCACACTTTTGCGGTTTTACATTTAAAATTTTACATTTTTCGGTTTCTTTTCTTCTCCCAATTCCATGCGCTTTGCATAATTTCCTCGATGCTGTACTGTGGTTGCCAGCCAAGGCGTTGAGCGGCACGGGTATAGTTGGCATAAATAGCGATGACATCGCCAGGACGACGTGGTCCGATGCGGTAATTCAATTTTTCGCCGGTGGATTTTTCAAATGCGTGGATGGCTTCCAGCACGCTCACGCCTTCGCCAATGCCGAGATTGAAAACTTCTACCTGCGATTCGTTTTTCTTGGCTGCTGAATATTGCAAAGCTAAGGTGTGCGCGTGCGCCAAGTCCATGACGTGGATATAATCGCGGATGCAAGAGCCGTCGCGGGTGGCATAGTCATCCCCAAAAACGACGGTTTCTGCGCGCTTGCCGATGGCGGTTTCGGTGATGACGGGTACGAGGTTGTTAGCTACGTTGCGGGGCGACTCGCCAATGAGGGCGCTGGGGTGTGCACCGGCGGGGTTGAAGTAACGCAAGATAATACTTTGGAGCGTGGGCGTACCGCGCAGCACGTCGAGAATAATGTGCTCGCCCATTTGCTTGGTGCGGGCGTAGGGCGACTCGGCTTCCTGCCACGGTGTGCCTTCGGTGACGGGCAATTGTTTGACGTTGCCATATACGGAGCAGGAGGAGGAGAAAATAATATTTGGGACATTGAATTGTGCCATGCAATCGAGGAGATTGAGGAGGCTGTTGAGGTTATTGCGAAAGTAGAGGAGAGGTTTTTCAACGGATTCGCCGACGGATTTGAGGGCGGCGAAGTGAATGATGCCGGTGATGTCGGGGTGGTCGTGGAATATTTGTTTAGTCGCGCCGAGATCGGTGAGGTCAATGGGATAGTTGTGGACGCGCTTGCCGGTGATGGCTTGAATGCCGTCGAGGGCGCTTTCGTCGGAGTTGATAAGATTGTCTACGGAGACAACTTCAAAGCCGTTTTCGATTAAATCTACGATGGTGTGGCTGCCGATGTAGCCGCAACCGCCGGTGACGAGGATTTTATTCATGATACTGGATACTTGTTTCTGGATATTACGTTTTTTGAGGAATTATGTTTTGTGATTTGACACTTCTCACAGCTCTTCTCCCATTAATTGGAACGCGGATGACGCGGATTGGGCGGATTTGCGCGGATTTTGCATTTTATACAGCCCTCATAGCGTTTCATCTCCGGCAATTTTTTGCACACAAAGACGCAAAGGCGCAAAGTTTTTCTCCGTTGTGCCAATCATGTTCATCATAGAAATCAAATCAATCATGGTTCAGACGGTTTTTTGCATTTGGCTTCTTGAAGACTCAGCCTTTCTTTTTAATACGGCTTTTTTTTCGTGTGCGCGTGAGGGATAGCAGCGATACCGTCCCGCAGGGCGGTAAGAGCGGATAGCCCGACCCGTAGGGGCACGCCCAAAAGAAAGTCAAAATGTAAAATGATAAATGTAAAATGCAAAAGTAACTTTGAACTTCGCTTTTGTGGGGCTACTTTTGCAAAGATATTATAAAATATTGCCTTGACCAATGGATAAAATCAAATTAGCGGGCGAAGTCGCCCTGATTGCGCGCCGCGCGGGTGCTGCGATACTGAGTGTGTATGCAAATGTGGATGTGATGCCGGTGGAACTGAAAAGTGACCAGACGCCGCTGACGCTGGCGGATAAGGCGGCGAATGACATCATCGCGAGTGGCTTGGTGCAGTTGGAGGAGCGGTTTCCGATTGTGTCAGAGGAGAGTGCAGAGATTCCGTATGAGGTGCGTAAAGATTATGATTGCTATTGGCTGGTGGACCCGTTGGATGGGACGAAGGAGTTTTTGAAGCATAATGGGGAGTTTACGGTGAATATTGCGCTGGTGGAGGGGGAAGTGCCGACGATTGGGGTGGTGTATGTGCCGGTGACGGATGAGTTGTATTGGGCAGTGGCGGGCGAAGGGGCATATCTGGAGCGCAAGGGGGAGCAGGTGCGGTTGCAGGCGGCGGAATTTAAAATGGAAGATGCGGGGTTGAATGTATTGTGTTCGCGGTCGCATTTGAATGCCGAGACGCAGGCGTTTATTGATGGGTTGAAGGCGCCAAATTTGTTGGAAAAGGGCAGTGCGTTGAAGTTTTTGCTATTGGCTAAGGGCGAGGCGCATGTGTATCCGCGCATGGGCTTGACGAATGAATGGGATACGTGTCCGGCGCAGTTGATACTCGAAGAAGCAGGCGGGAAAGTGGTGGATTGGGAGACGAAGGAGGCGATGCGGTATAATAAAGAGTCGTTGGCAAATTCTAATTTTGTGGCGTATGGTAAATTGAATCATTAAGAAGTGCCTACGTTTGCACAACGCTTGATTTTGTTTCCAAGCAAGGTTTTTGTATATATTTTGGCTGCCATTTTCTACACTTGAGTTTTGTAACTTTTTGTCATTGCCACAAAAAGTCACCAAAAAAGGCTAGGCAACTCCTATCCCTCCGGGGGATTTGCCAGGCAGCCGCCACTCCGTATTTCAAATTCAGATACAAAAAATTTGAAATCATGGGTTACATAGTGATTAAATAACATTAATGAAATTCAATAGCTATCGGGGTTTGCGGTCTCTGCGGTTAAAAAAATATTAGAGGAAAAAAATAAAAAGTGTGCAGCGATATTTGAATCAACAGACTTGGGGGATTTTTGGCATTATGTTGGTGCTGGTGGGGATGTTGTTTTCGGCAGATGCGTGGATGAGTATCGGGATGATGGTGCTGGCGGGAAATGCGGTGTTGAATTTGTCACTTTCTACCGTTGATGGGAAGGGCAAACGGCTGCCAATTTATTTCCTTTTTTTTAATTATCAGATTGGAAAGCATTTTAGGGTATTTGTGCAGAATCGAGCGTTGGTGGGGCTGACAGCGATTTTTTTTCTTGTTTTAATAAGTGGGTTGTGGTCGGAAAATGTGGATTGGTGGGTGAATCGCTCGCGGATGAAGTTGCCATTTTTGCTGCTGCCGTTTGCGGTGGTAGCGATTCCAAGGTTTGATAAAACGGTTTATTATCCGATTTTGGCGGGTGTTTTTTGGGTGATGGTGGGAATTTGTGCGTATTCTATTGGATTGTATGTAGCTGATTTTGATAGGATTACGGAGGAGTACAAGCAAGGGCATGTGTTGTACACGCCGGTGATGCACATTCGGTTTAGTTTGTTGGTGGCATACTCGATTGTGATTGGATATTGGTTATTTGTGGAAGAGTTTCGGTTTAAATTTCCGGCGGAACGATGGCTGATGCTGACGGCGACGGCGTTTTTGTTGGTTTACATTCATATCTTGGCGGTGCGGAGTGGGTTGGTGTCGTTGTATGGGGCGTTATTATATTTCGTTCTTTATTTTATTATAAAAAGCAAACAATATTTTTTAGGTATTGGATTGGCGTTGTTGTTAGTGATTGGGAGTGCGGTCGCTGTGCGATTCGTACCGACCTTGTGGAATAAAGTGGGGTATATGCAGTGGAGTTTGCAGCAAATTCAGCAAGGCGAGCGGCTGGCGGATTTGTCTGATTCGTATCGCTTGGCGACGATTGAGGCGGGGTTTGCGATTGGAAATGCGCATCCAGTTTTGGGCGTGGGTTTTGGGGATATAAAACAAGAAACGAAAAGTTATTTACAACAAAAGTACCCCGAATTATTACAGCAAATTTATATGCCGCAAAGCGAATATGTGTTGTTTTATGCCGCGACGGGACTGGTCGGCTTGTTATTATTTATTTTTGTAACCTTTCAGCCTTTATTGTATCAAAATGGCGGACGACATTTACTCATCGGCGGTTTTCATGTTATGATGATTATTTCTTTTGTGGTGGAACAGACGTTGGAAACGCAGTTGGGGACAGCGATTTATGTGTTTTTTGCAACGTTAGGTATTCGTCATCAAATGGAAATCCGTAAAATAAGTTAGTACGCTGATTTTTAAGATAATTAAGTTTAGTTATGATTTTAAAATCAGTTATAACCATAAAAATCGTAATAATCAGTGTACCATAAATAACTTTCAAATATCAAATTGCAACCACTTTCCATCATAATAACCACTTTCAACGAAGCGCACAACATTCGCGGCGTGCTGGAGTCAGTACGTTGGGCGGATGAAATTATTGTAGTGGATTCGTTTAGTAGGGATAAGACGGTGGCGATTGCGAAGACGTTCACAGACAAGGTTTTACAACGAAAATATACGGGTCCAGCAGATCAAAAAAATTGGGCAATTCCGCAGGCGACGCATGAGTGGATTTTGCTATTGGATGCGGATGAGCGCGTGACGGAGGAATTGAAATTGGAAATTCAAACTTGGCTGGCGAAAGCAGAGATTCCTTATGATGCGTTTTGGATAGGGCGGCAGAGTTTTTTTATGGGTCAAAAAATTAAATATTCTGGCTGGCAGGGCGATGCGGTGGTGCGGTTTTTTAGAAATAATTGCCGGTACGAGGAGAAGCAAGTACATGAGGAAATTAGGCTGGAAGGCTTGCGTGTCGGGCGTTTGAAAGCGAAATTAGAACATTATACTTTCCGAGATTCCAAACATTTTTTGGCGAAGATGGAGCGGTATGGCGAGTGGGCAGCGCAAGATTATGCACCAAAAACGCCGCGCGTCACATATTTTCATTTATTTTGGAAGCCGTTGTTTCGGTTTATAAAACATTATATTTTTCAGCAAGGTTTTCGGGATGGGAAAGTGGGGTTTGTGATAAGTGTGATTATGGCTTGGGGCGTGTTTTTACGATATTTGAAGATTTTGGAAAAGTATTGAGTATTTGGTACTTGGTATTTAGATTTGATATTACAATTTGATTATGAGATTACTCGTTTTTGTAACATTTTTTGTATTGCTTTGGCAATATTCAACTGCACAAGTTGATTCTATTTCCAATAATATTACCATCAGCTTAATAACTGGCTCGCCGGGCGATGACGTGTACGCGTATTTTGGGCATACCGCGATACGAGTGCAGAATGTGGCGAGTAGGCAGGATGTGTTGTATAGCTATGGTACGTTTGATTTTGATACGCCCAATTTTTATGGTAAGTTCCTGCAAGGCAAGTTGTTATATATGTTGAGTATAGATGCTACGCCGCGTTTGTTTCAATATTATCAATACACGCAGCGTGGGATAACGGAACAAGTGTTGAATTTAAATAATATACAGGAAGAACAATTAGTCCAATTTTTAGCGAAGAATTACGAACCTGCGAATCGTTTTTACTTGTATGATTTTTTTTATGATAATTGTGCGACGGTGATTCGGGATGTGTTTGAAAAAGAATTTAAGATTGAATATCAAATTGACACGGTGCGAGAGGTTACATTTCGGCAGATTTTGCAGGAGTATGTGGAGCCGCGCGACCCGTGGACGTACTTTGGCATGGACTTGATTTTGGGTATTCCAACGGATAAAAAAGCAGATTTTCGCAACCAGATGTTTATTCCTGATTATTTGTCTCAAAATTTAGCGAAAGCTACATTGGATGGAAAGCCGTTATTACAACAATCAGCTATTTTATTACCTGTTTCATCCGCTGTTGAAAAAAAATCAGCTATTTTATTTACACCAATGCTTGTGACAATTTTAATTTTAATAATAACTGTTATTATAACATTTACAAAAAATCAGCGATTAAAAAACAGATTTGATAGGATTTTATTCTCCATATTGGGTATTGCAGGGTTGTTTTTGTTGTTCATGTGGTTTGGTACCGACCATATTGCGACGAAAGATAACTGGAATGTGCTGTGGATGAACCCATTATATTTGTTATTTGTTTTTGGTGTATTTAGAAAAAGTGAAATTTCGAGGCGTGGCTTACTTATTTTTTATATTTCGACTTTACTATTTGTATTAATAACTTGGGGTTGGTTTGCGCAATCTTTTAACGTGGCGGTAATTCCGATTGTAATTGCGTTGATTGTAAGATGTTTGGATAGAATTTTTAGAAAAATATAAATACTTTGTAACAAAAGTTATTTTTTGATTCCCAATTTTCTGCACTTCTATCATCTCGTACCGCATTAATTGGAACGCGGATGACGCGGATTCGGCGGATTGACGCGGATTGTTTGCTGGTTTATATTAATGATTGTTACAAGATATCAAATTTCTTTTTTGACGTTCCCGGTTTACATGCATCTGGCATCTATAAATCTGGCATCTGGCATCTTAAATAAATCTGGCATCTTAAATAAAAGTTATGATTTTAAGAGTAGAACATATCGGCATTGCAGTAAAAGATTTAGCAACCAGTAATGAGCTATTTACTAAGTTATTAAATAAATCGCATTACAAAATAGAAGAAGTCGCTTTGGAACACGTCAAAACGGCTTTTTTTCAAAATGGCGAAACGAAAATTGAATTACTGGAAGCCACTTCTGGAGAAAGCGCGATTGCTAAATTTATAGAAAAACGCGGCGAAGGATTGCATCATATCGCGTTTGAAGTGGACGATATTTATGCCGAAACGCAACGTTTGATAGAGGAAGGTTTTCAATGCCTTACGCTGGAACCCAAGCGGGGCGCGGATAACAAGCTCGTCTGCTTTTTTCATCCGAAAAGTGCGAATGGCGTTTTGATAGAATTGTGTCAGACTATTTTATAACATTATAATTTTTTCATGAGTCAATCTTTTAATGCGATTAAAATTGCAGAAAATATTACATTACATATTCCCGACACTTGGAAAACCGAAGAAGGGGACCCCGATGAGTACGCTTTCCACAATGAGGATAGGAGCGTGAATTTGACGGCTACTTTTTTGAAATTGGATGCAACAGAGCCTTTTTCGCCCGAGGAAACGTTAGAAGATATCGCCGCTAATTTCACGAAGCCGCCTGATTTAGAGCATTTGAAAGACCTCTTTGACCTAACTGAGTTTCCTGACATGCCGGATATAAAGGAATTACTAACATTACATACACCGAAGCTGGAGGTAATTGCTTCTCCTATTATTAAAACTGAAAAATATATTGCAAAGCAGGTGCAAATGGCATATCAGACGATGCTACTGGCATTCGTACCGGTGGAAGTGGCTGACGGCAAAATCGTAGCATACTTGATGTTTCAATCAGAAGATATGGCTGCGTATGAAAATGAAAAAGCGGCGGTCATACAGATATTAGAAAAAATCGAAATAGAATAAAACCGCTTTACATACCCAAAATTTTGTCAAGCCCTGTTATAATCTATTTTACAAACTGGACAACCCAAAATTTATTCTGAACGTTTGATGTACGAAAATACGTAACTGCGTTTATATTTGCGCTTCTTTCTTACCTTGATTTTAAAAATCCTTGCTTCTACGCTTGATTTGAATATAATTCGAGTCAATTTATTGATTATTAGTAAACTATAATTAACACATAATCCTCAAGCAATGGAATTTTATCAGTATGTAATTGCTATTGTCGGCAGTTTTTTGGCAGGCGCTATCAACACTTTGGCGGGCAATGGCTCGGTTATCACGCTCTCGCTTATGACGGAAATGATTGGTTTGCCGGGCAATCTGGCGAACGGCACGAATCGCGTTGGCTTATTCACACAAAGTGCGGCAGGCGCATTTGGCTTCTGGCAGCATGGTCGGCTTGATTTTCGGCGCAGTTGGGCGTTTCTTATTTTTACATCTATCGGCGCGATTGTGGGCGCGATTGTAGCGGTGAAAGTGAGCAATGAACAGTTTTTGAGCGTTTTTCGCTTTTTGATGGTTTTTATGCTTTTCGTCGTACTTTTCAAACCGGAGCGTTGGCTACGCGCAACTGACGCAACGCAACAACTGAGCATTTGGCTGATTATTCCGATGTTTCTTGCGCTGGGTTTTTACGGCGGTTTTATTCAGATGGGCATGGGTATTTTCTTCGTGGTCGTCATGGTTTTCACGGCGCGTTATAGCCTTGTAGACAGTAACGCTATCAAGGTGACCATCGTAAGTTTGTACACGATTATCGTAATTCTCATTTTTCAATGGCAAGGTCTAATTGATTGGAAGACAGGCGTTTTGATGGCAATCGGGCAGACGGTAGGCGGGTACGTCACGGCAGTCTACGCGTCCAAAAATGCCAACGCCGCTCGCTGGGCGCACCGTATTTTGATAGCTGCTATCTTGCTTTCGGTAATAAAAATGTATAACTTGCACGAGTGGGTACTAGGGATAGGACGCTGATTTTTTAATATAAATAAGATTTATTATGGTTAAATCAGTAAAAATCTTAAATAATCATAATAATCAGTGTACTGTGTTATAAATGTGAATCATGGAACTTTCCAAACTATTAAACATTTACTGCGAAGCCCACACCACGCCACAATCCAATATTTTATACGAATTAGAGCGCGAGACGAATCTCAAAACGCTTTCGCCACAGATGCTTTCCGGGCATTTGCAAGGGCAGTTTTTGAGTTTTATTACACACATGATACGTCCGCAAGTGATTTTGGAAATTGGGACTTTTACGGGTTATTCTGCAATTTGCATGGCGCAAGGGTTGACAGACGGTGGCATTTTACATACTTTAGAAGCGAATTTAGAATTGGAACCGATTATTAAAAAATATATTACAAAGGCGAATTTAGAAGATAAAATTGTATTACATCTCGGCAAAGCAGAAGCAATTATTCCGACATTGGATTTGCAATTTGACCTCGTTTTTATTGATGCGGGAAAGCAGCAGTATGCGCAGTTTTATGATTTGGTGTTTGATAAAGTGAGGACTGGCGGCATGATTCTGGCGGATAATGTGCTGTGGAGCGGCAAAGTGGTGACAGACGAAATGGATGAGGACACGCAAGCCATCCGAGTGTTTAATGAAAAAGTAAATAATGATACAAGAGTAGAAAATATGATATTGCCGATACGGGATGGCATTTTAATGGCGCGGAAAAAATAAATATGTTATTTGTTATTTGTTATTGGTTATTTGGAACGCTGCGATTGCCCAATAACCATTAACAAATAACTACTCACAAAATCTATGAGCAAAGCATTATATCAAGTTTTTTACGAACAACATAAAGCTAATCTTCCCATTTTCGTTTACCCTTGGTATTTGGATGCGGTTTGTACGGAAGGTGAATGGAATGCGTGTATTGTAACAGAAAAAGATAGAATTGTAGCCGTTTTACCTTATTTTATTAAAAAAAAATATAGATTTCGTTATATTACAATGCCGCCTTTTGTAAAAATGATGGGACCGTATTTTGCGGATATTCCTTCGCTGACCGAGCAACATGAGTTATTAGAAAGAATTATATTACAATTACCAAAAATAGATTCGTTTACTCAAAATTTTCATTATAACATTACAAATTGGCTTCCCTTTTACTGGCAAGGTTTTCAGCAAACGACGCGATATTCTTACCGATTAGAGTTAAATGATTTAAATAAAATATATAATGGAATCAATCGCAAGCGTCGCCGTTATATCGAAAAAGCACAAGAGCAAGGTTTGATAATAATATTAAGTGAGGATGCGGAGTTATGTTATCAGATAAACAAAATGAGTTTTGACCGACAAAGGCTGCGCATTCCATATACGTTAGAGCAATTTAAAAGACACGACGAAGCGTTAAAACTGCACAACGCGCGGCAGATTTTTTTTGCAAGGGATGCAGCAGGTATTATACATTCTACCGTTTATTTAATTTGGGACGAGCAATCGAGTTATTTTCATATCGCTGGCGACAATCCTGATTTGCGCAATAGCGGTGCGGGTATTCTATTGATTTGGGAAGCAATAAAATTTACAAAAGAGCAGTTAGGTTTGAATATTTTTGATTTTGAAGGCAGTATGATTCCGAACGTAGAATATATTCGTCGTCAATTTGGAGCGGCGCAAGTGCCTTATTTTACAGTTTGGAAATATAATTCTCGACTGTTTGAATGGCTCACCAAATGGCGGAATTAGGTGTTGTGGGGATTGAAATTGAATTTTCATGTAACCAAATTATTCTATTTTTGTTGGGTCGAATTGAAATTTTAATTCAAAATTGTCAGTTATCTTACTATAAAATAGTGTTCTTGCCAATATTTACGTAGAATATTCTTATCTTTATCTCCGTTTCTTGGTTGTTCGGGTTTCTTATAAATTGTCTGGAAGATTCCGCTTTAGCGCAGCTGCAATAGCTGTCCTCAATTAGACTCAACTCTACAATGTATCTGCTACCTGCTTTTTGTTGAAATTACATTTTAAATTAAAAATTTATAGCAACTATTTATGGAGAATACGACCGTGCTCTACAGCAAGGCTGACCGAGGCTTGACGATTGCCCTCAATCAAACGATTAAAGAATATTTCGCATCCATTGACAAAAAACAGTTTGCTGACCGCCCAATGGTTTTTAAAATTGTTTTTGGATTGGGAAGTTGGTTAGGTTTTTATCTACTCATGATATCTGGCTGGTTTAGTGGACCTTTACTTTGTTTAATGGCTTTATTACATGGATTGACCCATCTTTTTATCGCTTTTAATATTTCGCACGATGCCAATCATGGCGCCTTGTCTTCCAGCCGAAAAATGAATAACTTGCTTTCCTATTCATTGGATTTAATTGGCGTAAGTTCTTACCTTTGGAAAATAGCACATAATCAGGAACATCATAGTTTTGTAAATATTACACCGATTGACCCGAGTATTCAGGGTTACGGCATCTTGCGCTTTACACCATTTGAAAAACTAAAGCGCGCTTTTCGATTCCAGCATATTTACAGTATTTTCTTTTATGGATTAAGTACTTTTAATTATGTTACGTTTAAAGATTTGAAATTACTGATTAAAAGCATGCGAGAAGGGGATAAGATGCCGACAAAAACGCTCATAATCACTGTTTTATTCAAATTATTCTATTATACTTATACAATTGTGCTTCCAATCGTATTGCTAGATTTGTCATTTGGGGTCGTCTTTTTAGCATTTTTTATCCTTCATTTTATAAATGGACAGATTCTCACTTTTGTGTTTCAATGCGGACACCTCACGGAGGAAGCACATTACCCGGAAGTGGAAGATGGAAAAGTGACTGACTCTTGGGTGGTACATATCATAAAAACGACCGGCGATTTTGCACCGAAAAATAAATTATTAATTTGGCTGGTAGGCGGTATTAATTTACACGTTATTCACCATTTATATCCAACGATTTGTCATATTCATTATAAAGGACTCACGCCACATTTGAAAAGAACCGTAGCTGCACATGGCTTGGCATACCGGGAAATACCTACGTTTACGCAGGCTATCGGTTCACATATCGCTTTGTTGAAACAGCTTGGAGCGGAAAACAAGGAAATGGCAGATGGCAATTACAGCAAAAAAAGCAGTCTTATTTTCTAATGTATTAAGACCTGACAGATTCTAAAAATCTGTCAGGTCTTAGTATCCACGAGATTGGAAACTTAATAAAAGATTAATATTGTTTGTATTCTGCTTATCAATTTTTTCAGACAAACGCTGCAAGATAGGTTCAAGATTCTCTGCGGCTAATTGTTTCAATTCAGCAATAGTGGGATTCTCTGCAATTTTGGGCAGCTAAGTACAAAGACCTGGTTTGATGGAGAAACGGGAAAATTTTTCAAGGCAAACGCAGCAATCGCAAATCAAATATAAAACCTTTTAATACACCTTCACCGGACAATTCGCGCTCAAAACCTTCTAAAATTTCAATCGAACCATCTGCCCGATAAATGTGGGTCTTTTGTTCAATTGGGTCAATCAACCATGCCAATCGTACGCCATTCTCAATCCATTCTTGCATTTTAGCTTTCAATTTTTTCAATTTATCGGTTTCCGAGCGGATTTCAATCGCAAAATCGGGTGTAATGGGTAAAAACTTCTTTTTTTGTTCCGGTGTTAATGCTTCCCAGCGCTCCAAACTAATCCAGGTTGCATCGGCGGCACGAGTCGCGCCATTGGGCAATTTAAAACCAGCAGAAGGGCTAAGCGTAACACCCTCCGACGAAGTAACATTCCAACTGCGAAGCTCTCCAAATGCTTCACCTTCATAAAAGCCTGATTCTGAACCAACTGGAGCCATAATAATAATTTTTTTATCGGGGTCTCTTTCAATACGCAAATCACGATTGGCAACGCAGAATTCAAAAAACTCGTCTTCCGATAAATCGTCAGCGATTTGATAGATTTCCATATCTTGAAAAACCAGCATATTTGAGGCATTTAATTGTTCAAAAATACTTAAAATTTTGTACTCAATCAACTTTCAACCGCTTTTTGTCCATGCACTAACTAAAAAATTCACATACACATAACGGAAAAAATTTTTCTCCTTGCGCACATTTTCGTTCATTTACGTTGTGACTTTATAGAAGGCTCTACGTCTAAAGGGCATTATTTTTTTATAAACTTAAAACCACATTTTTATGTCTGCACAACAGAGATACCAATCCGTTCTTGACCTTGGCAACCGCTTGGGTATGCAAAGTGTACAAGTAGAAGAAAAAGATGGCAAACTGCACGTACATGGTACGGTAGAAACACAGTACGAAAAAGACCAACTTTGGGACGAAATCAAGCGCATCGGCGGCGAACAACCAACCGATTTGATGGCGGACATCACGGTGTCCAACACCTCGTATTACACCAAGCACACTGTAAAATCTGGTGAGAGCTTGTCCAAAATCGCCGACCACTATTACAAAGACATGAAGAAGTATGACCAAATCTTTGAAGCCAATCGTGGTATTTTGAAGGATGCGGACCATATTGAAGCGGGTCAGGAGTTGACGATTCCGATGATGTAATTCGTTGGTAATATAAAGATTACACTTTAGGGCTTTGTCGCTTGCGGCAGAGCCCTTGGTTTTCAATGGGAGGATGGGAGGATTGGAGGACAGGATATACAAAATTCCAAACCCCAAACTTCAAACCTCCAAACTTTTTAGTCATTCAAAACCTCATGCAGCACCTCGTGCGAATTTATATCCGGCATAAAATCCATGTGCAATTTGTAATAATCCAATAAATATTTCAAAAGTGTACGGCGTTGACTACCAGTCATTTCTACATCGTGGCATTGCGCGATGGGATGATTCAATAAATCTTGTAAGACAGCACTGAGTTGCTCATCCAAATAGTGCGCATGATTAGAAATATCTGCTACAAACATTCCTTCCTGTAGATCGAAAAACGGAGTATCCAAACTAAATTCGCCGGAAGGCATAAATCCTAAAAAAGCACTCAATTCTATCAGAAAGTGAAGGTGTACGTTGCGTACCGGCTGCGTCGTTTCATCCAAAAAGACAAAATTATCATACAAAAATTCAAATAGAGGGCGATTCTCTTCTGACTCCCGAACGGTTTTTCGAATAATTTCTGCCATAAATAAAGCCAGCCCACTTTTTCCTATTTCAAAAGGCAAAGAATGATACACATACGCGGATTGAATTTCTTTTATATGATTTAAATCTCGGTCTTCGCGGTGGTACGCCACCAAATCCAGCAGCGACATGACTTGAAAAAGCGAAGCATGAAAACGTGCTTTTTTAGTGCGTACGCCATTGATGATGTATTTGCGCAAACCCTTTTCCTCCGTGTACACGTCTGCTATGATGCTCGTTTCGCCATATTTGATGGTTTTCAAAACAATCCCGCGCGTCTTTATTAGCATTTTTCTGCGTTTGGTCGGATATAAAGATACAACAATCGAAATCAAACAGGCTTTGTGTAACAATCTTTGCAAAATAGTAGTCTATTAGATAGTTGAATGCAACAGAAACTTTAACACTTTTTTAAATTTTAATCATTGCAGCTTTCTTGCATCCTTTGAAATTAAATTCTGTCTTTTAAAGAAAGGACAGTCATAAAAAATAAAAATTGGTCTGGAGGCAATTACCAGTTATAATTAACACAAAATTTACTTAAAAATGCGCACCAAACCAAACAAAATATTGTTTCCTTTGTGAATTGATTATTTAACCCGACTTTACAAAAATTTTCACCCATGAGACACCAAATTGAAATGTGTGTTGTTAGCATGATTTTTTTAGTAATTCTGAGTAGTTTTACAACATTGCAGGCAGGACAATTGACGGAAGTGGATTCTTTCGCCGAACATTCTTTGGCAAAAGACACGGCTGTTGAAACGGATGCCAAAGATTCGGCAGAAGCCGCCAATTTAAGTAAAACGCGTACCACTTTAGTTGGCAAATGGGAAAGCCCCCATTTTATGCTGGAAGATGAAAAAACCGGACGCGATACGAACGGTCGCTCCTTAAAATACCAGTTTCGCGCAGACGGCACGTACACCAAAACGCTGGGCGGCGCGGAAGTACAGGTGGAAGAGCAAGGCACTTGGTCGCTTTCCGAAGATGGCGCACAGTTGTTGATGAAAAGCAAGGCATTGTGCGACGGTCAGGCAATGATGCATGTCGCTACGATTAAGCATTTAGGCATGGACGAAATGGTGCTGGAGCAAACGCTCTGCGTAGCTGGCACGCTCGTAAATGCAGAACCGAAGAGCTTTTATTTTAATAAATATTGAGGTTAAGATTGAGGTGTGGGGCACTTTGAAAGTGTGCTACACCTAATCATTCGCTCAATTCCAATTATTTGAATTTTGTTGTTTGTGAGGTTGAGGTGTGCACCTACTCGTCCCAATTCCAATTATCCGAATTTTGTTGCTTGTAATATTTTTTTGTAAAAATGCGCTGCTTCTGGCGTTCCAACACCAAACGAGCGATACTCAGATTCGCCGGTTCCTCCGCATAAGGCGAAAGTGCTGCATTCACTTTGCGTTCGTCAATATCCAAGCGATACATCAGGCTCAATAAAAATTCCAATTTGTGGTCAATCCAATACGCGATGTGATCTGCCAGCACTTGTAGTAAGGCTTCTTCTGTAAGCGTCTCCTCCCCAATCTCCATCTCAAAATCTCGCGCAATAAGCGCTGCCGTTTCTGTAAATTCTGTATTTTCCATTTAAATCACAAGATACAAATCTTTCAAAAAAACTCCTTGAGTGCATATTTTAAAAGATCTGACAGAATTTTTCTATTTTCGAAGATTACAAAAATAAAGCTAGATGCTGACGAGAGAAAAAGCCTACGAATTACTGACTGAAATGACCGAGACCGCGTCGCTCCTACGCCATGCACGCAGTGTTTCTATTGTAATGGAAGCACTGGCAAAACAATTGGGCGAAGACGCAGAACAATACGCGGTCACCGGTTTGCTACACGATGCCGATTATGAAAAATATCCAGACCAACATCCAGCAGTGATTGTAGCGCGTTTGGAAGAAATGGGAGAACCCGAAATTGCCCACGCCATACAAGGACATTATACCAAATGGAATGTGCCACGCGAATCTTTACTCGATAAGTGCATCGTAGCGGCAGATGAATTGACTGGTTTTATAATTGCTGCGAGCCTTATGCGTCCTACTAAAATCGAGGGTATGACTGCCGATTCGGTGATTAAAAAGTTGAAAACCAAAGGATTCGCAGCCACTGTTGACCGTGATGAAGTGCAAAAAGGCGCGGAGCTCTTAGGCTGGGAACTGAAAAAGTTGATTGATTTTATTATTGCAGCATTATACGAACATCGGGAGGAGTTGGAATTGGTGTAAAGATACCAGTGGTCAGCCGACTCCCCCTTAATCCCCCGAAGGGGGAGTTGGCTGACTAATGATTTAATGTAATATTACGATTGCTTCATCACGCGCACCTGCATCGTCGTATCCACACCACTCAGCACTTCCACCTGAATACCATCGGACAAGCCCAGTTTCACCGCTTTTTTCTCAAATTGTCGGTCGCCGGTTTTTACTTCAATAAATGCTTTTTCTTTTTCAAACGTCACATCGCGCTCTTTGATAGCTACTACGCCTTTCCGGCGGTCGAGAATAATATCAGCATTCGCGCTGTAACCTGCACGCAGAAATATTTCCTTATTTGGCTTAATGGCAGCACGCACTTGAAATTTCACCGTTCCTTCTTCGGTTTCGCCTTTTGGAGCGATATATTCTAACGCGGCATCAAATTTTTTGTCTTCAATAGCGCCAATCGTCAATTCTAGTGGCATTCCTTCGCGAAGTTTGCCCACATCTGCTTCATCCACTTTGCCTTCAAAAATAAGCGAATTCATATCCGCCACAATCGCGATGCTCGTCCCTTCATTGAAATTATTTCGCTCAATCACCGACGTTCCTTCTTTCACCGGCACATCCAGCACCATCCCGTCAATCGTGGAGACCACAATGTTTGCTACCTGTTTAGAATTGCGGGACGCGCCCTCGCGCAAAAGTTGCAAGTTATTCACTGCGGCTTGTAATTCCTGCTGGGCAATGCTTACATTAGTTTGTAATTGCTTGATACTATTACCGGAAACGATTTGAGAATTTTCAAATTCTGCTTTGCGCAAATTCAAATCCACTTTAAACCGATTGTATTCCTGCTCCGAAATCACGCCTTCATCAAACAAATTGCGCTGGCGCTCTTCTTCTCGTTTAGCGTTTTCATAATTGACACGAGCACCTTCTACGTCCAAACTTCTTTTGCTCACGTCACGTTGACGTTGCAATTCTCGCTGTGCATCTTGCAATCGAATGCGAGATAATTCTACACTCGATTGCGCCGAGTTGACATTCATTTCACTGGGAATCAACTTTATTTTAGCAATCGGCTGCCCTTTTTTAATCATATTACCAGCTTCCACATACAGTTCTTCCACAATACCAGACACTTGTGGTTTTATGAGCACTTCCAAACGTGGTTTTACAGCACCCGTAGCCACTGTTTTCTTTATAATATCCATGACGATGGGCTTCTCCGTATCAAAATTTTCGGGCGTTTTTTTACTTTGATTGTAAAAATAAATTCCTAACCCAACCGTCGCAATCAGTAAAAATGCACCCACACCGATAAGACAACCTTTATTCATTTTTCATTTTTTTAATCGTTAAGAAAGGTTTAGTTTTTCTCTTTGTTGTGATTTAGCTTTTATTGTTTACTCACGCCTGTTATGCGCCCTTATTGCATAATTGGAACGCGGATGACGCGAATTGAGCGGATTCACGCGGAACTCATTTTCTAAATTAACCCTGTAAAATTTTAATTTCCATGCTAATATTTATCATATCAAACTAGCGTCTTCAAGTAATAATAGAATAGTAAAATCAAACAAAAAATCCGCAAAAATCCGCGTTCCAATTTTTATTATATGCGCGCGCGCCATGAATTCCTTATCGTTAGAAAAAATTAAAAAACAAGTGAGCCAAGTATTGAGGGAACTCAACCTCACCTCCTAAACCCTCTCAACCTTGACCTCAACCTCAATCACTCGTCCTTCAACGCCACCACCGGATTCACCCGTGAAGCTTGTAATGCCGGAATCAACCCTGCAACCGCGCCAGAAATAATAAGTAAAATAACCGCGCCCAACCCAATCGTCATATTCACTTGTGGATTATAAAAATTTTCGGATTCTATATTATTCACCAGCATAATGTAATTAATACCACCGATAACCGCCGTTCCTGCAATCAAACCTAAATAACCCGAAAAAGAAGTAATAAAAACCGATTCTAATAAAATCATATTGATAATAGAATTTGGCGTAGCGCCGAGCGCTTTCCTAATACCAATTTCTTTCGTACGCTCTTTTACAACGATCAACATGATATTACTCACACCTACAATTCCAGCCAGCAGCGTGCCAATTCCTACAAACCATAAAAACACAGAAATGCCTGTAAATAAGGTCTTTACACTTTGAAATTCCGCTTCGAGATTAAATCCGCCGATGCCCTGCGGGTCGTCCGGCGCGACATGATGTCGTTCTTTTAACAACCCTTTTACCAACGGCTCCATTTCGCTCACCTTCACATCTGCAGCGGCAGTGCACGCAAAATAATCCACCTCGCCACCCGTGCCAAACGTGCGCTGCATACAGGTGAGTGGAATGACGACCGCTTCCATATCGTCTTCGGTCCACGGCTTGATTTGCATCGGTCCGAAAACGCCCACTACCAAAAATTCTACTCCGCGAATGCGAATATATTTACCGACACAAGTTTGATTTCCAAATAAAACTTCTTTTGTGCGAATGCCTAAAACGGCAATTTTTCGACTTTCCGCCACGTCATTTTCATTCACATACCGCCCTTCGTACACTTTCAAAGCCTCGATTTTAATCATGTCACTCAGCTCACCCCGTATTTGGTATTTATCTGTTTTTTCTCTATAACTCACGGCAGAAGCAGGCAGCGTGTGCCGCGGCGCGATAAATTCGACCTGTTTAATATTATTTTTAATCGCTATAATATCGTCCAATTTAAAATTGGGTACGCGTCCCGGTTGAAAACCTTTGTAAGGTTGCGCCGTGCGTTCGGGCCACACGTACATCACGTTTTTGGCGCGATTTCCAAAGCCTCGAAACACTCCATTCTCTAGACCTTTGCCCATACCCAGCACGAATACCAACATAAAAATGCCCCAAAATACGCCAAGTGCGGTCAAGCCGGTACGCATTTTGTGCTTCAGCATCGTCGCAAATATTTCCTGCCAAACGTCTTTGTCAAACATTTCTTTAAGTTGAGGTTGAGGTTGAGTTGCCCTTAGTCAATGGGACACTGATAATTACGATTTTTATGATTCTAAATGTTTCTTTACATAAAAATCATAATTATCATAAAAAATCAGTGTTCTGTCGGGTCTGGCATCTGGCATCTCCTAATCCGTTTTCATCGCAATCACCGGATTTATCCGCGCCGCTTGCACTGCCGGCATGAGTCCTGCCAATGCACCCGCGACTACCAGCACCAACGTGGCAATCGCTGCCACACCAAAATCTACGCGCGGATTGCGAAAAAATTCTACTTCCATCGAACCCAACAATGCAATGATTCCTGTGCCTGCCAGTAAACCTAAGTATCCTGCAATAGCCGTTATAAAAATAGATTCCTGAATAATCATGGACACAATTGAATAGGGTGTAGCGCCGAGTGCCTTGCGAATGCCAATTTCCTTCGTACGGTCGCGCACCACGATGAGCATAATGTTACTGACTCCAATGACCCCTGCGAAAAGCGTTCCGATGCCTACAAACCAGACAAAAATTTGAATCGCGCCGAATAATTGTTGAAATTGTTGAAATTCTTCTGCCAGATTGAAAATGTGAACCGCACGCTGGTCTTTTGGGTCAAATTGGTGGCGTACTGCAAAATCTTGGCGAATCCGTTCTTCCAATTCTTTCATTTTATCCAGCGGCAAATCGCCCGTGGTGAACATTAAATGGTGAATGTCTCCTTTGCCGGAATACACTTTTTGCGAAGTAGAAATGGGCAGGTAAATGACGCGCATTTCATCTTCGGCTCCCGTATCTTCGTACACGCCCACGACTTTGTACACGATACCACCGATATTAATTTCTTTGCCAATTGCCTCGTCTTCTCCAAAAATATCTTTTTTTACAACCCGACCGATAACCGCTACTTTTCTAAATTCATTAATATCTACTTGATTGATGTAACGACCTTGTATCATAATCGAATTCTCCAAATATTGATGGTCAGGATGCACGGAATTCACTGGAAACGAGAGTTTTTTCTTACCATAGGAAATCGTTTGGTCGCCAGAAAAGTAGAATCTTCCCGCTAAGTGGTCAATTTCTTTATATTCATTTTGTAAATAATTAAAGTCGGAGTTATTAAATATAATTTCTCTGCCTTTTGCCAAGCCATTAAAAGCCATAGAAGTCGTGCCGCGCCGGATGAAAATACTATTGGTCGCATCATCCCGAAACTCATGTTCTACCCCATTTTGCAATCCATTACCTGCACCCAGCAGAAGCACCAGCATAAAAATACCCCAAAACACGCCTAGCGCGGTCAGCGTCGTACGCAGTTTATGCCGCCGTATCGAACTAAATATTTCTTGCCATTTATCAAAGTCGAACATAGTGGTATTTAGTATTTATGCGAATATCGGGTTAAAAATGGTCAAAAACTCCTTCAAATGAATGGAATTAACCCCGACGGGGTGGCATATTTATAAAAAAAACGACAAAATTTACTTTGAACCCCAGCGGGGTGACACTATTTACGTATAATGTGTCACCCTGTGGGGGTTCAAAACCCGTTGATTGTCAATTGTCTATAAATATATTACCCCGTCGGGGTTAACCCGATATTCGCATTATTTAGTATTTAGTAGCTTTTTTTGAATCCTCCTATCTTCCCATCCTCCGCTCTCAATCATCCCATCCTTCAATCGTATCGTCCGATTCGCCATTTGAGCAATATCATTTTCGTGGGTTACAATGATGACGGTAATGCCTTCATTATTTACATTTTTAAATAATTCCATTACTTCGTAGGAAGTTTTACTGTCCAATGCACCGGTCGGTTCGTCGGCGAGGATGACTTTGGGTTGTGAAATGAGTGCTCGTGCAATAGCAACGCGCTGCTGCTGCCCGCCAGACATTTGATTCGGATAATGATGCGCCCAATCGCGCAAACCCACTTTTTCGAGGTAGTCCATCGCCATTTCTTGTCGGCGTTTGCGCTCTACTTTTTGATAATAAAGCGGTAAGGCTACGTTTTCCCACGCCGTTTTAAAAGCCAACAAATTGAACGATTGAAATACAAAACCGAGAAAGCGATTGCGATAATGTGCTGATTGTGTTTGTGTTAAGTCTTTGATGAGCGTATTGTCGAGGTAATAATCGCCCGTGTCATACTCGTCCAAAATACCGAGAATATTGAGCAGTGTGGATTTGCCGGAGCCGGAAGAACCCATGATAGCCACCATTTCGCCGGCTGCTATTTCCACATCAATGCCTTTCAACACTTCGAGTTGCGTATAGTCGGTGCGATACGATTTGCGTATCTGGTTCAGTCGTATCATAGATTTTTGCTATTCGGGTGCTTGTAAGTCAGTTAGCAGTTTTCAGTTTGCAGTTTACAGCCCCCCAAAACGTTGACAATCAACTTGTTAAAAAAAATATTTATAATTTTAAATATGCTCAATTACTCAAAGCAACAATATTATTTAAATGAATTAGAAAATAATGGACGAACCGGTGCTTTAGCCAGACGAGTCGTTGAACAGTCCGGTTACAAAAAGATGCAAAATACACTGCCTGTCCCCTATATTTCACAAAAAAAATTCTGAAATTGGAGCGGATAGGCAGCATTTAACTCGTTACACCGTTCTACCTTTTAGAACACCTACTAAAAAATCAGAAAAATGAGGAGAAGTTTTACTTGGAAGCACTTGTGCTACTTGCTATTGACGTTTTGCACCCTGAGTTGTGATTTTTCTTCGCTGGACGATGCCATTATCGTTTCCGAGGTCGAGGATGAATTTTTTGTAGACTTGTGGGAGAATTTAGATGGATTGTATGGCAGAGAACTCGTGGTAAAAATCGAGTCTATCAAATCCGAAAAATGCCTCAATTATCGCATTGATTATCAGTTTTCAAAAGATGGGAACCGCTTGAAAATTGGGCTTAACAGCATTATTATACCTTTGGATTGCTTGCCGGGCGAGGCTGCCGCAAAAGCAGATGTGAATACAGGTAGCTTGCCAAATGGATTATATAGTTTTAATATTGATTTAAAAAATACGGTATCGAACACAGGGCAAATCATCGTGAATGACGATAATTATACAGTTGATATAGAAAATAAAGGAATTGTGATGCGCCGAAAAGAGTTGGTGCGCGTGCCGGATGGAGCAATTTGGGGCTATGCAGCATATCAACAAGCAGCAGACCAGACCATTGCGACTCAATTTGTAAATGATTTAAAAAATATAAGTAAAGCTCCTGATACCTATCGCTCCGGTTATTATGGACATTTTATTATAACTTCCGACCGACAAATTACAGTAAATGGACAAACGGCGTTGTCAAAACCTTTTCTATTTAGTTTTCAAGAGGAGGAAATTAAGTTGAAGAATTTGATAGCTTCTTATCGCCAAATGTATGGAAATCGCTTAACTATTCAGTTTTATAATTCAAAAGGAGAAGAATTGTGAAATGGGATCGGTGAATAGTGATTTATAATTAGTCGATATTCACTATTCACCAATCACTATTCACCAATCACCAATCACTATTCACCAATCACCAATCACCAATCACCAATCACATATCTACTTTTAAATGTTTTCGGTCTTTTCGTTTGCTTTCTTTCAATTCAAAATTGAATCCTTCTGCTTGAAATTGTTGGTATTTGCGGGAGTCAAAGCGGTAGAGTTTTGCAGGGCGGTGGGCTACGCCTTCCTGCGTTTCATCGAGGTCTACGAGCAGATTCATCGAGAGGATTTTCTTACGAAAATTGCGTTTATCAAGGTCAGTTTCAAGAATAGCTTCGTATAAATGTTGCAAGTCGGTGAGTGTAAATTTAGGAGGCAGTAGTTCAAACCCAACAGGGCGCACCCGTACCAATCTTTTTAAGCGTTGAAAACACGCATCTAAGATTTCATTATGGTCAAATGCCAACTCTTTCGTTTTAGAAACCGAGTGCCACTGTGCTTTCTGCGCGATGGAAGCCGCTTGCAGACTATAATCGCTAATTTTGAGCAATGAAAAATAAGCAACGGTAATGACGCGCCCAAACGAGTGCCGACCGACCCGACCAAAGGTCTTCACTTGCTCCAAATACACTTTACTCAAGCCGGTTAATTCCTTCAAAACCCGCGCCGCAGCACTGTCCAAGTCTTCTTCGGAGTACACAAAGTAACCCGGAAGCGCCCATTTGCCGATGTGTGGCTCCTCGCCGCGTTTGATGAGCAGCACTTTTAAATCGCCTTCGTCAAAACCAAAAATAACATTATCCACCGTAAAAGCGGATTTGAAAAAATTATCGAAGCCAGTCATTCGTCGCTTACTTAAAGTTTAAATCATTGGAATTCCGCAAGTTAACAATTGTTATCCGTTATTGGGTATTTGGCACTCAATTCTTTGTAAAGACGCTATATTCACAATTCACCAATCACAATTCACCAATCACAATTCACCAATCACAATTCACAATTCACCAATCACCAATCACCAATCACCAATCACCAATCACCTTTAACACTTTTTCCAACATTTCTTCTGTAAAGTCTAAATGCGTTACAAAGCGAATGGTTTGCGGTCCAAATGCAGTGGCTTTAATATCATGTTGTAATAATTTTTCTAAATAGGTAGCGGCTGTGTAAGGCGAATTTACATCAAAAATTAAAATATTGGTTTGAACGGGACGAACGTTTGATACGTAATGTAATGTTTGCAAAACTTGTGCAATCTGTTTAGCCCGATTATTATCTTCTTTCAAACGCTGAACATGATTATCTAAGGCATAAATTCCTGCTGCTGCTAAGTAACCCGCCTGTCGCATTCCACCGCCCATCACTTTACGGACGCGGCGTGATTTTTTTATAAATACTTGATTACCAATTAAAACCGAACCAACGGGCGTTCCTAAACCTTTAGATAAACAAATGGAAATACTGTCGAATAAAGTACCAACGGCTTGTGTCGCCTCACCCGTTTCTACCAGCGCATTGAAAATACGAGCACCATCGAGATGTAATTTTAAATCCCGTTCTTTACACAAATCATGGATTGGTCGTATTTCATCTAACGTGTAATAACTTCCGCCTCCTTTATTAGCCGTATTTTCCAGCACAACCAGACTGCTTTTTGGCAACCAATCATAATCCAATTTAATCGCTGCCGCCACTTGTTCCGCCGTAATTTTACCATTCGTCCCTTTTATCAAATTGATACCGATGCCGGAATGGAAAGCATAACCGCCCACTTCATATTGGTAAATATGCGAATATTCATCGCAAATAACTTCATCGAGCGGCTGCGTGTGCACTTTCAAAGCAATCTGATTCGTCATCGTACCACTCGGACAAAAAAGAGCAGCTTCTTTACCGAAAAGCGCGGCAGCTTTGGCTTCGAGGGCATTCACCGTTGGGTCTTCGCCAAACACGTCGTCGCCCACTTCTGCTTGAAACATGGCTTGCAACATACCCAGCGTGGGCTTGGTGACGGTATCACTAAGTAGATTAATCAACATTTTTTTGTGGGCAAAAGTAGTGAAAAAGGGTGACGGGGTGATAGGGGAATGGGGTGATTTTAGATACGAAAATATTCCAATATTCCATCATTCCAACTTCTTCAAAATTCCCTTCTCATTCAATAAAATCCAATTTCCCTCTACATCTAAGTATTTCCCATGGGGGAAGATTGGCAAAAACTCTTTTTTAAAAAACGTTTTCGATTTTTCTCTATCTAAGGTATGCGCGGTCAACCGATTATACAATAAAATACCGCCTTCTGTCAGGCTTTCTTTCAATGCTTCTAAAAAATCACGCTCTTCAAACGGAGACGGAACGGTGACATCTATAAAAACATCCATACAAATCAGGTCGAACTGCTGTTCGGTTTGCATTACAAAAGCATACGCATCTGCGACCAACACTTCTACACTGGAGTTTAAATATTCCAAAGTATACCGATTTGCCAAATCTACTACCACCTCATCTATTTCTACTGCGGTGTAATAGAATTGCTTACGCATCATCTTTTCTAGGATATAAGGAATACTTCCCAATCCCAAACCCAATATCAGCACTTCCTTTCCCGACAACCGGTCGAGGTCCATTCGTTGAAATGCTTTTACAAAATTATCATATAAATCTGCGTAGGAATAAATAGCACCCTTCGTACTCAACTGATAACGCCCGCGCCGCAGACTCACATACAAATGCGGATTGTATTCGCTCGAAGCGCTTTCGATGTGGATTTCAGCGATGTGACTCAGCCATCTTTTCCAGGTGGGTATTTGTGTGTTCATGTACTTATGTGTTCATGTGTTCACGTTCAGAAGGGCACATGAACACATGAACACTTACGCACCTAAACACAATTTAATCACTTCTCCCAAACTCGATATTTCTGCGAATCTTCATACACGCGCAGCAGAATAATACGGTCTTGCACATCAAAGTCCATGCCGCGCCGCGCCAGCACCCGCTCCATCGTCTCATACGCTTTTTCGATACGAAAAGTTTGGTAGCCGCTGGGACCGCCCCATGCGAAAGACGGAACAAAATTGCGCGGATAACCTTCGCCAAAAACATTGGCACAAATGCCGACGACCGTGCCCGTGTTGAACATCGTGTTGATGCCACTTTTAGAATGGTCGCCCATCATTAACCCGCAGAATTGCTGTCCGGTAGGTACAAATTTTTCGGTCGGATAATTCCAGAGTTTTACTTCTTCGTAGTTGTTTTTTAGGTTGGAAGTGTTGGTGTCTGCGCCCAGATTGCACCATTCGCCGAGCACGGAATTGCCAAGAAAACCGTCATGCGCTTTGTTAGAATATCCAAAAATGACCGAATTATTGACCTCGCCGCCTATTTTAGAATACGGACCAATCGTGGTCGCGCCATATATTTTAGCACCCATTTTTAAAATCGCGCCTTCGCCCATTGCCAAGCCGCCGCGCACGAGGCAGCCTTCCATAATTTCTGCATTTTTGCCGATGTAAATGGGACCCGTTGTAGCATTCAAAGTAGAAAATTCGACTTTTGCGCCTTCTTCTAAAAAAATATTTTCTTCGCCGATGCAACGATTCGTAGCACTCAGAGGCTGGGATGTTCGCCCTTCCGTTAGCAATTTAAAATCATCTCGCAGTGCTTCGTTATTATGTTTAAAAATATCCCACAAGCGATTGATTTTCAAATAGTTCGTGTTTTCTAAATCAAAGCCATTCAACTCCCCAAAATCCTCATCTTGAATCAGGTTATCCATTTGGTCGCCATCCAATCGCGCTGCAATTAGCTCTTCTCCATTTTCAGTTAAAAAAGCTTCGCCTACTTCCATTTGTTTGATGAGGCGGCACAGTTGTTCGGAAGGCAACACGGAGCCATTAATCAGATAATTGTCGTCTTCATATTCGATCGGAAACTTTCCTGCCAAATAATCTTGGGTGATGTAAAAAGCAGGCGCGTTGAGCCAGCGTTCCCACTTTTCGCGGATGGTGAGGATGCCGACGCGGATTTCACAAACCGGACGGATGTAGGTAAACGGTAGTAAGTGTTCTCTGACTTCGTTGTCAAACAAAATAATATTTGCCATAAAAAATGTAGGCTAAGTGATTGACAATTTATGATTGACCATTGACCACAACCTAATGCTTTGATAAGCAACTAATAGTGCATTAAATAGGGGCAATTATTTAGGTCAAATTACTTAAGTGATTAAGCAATATCAAATCATATTTCTTTCGTAAAGCAAGTACCGTTGGCTCTGCGTTCTCTGCGCCTCTACGGTTAAAATAGAAATGCTTCTGCACTTATTTCAATGGATTTGGGCGTGTTTAAAAGCGCAAAATACAAAAAAGTCCCAATCAACGGATGAGAGGGACTTCCTTGCTGTCTTTTTGGGACAACCTTATTCTGGGTTCTTAGCGAACTTAGAAAATTTCTTATTGAATTTGTCAATTCGACCCGCTGTGTCTACAAATTTCATTTTACCGGTAAAGAATGGGTGCGAGGTAGAGGAAATTTCCAACTTTATCATTGGATACTCCTTGCCGTCTTCCCACACGATGGTTTCTCTGGTAGGCGCACAAGAGCGCGAAAGGAACGATTCGTCACTCGAAAAGTCTTTGAAAACCACCAGTCTATAATTCTCAGGATGAATACCTTTTTTCATGGCTGCTTACATTTCTTTTAAAAACGACTGCAAATGTACTACAATTTTGATAGAAAGTAAAGTTTAAAATTAATTTTTTAACTGCAGAGATGACGTATTTAGAGAATCACCCTATCCTCCCATCCTCCTATCACCCCCTCAACAACCCCTTCATATCCACTTTTTCACTTACTATTTCCTCCACTTTTTCAATCGCCACGCGCTCTTGCTTCATGCTATCCCGTTCCCGAATAGTGACGGTATTATTTTCCAGCGTTTCAAAATCAATCGTCACACAGTAAGGCGTACCAATCGCATCCTGACGGCGGTAGCGGCGACCAATCGCGTCTTTTTCATCATATTGGGTGAGGAAAGAAAATTTCAATTTATCCACCACTTCGCGCGCTTTGCTCGTCAATTCTTCTTTATTTTTTAACAATGGCAACACGGCGCACTTTACCGGCGCGAGCGCAGGATGCAGTTTTAAAACCGTTCGAGTCGAATCTTCGCCTTGTGCATCGGGTACGGTTTCGTCTACCAAATTATTACTCAACATTGCCAAAAACATCCGGTCACAACCCACTGAGGTTTCCACCACAAATGGCACGTAGCTTTCATTTAATTCGGGGTCGAAATATTGCAATTTTTTACCTGATAATTCCTGATGGCTGGTCAAATCAAAATTGGTCCGCGAGTGAATCCCTTCTAATTCTCGAAAGCCAAACGGAAATTCAAACTGAATATCCACGGCAGCGTTGGCGTAATGAGCGAGGTTGTCGTGGTCTTTAAAACGTAACTTTTCGGGCGGCGTGCCGATGGCAAGATGCCAATTCATGCGCGTTTGTTTCCAGTGATTGTACCATTCCATCTCCGTGCCTGGCTTGATGAAAAACTGCATTTCCATCTGTTCAAACTCGCGCATTCTAAAAATAAACTGCCGCGCCACAATTTCATTCCGAAACGCTTTTCCAATCTGCGCTATCCCAAACGGCACTTTCTGCCGCGTACTTTTCTGCACATTCAAAAAATTAACAAAAATACCTTGCGCCGTTTCTGGTCTCAAGTACAATTTGGTTTCTTCACCTGCAATATTTCCTAACTGCGTGTTAAACATCAAGTTGAACTGACGCACTTCTGTCCAATTGCGAGAGCCGCCTTCTGGGTCGCCGATTTCGAGTTCGTCAATCAAAGTTTTCAAACCTGGCATATCGCCTGCGCTCATCGCTTCTGCCAGTGCCACGCGCACTTTTTCGTACTCGTCCTTGTATTTCATCACCCGCTCATTCGTGGCACGAAACATCGTTTCATCAAAAGATTCTCCAAAACGCTTCTGCGCTTTTTCTACTTCTTTATTTATCTTGTCCTCGAGCTTCTCCATGTAACCTTCTACAAGTTGGTCGGCACGGTATCGTTTTTTGGTGTCTTTATTGTCCAACATCGGGTCGTTGAAGGCATCTACGTGACCAGAGGCTTTCCAAGTTTTGGGGTGCATAAATATCGCAGCATCCAGCCCGACAATGTTCTCGTGCATCTGCACCATCGCTTGCCACCAGTACGCTTTGATGTTATTTTTCAACTCCACACCATACGGACCGTAGTCGTACACTGCGCTCAAGCCATCATAAATCTCACTGGATTGAAAAATAAAGCCGTATTCCTTGGCGTGGGCGGTCAGTTTTTTGAACAAGTCTGCCTGTTGACTCATGTTTTTTTGTTTTAAGGTTGAGGTTGAGGTTGAGGCTAAGGTTGAGGCAACGTAAAACTTAACCTTAATCTCCGCCTCAATCTGTTATGAACCGGCAAATTTCGTAAAAAATCGGTGGTGTGGAAGTAGAATTAAAAATAATCTTCTTATATAAAAGGAAGCGTTTTTGGAGAGAAGTTGCGCAATATCATTTTTTCTATTACTTTTGTGGCATACTTTTTTTATTAGACCATAGATAATAGAGCCACAGCCGATAGACAAACTATTTATACGCTTTTCCGTCCACTGCTTTTCTACCATCTAACCTGTCTCTTATACACATCTCCGAGCCCACGAGACTAAGGCGAATCTCGTATGCCGTCTTCTGCTTGAAAAA
>ENA-ORBV01000723-ORBV01000723.1-microbial-mat-metagenome-genome-assembly--contig:-NODE-723-length-74873-cov-6.938660_pt1 | contig 74873 bp, 68 predicted proteins | sample MGYA00237777_ERZ505514 | MGnify/ENA primary metagenome ERZ505514 (study PRJEB26160, sample SAMN06269048) | microbial mat metagenome | isolation source: Oligotrophic lake microbial mat | place...
TTCAAGCAGAAGACGGCATACGAGATTCGCCTTAGTCTCGTGGGCTCGGAGATGTGTATAAGAGACAGCGTCTGGCTGCCGGGCGAGAAATCGGCCTGGCGACTTGGTGGCCGGGGTGCGGAATCTGCGGCAGAACTGCGGGCCCGGCTGACTCCCCTAGTCTCCGCCCTGGTGACAGCTGCGGGTGCGAGCGGAGAATTTCTCTATGCCGGTTCCGCCGATGGCCGTCTTTTCGTTTCGCCCGACAATGGCCGCTCCTGGCGTCCGGCGCCGCAAAACGCCGGCGGCCCCATCACCGGCTTTGCCCTCGATCCAAACGAACCCAACATTGCGCTGGCCACGGTCGCCGCCGACCGCAGTTCGCGCATTTGGCGGACGATCAATGGCGGCCTCAACTGGGACGACATCTCCGCCGATTTGCCCATCGGCCGCGCCTATAATTCCGCCTTTGACCTGACCACGGGATCCCTATACCTCGCCACCAGCAACGGCCTCTATTGGGCCAAAACCGACCTCCGCGCCCGCGGCCCGGTCACGGCTTGGGAACCGATCTCTGGCAATTTGCCGGTCGCGCCGGTCCACGATGTCCAACTCAATCGGTCAAGCACCCAGATCTATATTGCCCTCGACGGCTACGGCATTTACGCCGCGAATGCTCCCCATCGCCGCGCCGACCCGCGCTTCGTCAGTGCCGCGGATTATGCCGCCCGCGCTGCCGCCCCCGGAAGCCTGCTGAGCTATGTCGGCGGCCCGATCCGGGAAGCTCGCCTGGGCGATCGGGTGGTGCCGGTGCTCGCCTCCAACGCCGACGAGGCCCAAATTCAGGTTCCCTTTGACGCCCAGGGTGATACACTCCCGCTCATCATCGACCGGCTGAATGTGCGTCTGCCGCTTGAGTCCACCGCCCCGGCCATTTTTGTCGATCGCGACGGCACGCCCCTCATCATTGATGCTGATTCCGGCGTCTTGCTCGATGCCGGCACCCCGGCCCGTCCTGGCATGCGCATTCAGGTGCTCGCCACCGGCCTCGGCCGCGTCACTCCCGATTGGCCCACCGGCGTTCCCGCTCCCCTCGACAATGCCCCCCGCGTCGCCGCGCCGGTGAAGGTCTATCTCGACCGTGTCGCCGTCAATGCCACCAAAGCGACACTCGCCCCGGGCTACGTCGGATTCTATCTGATTGAATTCGAACTTCCGGCGATCGTTAACTCTGGCCCCGCCGAAGTATATATTGAGGCTGGCGGACGCCCTAGCAATCCTACCCGAGTCTTGGTCCGCCCCTAATGTTCCTGCACGTCGTTCGCATCTTCCCGCATCGCCCTCGTCGTATTCAGCGCCGCCTGCACCTCGGCGTTCAGGTCGTACTCCATCCTCAGGAATTCAAAGCCTTCCAGCAACCAGGAGGCCAACTGTGGCTGTAGTAAGCGATAGTAAACATACCGCCCCTCCCGCCGCTCGCCCACCACCCGGTGCGCCCGAAACACCGACAAGTGTTGCGATACCCGCGAATGGCTCACCCCCAACACCCCCTGGAGGCTATTGACGTCCATTTCTCCGTTTCGTAGTTCTTCGATAATCTGGATCCGGTGCGGATGGGCCAGAACTCCCATCAACACCGCCATCTCTTTCGCTATTAACGCGCCTGAAGGCATTGACCACATGCTCCAAAACAGCTTGACTTAAATATTGAGCTTCCTTAATATGATACAAGGTCCGACTACTGCTCCTTTATAATCTATCTCGACCTGATACCCTCTAACCTACTATTCATCCAAACATATTAAGATTTTTTCGTAAACATCTTTGCATATTCTTATACAAACAACTCCATGAAGCGCCTCAGCCCTGATTACGACCAGCCGTGGCACGGCGTCCACCCCATACGCCGACTGCTGAGTTGGATGCAAACCGAACGCCGCGACCTTTGGGTAGCGTTGATCTATTCCATCGCCGTCGGAATTCTCTCGCTCGTCGTTCCCATCGCCATTCAGGCCCTCGTCAATACGATCGCTTTCGGTATGTTGCTGCAGCCGCTAGTCGTCCTGGTAGTGATCGTCTTCGTGGCCTTGGTGCTTTCCGGCGTTCTGTCTGTCATGCGCCTGTATGTCGTCGAAGTCCTGCAGCGCCGGATCTTTGTCCGGATTGGTACCGATGTGGTCTACCGCCTGTTGCGGGTCCGGATTGACGGCTTTGACAAGGGCTACGGCCCGGAGCTCGTCAATCGCTTCTTCGAAGTGGTGACGGTGCAGAAAGCCGGCGCCACGCTGATTATCGACGGGTTGAGCCTGGCCATCCAGATGGTGGTAGGTTTGGCGATATTGGCGGCTTATGACCCACTTTTGCTGGTGTTTGACCTATTTCTGGTGGTAGCGTTGTTGATCATTCTTTTTCCGTTGAGCAGTGGGGCGTTGCCAACGGCGGTGAAAGAGTCGAAGGCCAAGTACGCCATGGCGGCGTGGCTCGAGGAATTGGCGCGCCACCCGACCACCTTCAAGAGTGCGGGCGGCCAGACCTACGCGGTGGACCGGGCAGACAAGCTGACTGCCGGCTACTTGAAATACCGCACCCAACACTTCCGCGTGTTGTTACGCCAATCGGTGGGGGCCGTGGGCCTGCAAGCGCTCGGCACGTCGGCGCTGATGGCCGCCGGCGGATTTCTGGTGATTGAGCAGCGCCTCACCATCGGGCAACTGGTGGCGGCCGAACTAATCGTTTCGGGCGTCCTGGCGGCGATCTCGAAAGTGGGCAAACAACTCGAGAACTTCTACGACCTCCTGGCGGCCGTCGATAAGCTGGGCTACTTCACCGATTTGCCGCTCGAAAAGAGCGGGCCCGAAGACTTGCCGCGCTCGGACTCGGGCGCCGAGCTCGAATTGAAGCATGTCACGTTTTCCCACGAGGATCGCGCCAACAACATTCTCGAAGACGTCAACTGGCGCATTGAGGCCGGATCCCGCATCGGCCTGATCGCCGCCAGCGGCGCGGGCAAAAGCACCGCGCTCGATATCATCTACGGCCTGCGCCTGCCACAAAGCGGCGTCATCGAATTCGATGGGCGCGACACCCGCGACTTGCAGCTCGAAGACCTGCGTGGCCAGATCGCGCTGGTGCGGCAACCGGAAGTTTTCCAGGGCACGATTACCGATAATATCCGCCTGGGCGACAAGGAAATGTCGCTCGACCAGGTCCGCTACGCGCTAACCATGGCGGGTCTGCTGGACGATGTGCAATTGCTGCCGAATGGCATCCAAACTGAACTGGTAACTAATGGGCTGCCGCTCTCGCATGGCCAAGTGATCCGGCTGATGCTGGCCCGCGCCATCGCCAGCCGGCCCCGGCTCCTGATCCTCGACGAGATTCTCGACCCCATCGACGACTTCACCGAATGTGCGCGCCTCGTCGAGAGTCTCTTTGATCGTTCAAACCCCTGGACCTTGATCGTCGTCTCGCAGCGGGCCGACGTGCTCGGCCGATGTGACGTCCGCTACACCCTCAAACAGGGCATCATTGAAAGGGCCCCTCAATGAACCACGCCAAGGATTTGAACCACAATACCGAACTGGTGGGTGCCAGTCAGCCATTCCCGTCGCTCGAACTGGTGGGCTCTACCCGCTTCGCCCGCTGGCTCGCCAAATGGCTCCTGGCCATCATCCTCCTGCTTGTCCTCGCGATGGCTTTTGCCCCATGGGTGCAGACGGTGCCGGGCAGTGGCCGTGTCATTGCCCTGAACCCCATGGACCGTAGCCAGTCGATCGACGCGCCGGTGGAAGGCCGCATCCGCCGCTGGAACGTCGTCGAAGGCACCCGAGTGAAGCCCGGCGACCTGGTGGCCGAAATCATGGACAACGATCCGCTGGTGCTGCTGCGCCGCGAAGAAGAACAAACCGCGGTCAGCCAGCGCCTCGAACAGGCCAAGCTGCGGGTGACTTCGCTCGAAAGCAGCCTCCGTCAACTCGACCTCACCCGCCGCAATGAGCTCCTGGCGAACTCAAGCCGCATCGACATGGCCAAGGCCAATAGCACCGCGGCCGAGCAACAGATACGCGCCGGCGAAGCCGATCTGTTAGCGGGCCAGCAAAATCTCGACCGCCGTAAGCTCTCGGTGGAACGCGGCCTGTCCTCCATTCGCGACCTTGAGGTCGCCCAGCAGGCCTATCAAAGCGGGGCCGCTAACCTCGATCGTTTTCGCGCCAACCTCACTGCCAACCGCAGCGATGTCCTCGCCCGCCAAGCCGATCAGGACCGCATCGAAACCGCCTACCAGCGCCAAATCAACGACGCCCAGGCCGCCCTCGCCGCAGCCCGCGGCGATATCCAGAATTTCACCGCCGAAATGAGGCGCGTGCAGATCTCCGTCGCGCGCCAAAGCGCCCAAACCATCACCGCTCAGAGGGCCGGCACCATCTTCCGCTTGCTAGCCCAACCGGGTAGCGAACTACTCAAAGCCGGTGATCCGGTGGCGATCCTGATTCCTGACTCCGCCACGCTTACCGTCGAGCTCAATATGAATGGCAATGACGTTCCGCTGGTCCAGAAGGGCGACAAGGTGCGCCTTGAGTTTGAAGGCTGGCCGCGGATTCAGTTTACTGGCTGGCCCAGCGTGGCTGTCGGCACCTTTGGCGGGCGGGTCTTCCTGGTCGACCAGACCGACGACGGCAAGGGCAAATTCCGTATCCTGGTGGAGCCAGATCCCGAAGATCAACCGTGGCCCACCAAAACTTACCTGCGCCAGGGCGTGCGTGCTAACGGCTGGGTGCTGTTGCGCCAAGTGCGGCTGGGCTGGGAACTCTGGCGGCAGTTCAATGGCTTCCCGCCCACCATCGCTGACAAAGAGCCAGGTTCAGTTGGCGACAAGGCGGGCAAGAAGAAATGATAGGGTTCCTTCTGCCGATCTTGCTCGCGCAGCAGGTAAAATTGCCCCCCATCGGCGAGATCCGGCCGCTGATGACCAACGAGCCCGACCGCGACCACCTGACGCTCGAGACCGTGCTCGCCTCGGTGGAAAAATACTACCCTCCGCTGCGCATCGCTTTGCTGGAGCAGCCGATCGCCGAAGCCGACTATTTGGCGGCGCAAGGCCGCTTCGACTTGGTGTTGAGGAGCTTTTTCGAATCCAATAGCTTGGGCTTCTACGATTCCCGCCGCTTCGATGTGTTCGCCGAACAGCCCACTACACTATGGGGTAGCTCGTTCTTCTCCGGCTACCAGATCTCCGGCGGCTCATTCCCCTCCTACGATGGCAAGCTCCAAACCAATGGCCTGGGTGAATACCGCGCCGGTATGCGCGTCCCCCTCTTGCGCGACCGCGAAGTGGACGGCCGCCGCGCCGAACTCCGCAAGACCAACCTCGGCCGCCGCTTGGCCGACTTGAGCATTCAACAACAACGGCTGATCATTCTGCAGGCCGCCACCGCCCGCTACTGGAACTGGGTGGCCGCGGGACGCCGCTTTGCCGTGGCCCAATCGATCCTCGACATCGCCGTTCAGCGCGAGCAGATTTTGGAGATCGCCGTCGAACTCGGCCAATTGCCGCGCTTCGAAGTGCTCGACAACAAGCGCATCATCGAGCAGCGCCGCTCGCAATTCGTGGCCGGCCGCCGTGGCCTCGAGCAAGCGGCGTTCGACCTCTCGCTCTTCTATCGCGACGATCAGGGCCAACCCCGCACCGCTCAACCCGATCAACTACCGCCGGCCTTTCCGCGCCCCTCCACCATCGACGAACAGCAACTCGAGCGCGACATCCTGCAAGCCCTCGACCGGCGTCCGGAACTCGCCCGCTTGGCGACGCAACAGGAACAGACCCGCGTCGATGAACGACTCGCCCAGAACCGCCGCCTGCCCGGCCTCGACTTCATCCTCAGCTACGACCGCGAATTGGGCCGTCGCGTTGTCCCCCGGGGCCCGAACGAACTACGCGCGGGCGTCATCTTTGAGCTGCCTGTCCAGCGCCGCACAGCCACCGGGCAAGCCGTCGCCGCGCGCACCCGGATTGCGCAACTCGACCAGCGCTTACAGTTCCAGCGCGAGCAAATCTCGGTAGAGGTGCGCGATACCGTGTCGGCCGTCCGCGCCGCGTTTGAGGGTGCCAACGTCCTCGAAGCCGAAGTGAGGGCCACCCGCGAGGTGGAAGACGCCGAACGCACCCGCTACGACTTAGGCGAAAGCACGTTATTCTTCCTCAACCAGCGCGAACTGCAAACCGCCGACGCCCAGGTCCGCGAAGTGACGGCCCTGGCCGACTATTACCGTGCGTTGGCCCTGTACGAACTCGCCGTCGCCCAAGCGTTACGTCCCCGGCCGTAGTTAACCCAAAAGTCTAACCGGATCCGACGCTCACGGTACGGTGAAAGCTCAGGGCCAAGGATGCGATATTATTTTCGGCATGATGGCTCGTTTCTCACTATTCTTCCTCCTTTCGTTCGCCGCTTGGCCCCAACTCAAAAAAACCGAAGTTGTCAAAGCCACCACCCCGGCCGACGATGCCAAAAGCCTGAGCGCCACCGTGCCCGATGCCGTCTCCGTGTCGGCGAAGTTCGACCGTGTGGTGATCGTCCGCTTCAAACACCAGGCTGACCTATTGGCCGGGCTCGCACAGCAGGTGAAGGAGCAGAAGATCAAAAACGCCGTCATCCTGAATGGCGTCGGCAGTGTCATGGCGACCCACTATCACGTCGTCAACAATCGCAGCTTCCCTTCCAAAAACACCTACCTCGAAGACCCCACCAAGAGCGCCGACATCGTCAACGTCAGCGGCTTTGTGATTAACGGCAAGTTGCATCCGCACTTCACCATGGCCGACGCCGACAAGGCCTTCGGCGGCCACCTCGAGGCCGGCACCCGCGTCTTCACTTTTGCCATCGTCACCCTGGGCGTGCTGCCCGATAGCGTCGACATGGGCCGGTTCGATGACAAGACTTGGCGCTAGACTAAGTTGGTAAACTTAGTTAAGCTGAATCTATGGAAGTCAACATCCACGAAGCCAAAACCCACCTCTCTCGTTTGCTCGAGCAGGTACTGGCCGGCGAGGACGTCGTGATCGCGAAATCCGGCCGGCCCATTGCCCGGCTCGTGCCCATCCAAGGGCCTTTACCCGTGCTGGGCGACGCCCATGGCCAGGTGGTCTTCAAACCTGGTTGGGACGACGCCTTGACCGACAAGGAAATCAACGACCTCTTTGGCCAATAGCTTGAGAATCCTCCTCGATACCCATACGTTCCTGTTCGCGATTTCAGAGCCGGCATCGCTACCGCCTCGGCTTCGGAACCTCCTCTTCGACCCCGCGATAGAACGTTGGGTAAGCGTCGTCACTCATTGGGAGATTGCCACGAAGGTCAGCGTTGGAAAGCTCGATATGCCTACCGATCCCGCTTTCTACGTTCGGCAAATCGCCAACCTGCGAGCCCAAACGCTAACGGTCAACCTACAGCATTCGCTGGGCATGAATGGGCTGGCGATGCACCATCGGGATCCATTCGACCGCCTACTGATCAGCCAAGCCATCGTCGAGAACCTCACCCTGGCAAGCCGTGATCGTTACTTCCGAGACTACCCCGTAGAGTGCATTTGGGAATAACTCCATGCGACCCTCCCTCGTCCTCGTCATCCTCAAGCGCGAAGTGATCGACCTCCTCCGCGACCGCCGCACGCTCATCAGCATGATCGTCCTTCCCCTTCTCGCCTTCCCGCTGATTGGGCTAGGCATCAGCAAGTTCGTCGAGTCCACCGGCAAGAAGTCGGAGAGTGAGGCGGTTACCGTGGGTGTCACGTCGCGCTCCGCCTCGCCCGAAGTGCAAGCCGCCATCGAACGCGCCGGCTTGCGGACGGTGATCGAGCCGAACCTGCGCGCAGCGGTCCAAGACAAACGCGTCGCCGCCGCCATTGAGCAGGTGGGGCCCGAAATTCACTTGCTGGTGGACGCCACCCGCGCCGCCTCGAACCTCGTTGCCGACAAGCTGCGCACCGCGCTGGTGGAGATCAAGGAGCAGCGCGTCCGCCAGAGTCTCACGAAGCTGGGCGTATCGCCGGACGTCCTCCAACCCTTTGCGGTGAAGCGCGTCAACGTCGCGAGCGAACGCAAGATGGGCGGCTTCATCCTCGGCACGATGCTCGGCTATATTGTCATCCTGCTGATGTTTTCGGGCGGGATGTACCCGGCCGTCGACATGACCGCCGGCGAACGCGAGCGCAAGACGATGGAGGCGCTCCTCGCCTCGCCCGTCTCCCGCGCGGAGATCGTCCTCGCCAAAGTCCTGGCGACGGTGGCCGCCCTCTACGCGACCGCCTTGCTGACCCTCGGCAGCCTCTTCGTCTCCATGAAGAGCAGCATTCTCATGAGCGACCCCAAATTCGCCGCCCTCATCGGCAACTTGGCGCTCGACGGGCGCACTCTGGCGCTCCTGCTGCTCACCGTCTTCCCGGTCGCCCTGCTGGCTGGCGCGCTGATGATCGCCATCGCCTCGTTCGCCCGCAGCTTCAAAGAGGCGCAGAGCTATCTGACGCCGCTGCTGCTGCTGGTCATCCTGCCCTCGCTCCTGGGCGGCCTGCCCGGCATGGAGATCACCCCCGCACTGGCGCTGATTCCCATCTTCAACGCCAGTCAGTTATTGAATCCTGCAAGGCGAGTTCACGTGGGCCAATTTCCTCGTCACCTTCGGGGCCAACCTCACCTACGCGGCCATCTGCTTCTTCTTTGCCGTCCGCACCTTCAAGAACGAGAACATCATGTTCCGGACGTGATGGAGAGGCGCACCGCCTCTAGCGTAAACCGGGCTTCCAGGCATAGGCTGCCATGATGACGTCGAAGAGATGGGTATTCGGGAAGAAGCCCTTCACCCGGTCCGCGCCTGGGCCCGTGGCCGCGGCCAGCACTTCTTCGCCTGTGTGCGAATGACCCACGCGCATCGCCGGCAGGACGACGGTCTCGTTGGCCGCGTGCTTGGCTTGTTGCCATTCCGCAAAGCCCTTCAGAAGCGGTTCGCCGCGCTTGCCGCCCACGGTGCGTAGTTCAAACGAATGGTCGGCCGTGAAGAGCAGCAGGGTATCGCGCAGGTCCACCTTGGCCGTCATCTCCCTGATGAGCTTATCGAACTTCACCAGGCTATTCAAACCCTGCTCGGGGTTGTCGGTGTGCGCGTCCCACTCCACCTTCAGGAAGTAGCCTTTGGGGTTCTTGCTCAAACGGTCCAGCGCGGTCAGGGCCATGGTCGGCACATCCTCCGCGTCGTCGCGCAAAGCGAGCGGTCGGGCGTTGCTCGCCGGAATGTCGGCCAGCGACGAGTAAATGGGGCGTTTATGCTCAGCGGCGACTTGGTCGAGATTCTTGCCCAGCTTTTCGACATCCTTATAGATTTCCTTGCGGCCCCCACCGAGGACAACATCGACGCCGTCGCCGAACTTGGCGTCGAAGATCTGCAGGTAGAGGTCGCCTTGTTTCCCCCGGTCGTTGGCGTGGCCGTAGCAGGCGGCGGGTGTGGCGTCGGCGATCGAGACGTTCGAGACAACGCCCGTGGACAGGCCGCGCTCTTCCGCATACTCAAGGACAGTCTTGAGCACCGAACCATCGTTCTTACCGCGCACGGCGTCGGGGCCCATGGAGATGACGCCATTATGGGTCTTACGTCCGGTGACGATGGCGGTCATGCCGGCGGCCGAGTCCGTCACCCAGGAGGACGCGGTGGAGGTGTCGGAAAGGCCATGTAGGGCCAGCTTTGCACAAACAACTTTTGCGGCTCGCCATATCCGACGAGTGAAGCGGCATTGAGCGTCGGAATTCCACCAGCGTCAGCCAGAAAAACGATGACGTTCTTGGCACGGCGATTGGGCTTCGGAATTTGCTGGCCGAAGAGCAGCGACGAAGCCAGGCACAGGGCCGGCAGAAGGCGGAGGAGAAACATGAGGGAAGTGTAACTCGCGCCACCGGCCCCGCTGATGACAGCTTGGCTACATTAGCTGAGAAACGGCTGCACCTCGCGCGAAGTGAGAACCGCGGTCATGAACATGTACCGGTTGTTGGCCTTGTAGCGCGGATCTTCCTTCACGATGGCCATGAATTTCTTGTGGCCTTCCTTGGTGCGGCCCACCAGGCAACCGGCGCTGGCTTTGCCCACGTCTTCAAGCGGCAGGTCATAGCCCCAATGCTGATTGACGGCAAAGCTGCTGCCGGTGTCGATGGCGTCGTTGTCACGCTGGAAGTCCTTATTGAGGTCGCGGTGGACGCGGATCTCCCCGCATTGCACCAGCGCTTCGTGCGCCCCGGCACCGGCGCCATGGGTGCCGACCGCCCAGGCCTTGTATTGGCCGAAGGCGATGCGCGCGGCGCCCAGCCGGTTAAGTGGATTGTCGGTGTAGAACTTGCCGGGTTCGGTGGTGCCTTCCCACTTGCCCAGGATTACGGGCTTGCCACCCTGCACGGTGAGCACCAGGCGGAGGTCGTTAAAGCCGTTCGGCTTGTTCGCGTTGAGTGTGCCATCGAGATTGGCGGCTTCCAGGTAGATGATGTTCAAGTAGCCGGGCACGCGGGCCAGGAAGAACTTCCGCTGCTCCATCGCCTTCCAAATGGCGCCCGCGAGATTGCGTCCGGCTTCCACCGGCAGTAACTTCTCGGGCACGGCGTCCACCAGGGTCCGAGCGAGGTTGAAGTCGAGCGCGGGGATCTTGTCGGGGCTCATCAGCCGCAGAAACTGCCGCCCGGCAAAGAGCGGTGCCGGGCCAAAGGATCCGTCGGCGGGGGGATCGAGAATGCCCAAACGGACAAGATGTTTTTGAATATCGCGGCTCAACTCTTTGTCGTCGGAAAGCGTAGAAACCGAGATGGTGGCTTTGGTGTCGATTAGGCTGGTCAACTTCATGGTCATCAAGCGAACACGGTCATCAAGCGAACAAGGGCCGCCCCCTTATACTGAAGAGAAATGGCCGTACTCATCGAAGCAATTAGCGTCAAGCGCCGAACCCTGTTTGAGCTCGACAACACCCCGTTCTCCTGTCTTGACGCGGAGGTGAGCACGCCCACGGCGCGCGGCGGCCAGACGCTGGTGCGTTTGAAGATCCGCAACTTACTCACCAACGCTGTCTTCGAGAAGACCTTCAAGGCCGGGGACAAGTTCAAAGAGCCCGACCTCCAACTTGTTCCCTCCTCCTATCTCTATAGTGACGGCGACGGCTCCCACTTCCTCGATCAGGAGAGCTTCGAGACGCTAACGCTTACCGAAGCCGTGATGGGCGAGGCTCTCGAATGCCTGATTGAGGGCACGGTGGTGGAGATGTTGAAATACAACGGCAATCCGATTGGCCTCAACCTGCCGATGTTTGTCGAGTTAGTCGTCGCCCAAACCGAACCGGGCGTCCGTGGCGATACGTCGAGCGGCAGTGTCACCAAGCCAGCGACGCTCGAGACCGGGCTCGAAATCAAGGTGCCTTTGTTTATCAAGCAAGGCGAAAAGGTGAAGATTTCGACGGAAAAACGCGAATTCGCCGGCCGGGCTTAAGTCGATAGATTCCAGCGCGGCGCCAAGAAGTAGACCGCTCGGAAAACTAACTTTTGAAATAACCCTAACTAACCAAAAAACGGGCCGTATCTGCGGTAGTTTTCTCGTACATCTTGTTTTCGCCCCGGCCATATGTTGACGAATAATTCATCAAGGGTGTGGGCCTGGGTGACCACCGGCAGATCGAGGCACTCCGCCACGAACTGGCGATCCCCTCTGCTGATCCGCACTTGAATTTTTGCCTAACGCCCTAGTGTTGGGCCTGCGGAATGCCGCAATCCCAGGCGCTCTCAACCGAGTTTGGCTAGGCCGTTTTCTTCAGGTCGACGTCCATGAAGTAGTAGCAGATCATGTGGCAGATGATCATGTGGGCGTCTTCGATTTGGCCGTAGTGGGTGGCGGAGATTTGGATATTGAGGTCGGCCATGGGGCCGATTTTGCCGCCGTCTTTGCCGCTGAGGGCGATCGTCTGGCAGCCGGTTTGCTTGGCATAGGCGAGGGCGGCGACGACGTTGGGGGAGCTGCCGGAACAGCTGACGGTCATGAAGAGGTCGCCGGGGCGGGCGAAGTTCTTGAGGGGTTCGACGAAGACGTGGTCGTAGCCGACGTCGTTGCCGTAGGCGGTCATGGTGGGCATCATGTCGGTGAGTGCCAGGATCTTGAAGCGTTTTTCGGCGGGGAGTTGGAAGCTGGCGCCTTTCACCATGTCGCAGGTGAAGTGGGAGACGCTGGCGGCGCTGCCACCGTTGCCGCAGACGAAGATCATGCGCCCAGCGTCGCGGGCGGCGGCGAACATTTCGATGGCCTGGTCCACTTTGGCGAGGTCAATCAGGTCCATGGTGCGGACAAGGTTTTGTTTGTATTGCTCGGTGTAGGTCACTAGCTTCTATTATGAAGCACGCTGATATCATAAGAGCCAATGCTGAAACCCACGATTTTCCGGGAGTATGACATCCGCGGAATCGCTGACCTTGAGATGCTGTCGCCCGACGTTGTGAACCTGGGGCGCGCGATCGGCACGTATATGCGCCGCCATTCTGGACCCAAAGTGGCCTTGGGACGGGACGTTCGCTTGAGCGGTACGCGCTTGCATGCTGCGTTGCTGGAAGGGCTGCTGGCGAGCGGCTGCCAGGTGACCGATATTGGCGTGGTGCCGACGCCGGTGCTCTATTTTTCCGTGCATCACCTGCATGTCGATGCGGGGGTGATGATTACGGGCAGCCACAATCCGTCAGAGTATAACGGCTTCAAGATGATGACTTCGACGAAGTCGGTGTATGGGGCGGCGATCCAGGAGATTCATCAGATTCTGGTGCAGACGGACTTCTTCACCGGCGAAGGGTCCGTCGTTTTGAGTGACGCCGTAACGCCCTATGTGGACGAAGTGGCGGCGCAGTTTACGGGCTTATCGCGGCGGGTGAAGGTGGTCATCGATGCCGGCAACGGCACGGGTGGCCCGGTGATGGAACGCCTTCTGGCCAAGCTGAATGTCGACGCGACGCCCTTGTTCTTCGAGCCCGATGGACGTTTTCCGAATCATCATCCCGATCCGACGGTGATGGAGAATCTGGAGGATTTGGCGCAGGCGGTTCGCGCGGAGAAGGCCGAACTCGGCATCGCCTTTGACGGCGATACGGACCGCATCGGCGCGGTGGATGAGCACGGCGAAGTGGTTTACGGCGACTTCCTGCTGTTGATCTATGCGCGCGAGATTTTGACGCGCAAGCCAGGCGCGACGTTTATCGGCGAAGTGAAGTGTTCGCAGGTGATGTACGACGAGCTTGAGAGGCTGGGCGGGCGGCCGATTATGTATAAGACGGGCCACTCGCTGATCAAGACCAAGATGAAGGAAGAGCACGCGGAGTTGGCGGGCGAGATGTCCGGCCATATGTTCTTCGCCGACCGTTACCATGGCTTCGACGATGCGATGTACGCGGCATGCCGTTTGCTGGAGATTGTGGCCGATTCCGGAAAGCCGCTGTCGGCGCAGGTGGAAGGTTTGCCGAAGACGGTGAGCACGCCGGAGTTGCGGGTCGACTGCCCGGACGAGGAGAAGTTCGAGGTGGTGGCTCGGCTGGCGACTCGCTACAAAGCGACGCACCAGGTGGTGGACGTGGACGGCGTGCGCGTGTTGTTCCCGCAGGGCTGGGGCTTGGTGCGCGCGTCGAATACGCAGCCGGTGCTGGTGATGCGGTTTGAGGCGACCGACATGACGGCGCTCGACGCTTATCGGCAGGAGATGGAACAAGCGGTGGTCGAAGCCAAAGCGGCCGTCTAAGCTTATGTTACTGGGGTTGCGGTTTCTGCTGTGGAGCGCGCTGCATACGCTGTTCCGGGTCCGCGTGATGGGCGCGGAGCGGATTCCGCGGGATACGGGCGCGTTGATTATTGCGAATCACGTTTCGTATGCGGATGCGGTGCTGATCGGGTCGGTGACGCCGCGCTGGATCCGGTTTCTGTTGTGGAAGCCATACTATGAGAGCGCGTTCCGGCCGTTCTTTGAGCTGTTGCGGGCGATTCCAATTTCACAGACTTCTCCGAGGGAATCGTTGGGCTCGCTGGCGGCGGCGCGGAAGCAACTGGAAGCGGGTGAACTGATCGGGATTTTCCCGGAGGGTCAACTGACGCGGGGCGGCGAGGTGGCGCCGTTTCGAAGCGGCTTCGAACGGATTGTGGAGCGCAAGGGCTCAGCGGTGCTGATTGCGCCGATCATCCCGATTTGGCTCGAAGGCTTGTGGGGGCATCCGCTGAGCATGAAGGGCGGGGACGTGCTGAAGAGTTGGGAGCGGGTGTGGCGGCCACGGGTGACGGTGTGGATTGGGGAGCCGATTACGGAGCGGATTGAGCCGGAGGCTTTGCGGGCGCGGTTATTGGAGTTGGCGGAGCGGGTAGCGCAACTCGACCGTTAGTAAGTGAATCTCATCCTCGAAGTGCAGTGAGGTGGCCTCGAGTACATTCGTGCGCAGTTCGTCCCAGGTTTCGCCCTCGGTGAAAATGCCGTGCCCGAGGGCGCGAGCAAAGTATCCCCCTTCTTCGGCGTCGCGAACTTCGAAGATGATCTCCATGCCCATTAGAATACCGGAAACAGTGAATAATGGGAGTCTATGGAACTTTCAGGCAAACGCATCGCCGTGCTCGTGGATCAGGCATATCAGGAAATGGAAGTGTGGTATCCGCTCTATCGCTTCTTGGAAGCCGGGGCGGAGGTGGTGACGATCGGTCCTGCCGCGGGGCAAGTGATCCAAAGTAAGCTGGGCTACCCGGTGAAGGCCGATCGCGCCTACAGCGAAGTGACCACCGAGGGCTTTGACGGCGTGCTGTGCCCCGGCGGTTGGGCGCCCGATTACATTCGCCGTAGTGAGGCGGCCATTCGCTTCGTCAGTGACCTGGGCAAGCAGGGCAAGCTGTTGGCGGCGATTTGCCATGGGCCCTGGGTGCTCTGTTCCGCCGATGCGATTCGTGGCCGTCGCGTGACTTGCTTCCATAGCATCAAGACCGACGTGATCAACGCCGGTGGTGTGTACGAAGATGCCGAGGTGGTGGTGGATGGCCATGTCGTCACGTCGCGCAAGCCGGAGGACCTGCCGGCCTTCATGCGGGCTTCAATTACAGTCGTTTCGGGGAGATGAAGAAACCAACGGTGGAGCAGACGTTGGCCGCGCTGCATGCGGTGCGCGCGGCCGATCCGCTGCCGTTGGATGAGTTGCGTGAGGGCCTAGCGCACTCGACCAACGCCGTAGTAGCCAAAGCCGCGACCATCGCCGGCGATCGCCGGGCCGAGGCCTTGGTGCCCGAACTCGTGTCGGCCATGGGGCGGCTTTTTACCAAGCCGGATCCGGGATGTGCGGGCAAGATCGCATTGGCGCGGGCTTTGAAGGCCCTGGAACATTTGGATTCGGAAATGTTCGTGCGGGGTCTGCGGCATGTGCAAATGGAAGCGGCGTACGGCGGAGCGGTGGATACTGCCGCGCCATTGCGGGCCTTGTCGGCGCTGGCGCTCTCTGAGTGCCAGTCGATCGCGCCGCGCGATGCGCTGCGTTGGCTGATCGATGCGCTGCCGGATCGGGAGGCGCTGACGCGGGTGGATGTGATTCGGGCGATCGGGCAAGTGAATTCGCTGGAGGCTGACGCCGTGTTGCGCACCAAGGCCCGGCTGGGCGATGCGGCGGTGGAGGTGACCGGGCAGTGTCTGCTGACAATTGTGGAGCGCGAAGGCGTGGCGGCGTTACCCTTTGTCGCGAGCTTTCTCGGCGACCGGCAGTTGCGCGTGGAAGCGGCCATGGCGATCGCGGCGCAGCGCGGGCCGGAGGCGTTGGCCCTTCTGGTCGCTGCCTGGCGGCCGGCCCGCGAGCGTGATTTGCTCTTGGCGATTGGCACCTTGCGGACGCCGGAAGCCGTGGCGTTCCTGCTGCCCTTGTTGCAGGAAGAGCGTGCGGCGCGCCAGGCGCTGGAGCCCTGCCGCCATTTGCCGGGAGTGGAAGATGCCTTGGCGCAACCGCGTTAATCCCTTCGGCGAGATCGAGGCGGTGCCGGAACGAGGGCTGCTTTTTGGCAATCGGGGCTGTCTGATCGATGGCCAGCGCCAGATCGTGCGGCCGTATCGGCTCGAGCGCTGGATCAGTTGCGTGCTCAAGTTTAAAGGCCGCCGCCATCCGATCATGACGCCGGGCCTCTACACAGAGCTCTTCTTTCTGGACGAAGCCACGGCTTTGGCCGCGGGACATCGTCCTTGCGCGGAATGCCGGCGGGCGGACGCTTATCGCTTCCTCGCCTTATGGAATGAAGCTAACGGGCAGCAAGTCAAGCGGCTGCCGGAGTTGGACCATGCGCTGCACGAAGAACGGCTGCGACGCACGCATCCGCTCACCTTGGCCGAGGGCGTGATGGTGACCGATGGGGCGCACGCGTTACTGCTCTGGGGCGGGAGTTATTGGCGCTGGTCGCCGGCTGGTTACCAACGGCAGGAGCCAGGTTCGCTGCGCCAATTGACTCCACCGTCGATCGCTCGGACGTTGGCCGCAGGATACAGACCGTTGGTCCATCCCACTTGCGGCACGGCGTTCTAACGTGTGCACGGCTCCTATTAGAAGTACTTAACCTATGCAATTCCCATATTTCGGTATTGTCACGCGTTTGACACCCCTCGTTTATTTGGCTGTTACTCCCGGTTACTAGCCTTAAGGGGTTCAACAAAACCTGGAGTCCTGATGATCTTTAAGCTTCACTTTGCAGTCCTGTTAACCTGCGTCGCCTTGAGTGCGCAGGTTGTTGTGGTTAACAATGCCAGTTTCCGCGCCGATCAACCGGTCGCGGCTGGCTCCTGGGCCGCCGCCTTCGGCGCCTTCACTGGTGCCACCACCGCCACTGCTACGGCCTTCCCCTTGGGTACTACCCTGGGCGGCGCCAGAGTGAGCGTGGCGGGCATTGACGCGCCGCTTTTTGACGTGCGCGCCACGCAGATTACTTTCCTCATTCCCGGCGCCGTCACCCCTGGGGTGCGCCCCATCCAAGTCACGATCGGCTCGACGACGATCAGCGGTACGGTCCGCGTAATTTCGAGCGCGCCTGGTTTGTTCACCAAAGACGCGCAGTTGCCGCCGCGTGGCGCGGTGCTGAATCAGGATGGCGCGACGGAGAACTCTTCGAATTCGCCGGCGCGGCGCGGCGAAGTAGTGTCGATCTTCGGCACGGGCCAAGGTCCGCTGTCGCGGGCGGTGGTCGATGGGGCGGTGCCCGGCGCGACGCCTTCTCTTGCTAGCACCACCTCCACGCCACAGGTGTTTATCGGTGGCGTGGAAGCGCGCGTTCTCTTTAGCGGACTGAATCCTGGCGCTCCTGGTCTTTGGCAGGTGAACGCTGTGGTGCCAGAATCCAGCTTTATCCGCGGCAGGGTGCCGGTACGCATTTTCGTGAATGGCGTGGATTCCAACGAGGTATCGATTGTTGTTCAGCAGTAAATTTGCCCTTCTGGCGCTCATTTCTTCTTCTTTTCTCTATTCTCAAGCTACGAACGGAACCGTTCAGGGAATTGTTTTCGACAGCGCTTCAGGTCGGCCGATTCCCGGCACTTCCATTGCGATCAATGGGCAATCCAGCGATAAACAAATTACGGATCCTGATGGACGGTTCACGCTGTCACTCAGTCCGGGTACTTACACCCTGCGCTTCAGCGCGGAGAATTATTCGTCGGTTGATGTTACGGACGTGATTGTCAAAGCTGGCGAAGTTACTGAGGCCAGCACCTTGCTGGCGAATAAGTCCACTGTCACTTCGGTGGATGTGGTGGAAAAAATCGGTGCTATTGCGTCCACCTCGGACGCGATGCTGCAGGAACGCAAGCTCTCGAGTGTCGTGAGCGACGGCATCAGCCGGGAAGAGCTTTCGAGTGGTACTTCCTCCGATGCCGCCGGTGCGCTGCAAAAAGTAACCGGGGTGAGTGTGGTAGGCGCGGGCTATGTGTATGTTCGCGGCTTGGGTGAGCGTTACAGCTCTACGCAGCTGAATGGCGCGGCGATTCCGACTACCGAACCGGAAAAGCGGGTCGTCCCCCTCGATATGTTTCCCGCCGCGATGATCGAGAGCATCAATATTGCGAAGACTTACTCGCCGGATTTGCCGGCCGAATTCTCGGGCGGCTTGGTCCAACTAAAAACCATCGAGTTTCCGGCGCAGAAGATGTTCCAGTTAACCACCAAGACCTCGTTCAATACGGTGACGACGGGCAACGACTTTTTCACCTATCCGGGTGGCGGGCGCGATTTCTTTGGGTTTGGCGGCGGCTCTCGTGCCTTACCGGGGGCCATTCCGGCCGACCGGCGCGTAATCACGGGCCAGTTTCCGCCCGCGCAAATCCAGGACTTCGGCCGCTCGTTTTCGAATACCTGGGAATCGACGACGGCGCAGGCGCGCCCGGGTCTCGATTGGTCGGCCGTGGGCGGCGGAACCTTTGGCCGCTTCGGTCTGGTAGGGGCACTTAGTTTCTCCAACAAGCCCGTGCAGCAGCGGGAATTGCAACGGTATATTCGGCAAGGTGCCGGGGCGCCGATTATTTTTACGGACTATCCTGATTTCCGCGAATACTTCGAGAATGCCCGTTTGGGCGCCGTTTTCAATGCCGCCATTCGTCTGACACCCAACCAGAAGATCATCTTTCGCAACACCTTTACCCACGACGCTGAAAAGAGCGCTCGGGAATTTGCGGGTAATGATGGCGGCCTTGATTCGAACATACAGGCGCAGCGGCTGCGTTATATCCAACGCGCGCTTTTCTCTACCGGCGTCGAAGGCGATCATTCCCTGCCGAAGTTTCACAATAGTTTGATCCACTGGCAATTCACTTACTCGAATTCGCGCCGCAACGAGCCTGACTTGCGCGAAATCGTCCGCGGTCTGCTGCCCAATGGCCGATATATTTTCAACTCCAGCACCTCTTCGGGATTGCGCTTCTTCTCAAACCTCGATGACCGTATCTTTGAGCCGCAAGGCGACTACAGCGTGCCCTTTTACAAGGGTAAAATATCGGGCCTCTTTAAAGTGGGCGGCCGCGTGACGGTACGGCGGCGCGATTTCAATGCCCGGCGGTTCTTATTCTCTCCGCAACAGATAACCACGCTCGATCTCTTCGCGCCGGGTAACACGCTGTTCGGACCCAATAACATCCGTCCGAATGGCTTCGTCCTTAACGAGTTCACCCGTGCCACCGACACTTACGCCGCCGAGTTGAATATCTATGCCGGCTACGCCATGGTTGACCTGAACCTCGGGCCGCGCTGGCGCCTGGTGGGCGGTCTGCGCGTGGAGGATGCCGAGCAGAATGTCGTCACTTTCGATAACCGAGTTCCCAATGCCCAGCCCGTCGTGGCTGGATTGAAGAATCGGGACCCCGCGCCGGCCATCAACGTCATCTACGCGATCAGTGCCAAGCAGAACCTGCGCGCCTCTTACAGCCGGACTCTTTCCCGGCCAGACTTCCGCGAGTTGTCGCCCTTCGACTTTAACAACACGCTGGGCGGCTTCGTCGTGGCCGGCAACCCGAACCTGAGGCGCGCGGTGGTGAATAACTACGACGGGCGCTGGGAGTGGTTCCCCGCCGGTGGCAATCAACTCGTCGCCGCCAGCGTCTTCTTTAAGCAGTTCACCGACCCGATCGAGCAAACCATCGTTCCCTCGAACGATTTACGCCAGACCTTTGTGAATGCGAAGGGTGCCCGGAACATCGGTTTCGAACTCGAGTTCCGCCGCTCGCTCGCCACCCTCTCGAAGAAGCTGAAGGAATTTTCCGTTTCGTCGAACTTTACCTTCGTCGATTCGAATATTCAGATCAGACCGGAAGACGCCACGATTGTTACCTCGCAATCTCGCCCCCTGCTGGGCCAATCCCGCTACATCGTCAATGGTCAGTTGCAATGGCAAAGGCCGAAATGGCGGAGTGACGCTAAATTCTTCGCCAATCGTGTTTCGCGCCGCATTACCGACGTGGGCACGTTCCAGGTGCCGGATATCTACCAGGAAGGCAACGTCTTTCTGGATGCCGTTTACCAGTATTCCTTCGACGAAAAGCGGAAATGGCTGCTCCGTCTTGAGGCGGAGAACCTTGCGGACAACGACTATCGTTGGACGCAAGGCCGGTTTATCCAACGCGACTATCGTCTTGGCCGAACCTTTCAGGTTGGGCTCACTTACTCATTTTTCTAATTTATGATTTCCAAGGAGAAACCTATGCGATTCCACTCATGTCTCGTCATCGGCTTGCTTACCGCCGGATTCTGTGTCGCCCAAGGCGATACTCTGGCCAGCAAAGCCACCCCTTCCAACGCCGCCGTGGCCTACAATGGCCCGCGCAGCAGAGTTTCCGTATATATCTGGAGCGATAAGTACGTCTATCGCGCTGGCGAATCGTTGACTCTGAGGTGGACGGTAAGAACCAATGGCGACCTGTATCCCTATACGGTGTTCGCCTATCGCCAGAACAACCAGACCGGCGTGAAGACCTTCTTGCCCGGCGGCACCACCGCCGTCACCGATGCGGGCGGCAATACGGCGACCCAGGGCTTTCAGGCGACCGCGCTCGCCGATGCCACCAAGGCGACGGTGATCGGCAGCGGCGGGCTGTACCCGGCGGTGACCATCCCCGAAGAATTCGGCATGCACACCATCGTGGTCGAGTTGCGTGACTATGCCGCCACTCGCGTTTTGAAGACCGCTTACATGAAGATCGGCGTCGTACGGGCCGCGACGACAATCTCGGGTGAAATCACCTCCAACCGCACCTTGACCAATGACACCTTGTGGACCTTGAGCGGAATCGTCTTCGTGAAGAACAACGCCACGCTGACCATTGAGCCCGGCACCTTCGTTTACGGCGCCGCCGGATCGACGCCCTCTTCCGCCCTGATTGTCACCCAGAATGGCAGGATCAATGCTGCCGGCACCAAGAGCCGCCCGATCATCATGACCAGCGCCCAGCCCTTCGGTGGCCGCCAACGCGGCGACTGGGGCGGCCTCGTGATGTTGGGCAAGGCCCCCATCAACGTCGGTGGTAACATCACCACCGGCATCTGCCCGCCCGCCGGTTGCAACAACGCCGCCGGTACCTTCTTTATCGAAGGCTTGGTCGGCAATGCCGATACCGCTTACGGCGGCACTGACCCTAACCACAGCTGCGGTGTCCTGCAGTACGTGCGGGTTGAATACGCGGGTGCCATTCTTTCGCCCAACAATGAGTTGAACTCCTTCACCTGGGGCGGCTGCGGCAAAGACACCGTTTCGGAGCACCTGCAGGCCATCTATGGCCGGGACGATTCCTTTGAATGGTTCGGCGGCAACAACGACGGCAAGTGGTTAGTGGGTGGCCTGGGCGCCGATGACTTTATCGACTACCAACTCGGCTACACCGGCCGCATTCAGTTCGGCCTGATGTACCAAAGCCCGGACGCCCCCGGCAACCGCGGTCTGGAAGGCGACAATAGTGAATATAATCAAGCCGCGACGCCCTTCTCGAACCCCACCATCTACAACGTCACCTTCTACGGCAGCGGCAACCCGGGCTTCGACGAAACCAACTCGCCCGGCCTCTTCCTGCGCCGCGGATCGCGCGGATCGCTCAACAACATCCTGGTGTCGAACTTTTTCAGCTCCTGCATCGACGTCAGCGACGCTGCTACCCAAGGGCAGGCCACCGGAGGCAACCTGACCATGAACGGGATTCTCTGCTTCAACACCAACCGGGGTGCGAGTGGCGCTAATACGATCGCCGGGCAAAACCCCGCCGCCTTTAACGCCACCTACGCGGGCGTCGCCAGCCGGAACTTCCTGGTGGCCGATCCCTTGGTTTCGCGCCCCTTTGCCTATAGCGACCCGGACTTCGCCGGCCTCTTCGCCAGCCCCATCTTCCGCGCCGGTTGGGTGCAGCCCCCGGACGACGGCTTCTTCGACCAAACCGCCAACTTCCTGGGCGGCATCGGTGACGACGACTGGACCCTCGAATGGACCAGCTGGCTCGTCGAAGAAGACATCAGGCCCTAGCACTTCGTCTCCCCCTTTGGCGAATTGCTCCACCTGGCCCGCGCACTCTAACCGCGCGGGCCAGGTTTTTCGCGTCGACGGCGGCGCTCAAGGAGCATACGCGGGACAATCCCTTCTTTGGCACTTTGAACGCCTACCACTGGTTGATTTACGCGCCCATGCACACGCTGCGGCACGTGAAGCAGATGCTGGAAGTGAAGGGGACGGCGGGGTATCCGGGGTAAACTATCGTCATGCCCGCCGTTGTCGAATTTCATCCGGCGCACTTGCCGCCCGGCGCCCGCCGGAAGCTGACTCGGGAAGATTGCCTCGCGCTCGAACAGGCTGGCTTGCTGGAGCGGGAGCGCTTCGAACTGATCGACGGGGAGTTGGTACGGCGGATGGGGAAGTCGCGTTTGCATACGATCGCTTTACTGCGTTTGATCGCCTGGATGCAGTTGGTTTTCGGCGACGGGATGGTGGAGCACGAAACTCCGATCGACCTCAGCCGGTCGCTGAACGCGACCAATGAACCGGAGCCTGATGCGATCGCGCTCCGCCGGCCTAGCGAAGAGTATCGCCTTGGAAATCCGGGACCCGATGAGATCCTACTGGCCGTGGGAGTGTCGGCGACTACGCAGGACTATGACCTCGGGGCGAAGGCCGCGCTCTACGCGTCCGGCGGCATTCGAGAGTATTGGGTGCTGGACCTGCGCGAGCCTCGCTTGGTCGTCCACCGCGAGCCCTCCGCGGATGGTTACCAGTCAATCGTGTCCTACGGAGCAGATGAGGCCGTGTCTGCTTTGGCGGCTCCTGCGGCCATGGTCCGGGCGCGAGAATTCGTGGCATAGGCCTGCCGGACGTAGACTTAGAACCCAGTCCGACTCGATCATAAGCAAGGAGAATTGACTTGTCCCAACTCCGCGAAAAATTCGCCACCCAGGTGAATTCCGAGATTCTCGCCTCCCTCCGAAAGCTCGCCGAGAGCGAAGGACGCCAGATTCAGGCTTTAGTGGATGAGGCCCTGGCGGACCTGATTGAGAAGCACAAACACGCCAAGCCCCGGGCTCATGTGATGGCGGCTTACTTGGCCAGCCACGATCATTATGCTCCGCTCTACAAGAAACTCGCCGAATGAACGATTACCTCCCCACGGTTGAGGCTCTGGCTATCCATGCCGATCAGGTGGAGGGGAACGGAGGGTCTTCGGGAGTGAGGGACCACGGGCTCCTCGAAGCCGCCCTTTACCGCCCGCAGACCGGCTATTATGCCGACCTGATCGAAGAGGGCGCCGCGCTTTGGGAGAGCTTGTCGCAGAACCACCCGTTTCTCGATGGCAACAAGCGCGCGGCCTTCGCCGCTACCTACACGTTTCTCGCGATCAACCGTGCGCGGCTCAAGGCGGACCCGCTGGAAGCCTACGCCTTCAGGATCGAACTCTATGAGACGAACCAGTTTACCTTCGAGAAACTCGTCCCTTGGCTGCGCGCTCACATTCAATCTTCGCAAAAATAGGACACCCCTCGTCGTGGGCGCCGGGCAGGTAGCTGGTGCTGACCAGAAACTCGCGCACGATCTCGCCGCCGGTGAAGAGGAAGGTACGCTTGAACTCCTTTGTCCAAGCTTCCAACTCCAAGCCGCGGCGCTCTTCGAGCCAAGGCGCGAAGCCACCCAGGGCCTCGATCCGGCGCGCGTTCTCGATGGCCGCGTTCACCTTCAGCCGATTGCGGATGATGCCGGCGTCGGCTAGCAGGCGGGCTCGCTCAGCGTCGCCGTAAGCGGCCACCCTGGCGATCGCGAAGCCGTGGTAGGCGCGCGTGAAAGCCTCGCGCTTCTTCAGGATGGTGAGCCAGGAGAGGCCGGCCTGATTGATCTCGAGAATCAAGCGCTCGAAGAGTTCGTCATCGCTCGCCAGCGGGAAGCCATACTCGGTGTCGTGGTAGAGCGTGTTCCACTCGTCTAACCCCTGGCGCGCCGCGGCGCAGTAGGTGAGGCTCATCCTCTCACCATCTCCGAGTGGCCGAAGCCGGAGTGAATGCGGCAACCGGGTGGTTCGGCGGCAATGATCTCGGCTTCCGCCAAGCGCAGTTGTTCCCAACGGCGCGCCACCTCGGGCTTGGGGGCCATCTTGTGCGCCAGCTTCAGGAAGACCTTAAAGTGGCCCATCTCCGAAGAGAATAAGGCCTGGTAGAACTTCGCCAGCTCTTCGTCCTGCGCACTGGCGGCCAAGACGGCGAAGCGTTCGCAGGAGCGGGCCTCAATCAGAGCCGAAACACAAAGCCGGTCCAATGTTTCGGAGGCTTTTCCGCTGCGGACTAGTTTCCGCAGCGCCGCGGCGTAAGTGCTCTTGTGGCCCCGCTCCATCCGGCCGCCGCGCCGAATCAACAGGCGAGTCACTTGGGCCAGATGTGCCGTTTCGTCGCGCGCGACGCTGGTCATGGTCTCTACCCAGCCGGGGGTCCAATCCTGCGGCCAACGGGTCATCATCTCCATGGCGTTTTGCGCGGCTTTCATCTCGAGAAAGGCGTGATCGATCAGCAGGGCGATGGGGTCAGCCAGCGCCTGCGCGCCCCAGGCGAGGGGCGTTCGCGAAGCCAGCGGCAGGGTGTCAAGTTTGTCGAGCACTCTTCTTAGCGTAGCGCGGCGCGAAAACTGACATAATTTGAGGCATGAATCGTCGCGCATTTGTCGCCGCGAGTACCGCCACCCTGGCATCGGCAGCCGCCTCTATGAAACCCAACATCAAATTCGGCGTAGACCTGTTCAGCATCCGGAACTCCAACTTTACGGCCTTTGAGTATCTCGACCACTGCGCCAAGCTGGGCGCCGAAGTGGTGCACTTCTCGGAGCTGCGCTTCCTGGGGGGCCTGGAGCCCGAGCACCTCAAGAAAGTCCGCGCGCACGCCGAAAAGCTGGGGATTGCGCTCGAAATCGGTATGCTCTCGATCTGCGAAACGTCCAAACGCTTCGACCCGGCGCAGGGCACCGCGGTGGAGCAACTCTCGCGGGTGATCGAAGGCGCGCGGGTGGCGGGCTCGAAGCTGGTGCGTTGCGTGCTGGGGTCGATGGACGATCGCCGCACGGCCGTGCCGCTCGAGCAACACATCGAAAACTGCGTGAAAACCCTGCGGGCGGTCCGCACGCGGGCGCAGGACGCGGGCCTCAAGATTGCCGTCGAAAACCACGCCGGCGACTTACAAGCGCGCGAACTCAAGGCCCTCATCGAGGCTGCGGGCAAAGACACCGTGGGCGCTTGTCTTGACTCCGGCAACCCCGTCTGGGCGCTGGAAGATCCGCACCTCACCTTGGAGACGTTGGCGCCGTATGTGCTCACCAGCCACGTCCGCGATAGCTACCTATGGCGCACCGAAGAGGGCCTCTTCGTGCAATGGATGCGCATGGGCGAAGGCAACGTGCGGATCGGCGAATGGGTGAAGAAGTACGCGGAGCTGTGCCCGGGTAAGGCGCTGTCGATGGAGATTATCTGCTTCGGTCCGCGTATCTTCAAGGTGCAGGAGCCGCAGTTTTGGGAGGCTTATCAACGTATGCCGGCGTGGGAGTATTCGCGTTTCCTCAGTTATGCTGACCGCGCCCAGCCCTTGGCGCCGTATGTGAATCCGCCCAAAGACCAGGTTTCGACCGCGCAGCGGGAAGATTTGGCCGTGAGTGCGGGATATACCAGGAGTGTGCTCAATGCAGGGTAAAACCGCCATCGTAACGGGAGCCAGCCGCGGCATCGGTGAGGCCATCGCCGCCGTGATGATCCGTGAAGGCGCTACGGTCTTCATCTGTGGCCGCAAGGCGGAAACCCTTGAGGAGGCTGCCGCACGGCTGACGGCCTTAGGTCATCCGGGCCAGGTGTTTCCGGTGGTGGCCCACGTCGGCAAAGCCTCGGACTTAACGGCGCTGGTGGAGCGGGCCAAATCGCACAATGGCCGCTTGGACGTGTTGGTAAATAATGCGGCCACGAACATTGCGCAAGGCCCGTGCCTCGACTTCGGCGAGGTGCAGTTCGACAAGATGGTGGAGACGAATATTAAGAGCGCTTGGCGTCTTACTCAAGCTATTGCGCCGGTGATGGTGGCGCAGGGGTCAGGCTCCATCATCAATATTTCGTCGGTGGCGGGTTTGCGACCGCAGCCGCAGAGCTTACTCTATTCGATGACCAAGGCCGCGTTGATTATGATGACGCAATCCTATGCGCTGGAGTTGGGCCCGTCCGGGGTCCGCGTGAATGCGATAGCACCCGGGCTGATCCAAACGCAACTGAGCGAATTCTATTGGAAAGATGAGACACGGCGCGAAAGCTTTTTGGGTGCCCAACCGATTCGCCACTTAGGGCAACCAGTAGAAATTGCCGAAGTGGCGCTGATGCTGGCGAGCGGGAAGAGTTCTTACCTTACGGGGCAGACGATCGTGGTGGATGGAGGATATTTACTAACATGAAATGGGCGATGATTCTGACGGCATTTACCCTACACGCCGAAGTGGTGACGGACGTGAAAGCTTTGGCCTTGTCGGGCGACTTTGGCGGGGCAGAGAAAGTCGTTGCCGCATATAAGTCTTCGCAAGGCGTCAATGGGGAGTATGTCGAAGCTTTCTCCTGGTTGGGGCGTGCGGCGCTGGCGGCCAAGAAGTACGATGCCGCTTTGACTTACGCCGGCAAGACTCGTGAATTGGCCGTAGGTTTGTTGAAGTCGCGGAAGCTGGATGCCGAGGGCCATCTGCCGCTGGGCCTGGGCGCTTCCATCGAAGTGCAAGGGCAGGCGATGGCCGCCCAGGGGCAGCGTTCCGAAGCAGTGGCTTTTTTGCGCCAGGAAGTGCAGGCCTGGAAGACCACGTCCATCCGGGCGCGCATCCAGAAGAATCTGAACTTACTGTCGTTGACGGGGCAGCCTGCGCCGCCGATTGAGATTGCCGAGTATCTGGGGTCGAAGCCGAAGACGCTGGCGGGTTACAAGGGCAAGCCGCTGGTGTTATTTTTCTGGGCCCATTGGTGTGCGGACTGCAAAGCCCAGGGCCCGGTGTTAGCCCAGTTGCGGCGGGAGTTTCAAGCGAAAGGGCTCACCGTGGTGATGCCTACGCAACGCTATGGCTATGTGGCTGGAGGCGCCGATACGACGCCGGCGGCGGAACTGAAGTATATTGACCAGATTCGCCGGCAATTCTACGCCGACTTAATGGATGCGCCTTCGCCGGTGAGCGAGGAGACCTTTAAGCAATACGGGTCTAGCACTTCGCCGACTCTGGTACTAGTCGACGCGGCGGGCTTGGTGCGGCTGTATCGCCCCGGAAAGATGAGTTATGACGAGTTACTGCCGGAGATTCGCAAGCTGGTTGGCGCGAGTTAGTCCGCTGTTGGCCATCGCCGCGCCGCTCGAGGCGCAGGTGAGTGAGAGTGCGGCCATCTTTGCCCAGCATGTGGCCCCGATGTCCGCCGCTAAGTGCGCGGGCTGCCATGGGGCCAAGCAACGGCTATCGGGACTGAGTTTGGCCACTCGCGAGGACTTACTCAAGGGTGGCAACCGCAGCCCGGCTTTGCAGAGCCTCTTAGTGCAGGGCACTATCACTTCGGCCGCGGCATCGTGGCCACGCCGAATGATTTTGGCAAGATGGGCGAACGGCCCTCGCATCGGCGGCTATTTACTCTCGCCTCTTACAAAGATTTTGAGCTCGAATTCAATTAACGCGTGGAGCATGAGGGAAATTCAGGCGTAAAGTATCGAATTTAACGTTCGAACATCGCGCCCACGGGCGTCAGTCTGGACGAAGTGATTGCCCACAGCCGATTGGTGCCGCCCACCCTCGCAAACTTACAACTTGGATTCGCCGTGGGCTTTGAGTATCAACTTACCGACGACGAGTATGCGCCGGATGCGCTCGATAGTCCTATGCGGGCGAGCGCCGCGTTGTATCGTTTGGCTGCGGCGCGCAAGCCCGGGCCTGTAAAAGCAGGGACGGAGCATGTCAGCCGGATCCGTGTGCAGGGCTGGCGCTTTGAGCATTGGCTCGATGGGCGCAAGGTGCTCTCCGGGGATTCGAAGTCGAAGGGGATCATGGCCAGGCTGAAGTACAACGTGGAATTGGCGCAGCAAAAAATGGCGGAGGCGAAGACCGCGCGCGAACGCTACGACGCGAGCGTACTGCTGCTGACGGCCGAAACCCTGGCTAACGCCCCGCTTGAATCCGCCCCGATCGACTTTCAGCACCATCGCAGCGGCGTCGCCTTCCGCAACATTCGTATCAGGCGCTTGGACTAACTAACCGGCTCGACCAAGTCCGTCGGGAATCCCGGAATTCTTCCGGCAGGACTTGTATTCCCAATCCGAATACTGCGGCATTTTTTGCATCTCCTCTCGGTTTCGCTAAGGGCCATTGGCAGAACCGTCAGAGAAATGTCTGCGAAATGGGCATTCAGGAGCTTGCTAATAGCCTACAGGTTGATTCGGCCCCTGACGTGCTCTTGCGAGTCTCCTATGGAATCGAATCTCTTGCAATTCTCTTCTGGGCGGCCTGTGTGTTAACCAGCGGGCGTCAGGCGATCGAATGGTTTGGGGACTTGAGCCTATTCCAGGCGCAAGTGGTTCGCGAGTGCTTTCGGCGTCCGTTCGAGTTTACGGAAATACTGCGGCAGATTTTTGAGATCGGCTGGCGATCCGCTCCGCTGATAGCCTTGGCGGGCTTGGCCGTCGGAGTGGTGCTCTCCATTCATACGCGGTCGACGCTCGAACGCTTTGGCGCCGAAGCGATGATCCCCACCGCGCTGGCCTTTGCCTTGGTGAAGGAGACCGGCCCGTTGATCACCGGTTTGTTGGTCTCCGGCCGCGTGGGCGCCGGTATCGGGGCCGAACTGGGAGGCATGCGCGTTACGGAGCAAATCGACGCGCTTGAATCGCTCGCGGTTGATTCATTTAAGTACCTCGTATTTACGCGCGTTCTGGCTTGTGCCATCGCCGTACCATTGCTTACCGTACTAATGGATTTTGCTGGCATGCTGGGAGGTTACGCTGCGGAGACCTTCATTTCGAACACGTCCTTTCGGCTTTACTTTACGCATTCGTTTAACAGCTTGGCATTTTCGGACTATATTCCGCCGACTTTGAAAACGGTAATCTTCGGACTGATCATCGGTAGCACATCCGCCTTTCTGGGTTACAATGCCACCGGTGGGGCAGAGGGAGTGGGACGGGCCGCCACTCAGAGTGTGGTGCTGTCGTCGATCTTTCTAATTCTGGCCGACGTGTGGCTGGTGAAGTTCATCCTGTTTGCAATTCCGGGTTCAGTGTGAGGAACGAAGACGGTGCCATTCGCTTTGAGGGCGTGAGTAAGAGCTTCGGCGCGCGCAAGGTGCTGCAAGATATCTCGTTCATGGTAGAGGCGGGTACGGCTTACGTCCTACTCGGGCGTAGCGGCAGCGGCAAGAGCGTCACGCTGAAACTGATCTGCGGATTAATTAAGCCCGACGCGGGCAAAATCCAGGTGGAGGATGAGGAGATTACTGGCCTGGACAGCACCGCCTTGATCCCGATCCGGAAGCAAATGGGTTTTCTCTTTCAGAGCTCCGCGCTATTCGACTCCATCTCGGTGGGTGAAAACGTGGCGTTTGCGATGCGGCGCCACACGAACAAGCCGGACCAGGAGATTCATGACTTGGCGCAGAAAGCGTTGGATAAAGTGGGATTGGGCAAAGAGTATGACAGTATGCCCTCCAGCCTCTCCGGTGGAATGCGCAAGCGCGCAGGGCTGGCGCGGGCCCTAGCCATGGAGCCTTCTATCCTTTTGGTAGATGAGCCGAGCGCGGGCCTGGATCCGATTACTTCATCAGAGATCGATGACCTGCTCTTGACGATCAAGAAAGACCACCACGCCACGCTCGTAGTGGTGACCCACAATATTCCCAGCGCCCGCGCCGTAGGCGATCGCATGGCGTTCCTGGATGACGGGCGCATTCTGGCGGAGGGAACGGCCGATGAGCTGGAACAAAGTGAACATCAATTGGTGCGAGACTTTCTGAAGTCCCGCCAGGGCGGATAACCGGTATGGATGCATACAAGAAACTAATCGTCGGTCTATTTGTGGGCGCCACGTTGCTGCTGTTCGGGGTGGGGCTGTTTCTGATTGGTGACGCGAAACAATTGTTTAGTAAGTCGTTCGACGTTAGCGCCGATTTCGAGAAAGTAACTGGCCTCGAAATTGGCACTAAGGTGCGGGTGGCGGGCATGGACGCCGGGGCGGTGACGGTGATCACCATACCGCCGCAGCCAAACGCGAAGTTCAAGGTCCGCTTTCGGATTGCCGAGAAACTTCATCCGCTCGTGCGGCGGGATTCGGTGGCCTCGATCCAAACCGACGGCCTGCTGGGGAACAAATTTCTGGAGATCGGTGCCGGCACGAATGGTTCGCCAATCGCCAAGGACGGGAGCGGAATTCGTGGTGAGGAGCCTTTCGATTGGGGAAACCTGATGGACCAGGTGAAGCTTACGGTAAAGGCAGCGAACGATGTCGTGGTGGGGCTGAAGGAGCCCCTGCACGATGCTATTAATAATATCGCCCAAACCGCGCATTCCACCGACCTCATGATTCGGACTGCCACTCCGCGTGTGCGCAGTATTCTGGATTCCTCGAGCAAAGTGGCCGCCAACATTAAGGAGATTGCCGACGGTATTCGGGAAGGCCGCGGTGCAATCGGAGCGCTGATTTACGACGAGCAACTCTCGGGTAATGTGAAGCATGCGGTTGCCGATGCCCGGCAGGCGGTGCAGCACCTCCGCGACACCACGGAGAGCGTGAAGAACGTGGTCTCCAAGGTGGATGACAGCGAAATTGTGCCAGAGGTGCAACAGGCAGTAAAGAATATGCGCGAGATTACCGCGCAAGTGAAGGACGCGGTAGAGAAGTTCCAATCGGCGACCGCGGAAGGCGGAGGGGTAGGCGAGAACCTCCAGCGGACCTTGGCCTCGGCGAACGAGGCGATGTCCGACCTCGCGGACGATACCGAAGCGCTGAAGCACAATTTCTTTTTTCGGGGCTTCTTCAAGAAACGCGGCTTCTATGACCTGGGGGGGATCAGCGCGCCAGAGTATCAGGCCGGCAAGGTGGTGGGCAAAGGCTTCACCCGCCACCCCATTTGGCTGGAAGGCTCGGCGTTGTTCACGGTGGACGCCAAGGGGGTCGAGGGCATCAGTGTCGCCGGCAAGGTGGCCATCGACGAAGCCATGGCCGTGATCCTCCAACTCCCTCGCAACGGTCCCATGATGGTGGAAGGTTACGCCACCGCCGGTACGCCATCCGAGCAGTTCTTACGGGCCCGGCGTCGCGCCGCGCTCGTTCGGACATACCTCATCTACCGGTTTCACCTGCGTCCGAACTACACGGGAACCGTCGCCATGGGGGCAGCACCGGTGGACGGCGCCGCTGGGGAAGGCGTGCGACTCGTATCGTTCTACAAGAAATGAGCTTTACTTTGAACTTTCAGAAAAAAGCCTATCTGGTCGGTGGGGGCATTGGCTCTCTGGCCGCCGCCGCGTTCGTGATTCGTGACGGCGAAATACCTGGAAGTAACATCACCATTTTCGAAGCGATGAGCCTCCCATGAGGAATTCTGGAAGGGGGAGGAGATGCCCGAGATGGCTACACCCTGCGCGGTGGCCGGATGCTGACGACAGACAATTATGAATGCACCCGGGAATTATTTCAAACCATTCCCTCACTGACGATGCCGGGCAAGAGCGTTTACGAAGAGACGATGGCCTTCAACGAGCTCCATCCGCCGCATTCTCAGGCGCGGCTGGTGGATCGGAATCGGTTCGTTGTCGATGTAACTTCCATGGGCTTCACCATGCAGGATCGCGTGGAGTTATTCAAATTGGTAGAAGCCGATGAAGCGAAGCTAGGGGCCGCACGGATTACTCATTGGCTCTTTCCTGAGTTCTTCGAGACCAAGTTCTGGTATATCTGGGCCACCACGCGGCATGGAATTGCAGAGACGGTCGCGGTGGGCGCAGAAGATTTAGTCTTTTTTCAGAATGGTTCAATGACGGACGCTTCGAGCTACGGGTCAATGATCAGCGCCCCCGTGGCACTGACGAAGCAGGATAGCGGCGGCTGGACCCTTTGGAAGAAATTAGCCGCCGGCCGTCCCGAGTTCGGGAACCCGGCGGTGTTTAACGCGAGCATTCCGGAATCCTATTGGGCGTCGTTCACGGTGACGTTACGCGATCCTCGTTTCTTTAACCAAATGGAGGCGTTCACCGGAAATCACGCCGGCACGAGTGGATTGGTTACGTTCCAGGATTCGCGCTGGTTTATGTCCATCGTGCTCGCCCATCAGCCGCATTTCGCCGGGCAACCGGAGGAAGTACAAGTGTTCTGGGGCTATGCTCTGCACCCGGACCGCATCGGCGATTTCGTCGCGAAGTCAATGTCTGACTGCAATGGCGCGGATATCCTACAGGAGATCTGCGGCCACTTGAACTTCGACCGTGCGATCGTCTCCACGGCCACCTGCTCAGTGCGCGCGGCCCAGATGGCGGTTTACGAGTTACTTCATCTGAGTCGTCAGATTCCGCCGATTCGCCGGCTTGACCAGTCTATAAAAGTGCAATTCGATGCCGCGATGAAGGCGTTCGCCTAGCCCGCCGCTCAGTAGGAGTTATTGGGTCAGTCATGCAGGACGACGTTCAAGAGTGAACTATGTACTTCGAGGGTTCTGTTGTATCTCATAAATCCAAGCCGGCGGAACTTATTCATAAGGAAGCTCGTATCCGCTAAGGGTTTCTCCGAAGTTGTCCGCGCCCTCCTCACCCGCCGTCGGACGAAAAGGGAAGCGGATGTGCCCGCCGCTTGCACGGCAAGGCAGGCTAGGCGGGTGGCTGCCCCCCGAAGCGGAATAAGATAGGGCGTATGCAGACATGGTTCCTCGCTCTTCTCACCATTCCCGCCTTCGCGCAGCAACCTTGCGCAGAGCTCATCCACCTGAAGCTTGAGAAGGTATCTATCACCAGCGCGCAGGTGGTGCCCGCGGCCAAGATTCCCGCGCATTGCGCCGTGAAGGCGACGGCGCGGCCGACGACGGACTCGGAGATTCGGTTTGAGGTCTGGTTGCCGGTGGAAGAGTGGAATGGGAAGTATCAACAGGTAGGCAACGGCGGTTGGGCGGGGGCGATTCCGGCGGGGATGATCGCCGCGGCCGTGGCGCGTGGCTACGCGGCGGCGGGGACCGACGATGGGCATAGTAATCAGGTCCAGGGCGCGTTGTGGGCGATCGGCCATCCGGAGAAGCTAATCGACTTTGGCTATCGGGCGCTCAAGGAGACAAGCACGCACGCGAAGTCTGTCATCCAGGCATTCTACGGCAAGGCGGCCAATCGCAGTTACTTTGTCGGCTGCTCCGATGGCGGGCGCGAGGCGTTGATGGAGGCTCAGCGTTTTCCGGAGGACTTTGACGGCATCATTGCGGGCGCGCCGGCCAATGACTGGTCCTCGTTGATGACGGCTGCGGCTTGGAATGCGCAGGCGTTGGTGAAAGATGCGGGCAGCGCGATTCCGCCGAGTAAGTTACCCGCCATTCAAAAGGCGGTCGTGGCGGCTTGCGACAAGTTAGACGGAGTAAGTGACGGCTTACTCGAGGATCCGCGGCAATGTAACTTCGATCCCACGGTACTTATTTGCCGGGCGGAGGACAACGACCAATGCCTAACCGCTCCGCAGGTGGTGACCCTGAAGAAGCTGTACCAGGGTCCTCATAATTCGCGCACGGGCAAGCGTATCTACGCGGGGGCGACGCCCGGGACGGAATCAGTGCCAGGCGGCTGGTCCTCCTGGACGGTGACGAGCCCGCCCCAGAAGGCCTTGTTATTCGGCTTTGGCTCGTCGTTCTTCGGCCACGCCGTCTTTGAGGACCCGAAGTGGGACATACGGAGCTTGGAGTTCGATGCGGATGTCGAGTACGGCCATCAGAAGGCCGGGGTGATCTTGAACTCGTCGAGCCCGGACCTACGCAGCTTCCGCGCGCGCGGTGGCAAGCTGATTCAATTCCATGGTTGGGGCGATGCGGCGATTCCGGCGGCGAGCTCGATTGACTACTACGAGCGGGTGCAAACCTTTATGAAGCGCGTGCCCGATCCGCGCAGTTCGTCGCAGGAGGTGCGGGACTTCTATCGCCTGTTCATGGTGCCGGGCATGGGCCATTGCGCGGGCGGCATTGGTCCGCGAAACTTTGGGCAAGGTTCGCCGGTAGCGGGTGCGCCGGAGAATGACGTGCTGTCGGCGCTGGAGCTGTGGGTAGAGCAAGGCAAGGCGCCGGAGCAGTTGATCGGCACGGGCATGACGGGGACCACGCCGCAGCAGCCATTGACGCGCCCGCTGTGTGTTTATCCGCAGGTGGCGCGCTATAAGGGTTCCGGTGACGCAAACGTGGCCGCGTCGTTCTCTTGTGTAACTCCGTAACCGGCCCAGTTGCTAATAATCGGGCAGGCGGCGCAGTGGCCGACGACGTTGACACTGGTGCGGACCATGTCGATTAAGGCGTCGACGCCGAGTAACATGGTAAGTCCGGAAGCGGGCAGGCCGAAGGTGGCGAAGAGTCCGCTTAAGATGACGAAGTTGGCGCGCGGAATGCCGGCGACGCCTTTGCTGGTGAGCTTCAAGGTGAGCAAGATGACGGCTTGCTCCTGCCAGGTAAGCGCGAGGCCGGCGGCTTGGGCGATGAAGAGCGTGGACATCGCCAAGTGGACGCAACTGCCGCTGAGGTTGAGCGATAAGCTGAGCGGCGCGACGATGCCGAGAACCCTTTGGGGAATGCCATACTCCCCCATCTTCTCGAGCGTACGCGGCAGGGCGGCGGCGCTGGAGGTGGTGGCGAAGGCGACCAGGAAGGGTTCGCGGGCGTATTGGGCGAAGCGCCGAATCGGCACCCGGGCTAGCCACAGTGCGCCGCCCAGCACGAAGACCAGGAAGAAGGCTTGCGCTACCCAGGCGAGAGCGACGAAGCGTACCAGGCTGGCCAGTGCGGCTTGGCCGCTGTTGGCCACCGTCACCGCCATGGCGGAAAAGACACCGGCCGGGGCGAGGTACATCACGTATTTGGTGTACTGAAAGGCGATCGCGGCCAGCGCATCGGCGAAGCGCACCATCGGCAGGCCTTTGGCTCCGGCAGCGTTGCAGGCGAGGCCGAAGAGGATGGAGAAGACGACGATTTGGAGGACGTCGCCTCGCGCCATGGCGTCCATGATGCTGGCGGGGAAGGTGCCTTCGATCAGCCGTTCGATGGTGAGGGCCTGGGCCTTGGTGGTGCTTGCCGGCAGGGCGACGCCGACGCCGGGTTGTGCCCAGAGGACCGCGAACCAGCCGATGAGGATGGCCAATGTCGTAGAGACTTCGAAGTAGACGATGGCCCGCCAGCCCACGCGGCCGAGTTGGGCGAACGAGCCCCCGGTGGCTACGGCGCGGACCAGCACGGCGAAGAGTACGGGCGCGATGATCGACTTAATGAGCTGCAGGAAAACGTTGCTGACGACGGCCAGTTCTTTGGCCCAGTCGGGCGCGAGCCATCCGAGCAGAGCGCCCCCGGAGAGGGCGAGTAACATGCCTTCGGCAAGGGACAAACTAACTCACCATAAGGGAGACAGGATCGAGGATGGTCTTTTGCGAGACGCTGGCGGGGAGGGTGGTGAGTAGGACAAAGCTGATTCCGGTGGCCGGGTCCGCCCAGCATTGGGTGCCGCTGGAGCCGCCGTGGCCAAAGCGTTTGCCCGACAGGCTACTTGGTAGGGCCCAGCCAATGCCATAGGGCTGATTGAGCCCGGGATGTTGGTTGCGAATCATCATCGCCGCGCTGGCTTTCGTAAGTGGCTTTCCGCTGGGCTTTAAGAAGTAACTCAGTAAGTGACTAATATCCGCCGCGGTGGCGTGGACGCCGCCCCAGGGTGCGCCTAACTTACGCCAGTATTCACTGTTCCAGTCCCAACCGGTGGTGCCTTTGGGTTCGGCATACTCGACTTGGCATTGGGCGGTGTCTTGGATGGTTAAGCCGGGCCGGAGGCCGAGAACGCTCTTCATGCCGAGCGGCGCAAAGACTTGGGTGTCGAGAAACTGGGGAAACGGAATTTTGGTGACCTTTTCGGCAATGGTGGCGGCGAGCAGGATGCCCATGCTTTGATATTGCACTTTGGTGCCGGGCGCGAAAAGTAAGGGCGTAGTTTCGGCGGCTTTGGCAAAGTCGCTTAAAGGGGCGTGGCGTTGGCGCAGGGCGACATTCTCGGGCAGCATGTCCGGCAGGCCGGAGGCGTGGCTGAGTAAGTGGCGAAGGGTAATGCGGGGGTCGAGTTTGGGTAAGTGTTTGCGGGCGGGCTCGTCGAGTTTGAGCTCGCCACGATCGACTAGCGCCATTACCGCGGTAGCGGTCATGGGCTTTGAGATGGAGGCAATCAGGAAGGGCGTGTTCGCTTTTGCGGCGCCGAATGCTCGCTCATAATGGAAGGCGCCTTGTTCGACGCGCAGCACCGCCGCACGCAACTGGCCGGAGGTGACAGCGGCAGTCAGCAACTTCTCCGCTGGCGCAAGTTGCGGTTTATCGAGAGCCAGCAGTGGGGCGACGAGCAGAGCGCGGCGGGAAAGGGGCACGACAGCGATGATACTATGCCGCCCACAATCCCAGGAAACCGCCGGCCAGAGCATGCGCTGCTACTGCATAACGACGCCGCGATCGCTGAGGAGTTTGCCGCTGCGCTGGAGGAGGTTGAGCTGATTGCGGCGGTAGGTGACCGATTGCGTCACCAGGTCGGACTGGGCTTGCGAAAGATCCTGCTGGGCGGCGAGGACGAAGAAGAGCGTGGTGGTGCCGAGGTCGTACTTTTTCTGTTCGGCTTCGACGCGCTTTTGGGCGAGGTCGGCGGAGATCTTGGCGAGTTCGACGCTGGCGCGGCTGTTTTCGACGAGGTTGATGGCGTTCAGCACATCGAGGCGAACCTGCTGGGCGACCTGGCGTTCGGCCAGCAGGTCGGCGCGTTTGCCGACGACGGCATCGGCATAATCGGCGGCGGCGCGGCGATCACGCAGGGGCAGGCGGATCTGCAAACCGAAGCCATAGACCGGAAAGTTGAAGCCGAACATCTGGCTGAGGGCGTCGGTGATGCCGCCGGGAATAATTTGGGTAATTGGGGAGGTACTGCCGTCGGCGTTAAAGATATTGCGACGTTGGATAAAATTGCCGCCGCGGCCTTGGGAGGTGTAGTTGCCGAAGAGCGAGAAGTCGGGCCGCAGGTTGTTGGCGGCAGAGCGGATGAAGAGGTCGTCGTTCAAGACATCCTGACGGGTAGCTTTGAGGTCCGGGCGGAGGGACAGGGCTTCGGCGACGATGGCTTCTTTGTCGAAGGCCTTGGTGTCGTTGGGCGGGAGGACGGGTTCGGTCAGGACGAGGGGCAGTTGGCGGAGGTCCGGATCGAGGTCGACGGCTATTTGGAGGCGTAGGGCATCTTCGAATTGGGCAAGGCGATAGCGTGCCTGGGTGACCAGGATTTCGGCGCGGGCGTAGGTGGCCTGCGGCTGATAAATGTCCAGGGCGGAGATGGCGCCGAGCTCCAGTTCGCGCTGGGCGCGCTTCAGGCTGGTATCGGCCAAGCCGAGAGCCTGCTCCTGCACCTTCAGGTTTTCGCGGGCGCCGATCACATCCCAGTAAGCGTTTTCGGCGTTCGAAAGGATGCGGTTGATGGTGTCTTCGAAGCGGTACTCGGCGGAACGCAGGCGGGCCTTGGCGATGTAGACGGGGATCTTGTTGAAGTAAGTGCCGCGGTTGCGCAGTAAGGGCTGGATGAGTGTGATGTTGATATTGGAGGTGAAATTGGGGTTAAAGTTGGCGAAGGAGTTATTCGTCGAAATTTTCTGGGCCGAGTAATTCACCTGATATTGCAGGCCGGTTTCGAGCAACTGCGTAACGCCCACCGTGAGCGGCTGGCTGAGTTGGCTCAGGACGGCGGCACCGGCCAGCGCGTCGGTGGTCGGAGTCTGCTGCCGGGTAGCGGCGAAGCGGGCATTGGCAATGGGGTCGAAGATGCCGAAGGCGCGTTGGATAGCGTTGCGCTGCGGTTGGATGAGCACCTTCTGGAGCATGATTGAGGTATTGTTGGCCAGTACTAACTCGAGGTAGGAGCGCAGGGAGAGCTCCATCTTGTCGCTAACGACAAAGTCCTTAAGCCGGGTGGGGTTGGCGAGGGAGTAAGTGGGGTCCGGCTTCAGATAAAGGGACTGCTTGACATAGGCGGACTGGCCGAACTTGGGGACGGCCATCTCGTCGTAGGTCTTCAATTGCCCGGTAAAGGAGTTGGAAGTCTCTTCCGGAGCCTTCAACTTACGGCCCGGTTCCTGACCGGAAACGAGTGAACACAGTAAGAGGGCACCCAGGGAATAACGCAGAAAGGTAAACATGGAATCTCGTATCTTAGTATTTATTCGTAGCGAATGGCTTCGATCGGATCGAGCTTCGCCGCCTGCACCGCCGGGTAAATCCCGAATAGCAATCCGATTCCGCAAGATACGCCGAAGGCCACGATGACGCTGGCCGCGGTAACGACCGTGGACCAGCCAGCGGCCGTGGCAATGATTTTCGAAAGGGTTAAGCCGAACAGGATGCCGATCACCCCGCCCATGATGGAGATCAAGACTGCTTCCATCAGAAATTGACGAATGATATCCGCTTGGCGTGCACCGATGGCGCGCCGAATCCCGATTTCGCGGGTGCGTTCGAGCACCGTGGCGAGCATGATGTTCATGATGCCGATGCCGCCGACCAGCAGCGAGATGCCGGCGATGCAAAGCATGACGACGCTGAAGATAAACGAAGTCCGACGGCGCTGTTCGAGCAAGCCGGCGGGGACGGTGACGGTGAAGTCGCCCGAGTCTTTGTGCGTGGAAGCCAGGATGGCGGTGACGATGCTGGCGGTCTCAATCGAGTCAGTATTGTTGCCGACCTTCATGTAAATGCCGTCGATTTCGTCCTTCAAGTAAGAGGTGTTGTCCTCAAAACGGCGCATCACCGTATTGAGCGGCGCGATGATCAGGTTGTTGCGATTAGTGACTTCGAGGCCTTCGACATCGGAGTCAGCAGTGGCTTGTTGGGCCAACACGCCGACCACTTGCAGCCAATTCTCGTTTACCTTGACGAATTTACCCACGGCGGGGTCGTAACCCAGCAGGTTGACCTTGGCGCTTTCACCGAGCACGCAGACGGGGGCGGAATTCAGGTTGTCTTCGTCGGTAAAGAAGCGGCCTTCGACGACCTTCAGGCTATTGATTTCGAGATAGTCGGATTCAACACCAATCAACAATGGCGGTTCGCTGGCGACCTTCGGCAAAATCTTCTGCGGCTTAAAGCGCTTGCGCGGCGTGGAGGCGGCCAGGCCAGGGACGTTTTCGCTGATGGCACGAAAATCGCGGAAGGTGAGGCCCGGGGAAATGGCGCGGCGGGCTTGGAGTTCGTTACGGTCGACGGCTTCTTTGGCTTCGATGATGATGTTATTCACGCCGAGTAAGTCGATGTAGCTCATCATCTCTTTTTGGGCGCCGGCGGTGATGGATAACATCGCGACCACGGCGCCCACTCCGAAGATCATGCCCAACATGGTGAGCAAGCTGCGCAACTTGTGCACGAAGAGGCTTTGCAGCCCCATGTAGAGTTCGGGAAGCAGTCCGGAAAAGATACTCATAAGTTAACGACTCCCCTTTTGGCCCATCGGCATGCCGCCGCCGCCGCCGCCTTCGGACTTTTTCTTTTTGCTGTCAGGTTTGGCGAACGGATCAGCCAAGGCGACGACATCGTTCGGCTTCACGCCGCCGGTGAGCACCATGACGGACTCGCTGCGCTTAAAGATCTTTATATTGCGGGCTTCAAAGCCGCGCTCGGTTTTGACGTAGACGACCGGCTTACCATCTTTCTCGAAGACGGCCTGGGTGGGGACGTTGATGGCGTTCGGAATCTTTTCGACAATGATCTCGACGTCGGAGAGCAGGCCGGGCCGCAGCAGGACGTCGATCTGCGAATCTTGTTCGGGGGGTAGGGGCAGCTTGGCGTTCTCGATCTCTTTCGCGGAGAAGCCATTGGCGCCGACGGCCATGGGGCCCATGCCACCGGGACCGCCACCGCCGCTGCGCCGTCCGCCAGTTCCACCAGGGCCACCGGCTGAAGCGACTTCCGTGCCAGGGGCACCAGCAGCAGAGTCGCCGGCGCGCTGGCGAGTGGGCATCGGCTTGCCGGTGATCTTCTCATATTGCTCGCGCAAGGAAGCCATTACCTTGGTGCGCTCTTCGGCTTCGAGTTCGACAATGTTCTTGCCGCCCAGGGCCTTGGTGATCGCCGCGCGCATCTTGGCGGCCTGACCCTCGGGTAGATCGCGGGTAAAGCCGGCCATCATGCCGCCCGCACCGCCGGCCCGGCGTTGACCGCCGCCTGCTTGACCGCCGCCCGCGGCACCGGCACCTTGGCCGCCCGCGGCCGCAAAGCCACCGCCAGCCATGGGGCCACCCATCGAAAACTGAGGCGCGCCTCCCCCGGACTCGGCACCCATGCCGCCGGCCATGCCGCCCATGCCGGCGGCGCGGGCCATCATCGCGGCCAGCGCGCCGGGGGGCGGGCCAATGGGAGCCTTCTTGCGGTTCGCCTCGGCCGTGGCGACCACGCGCTCAATATATTCAGGCTTGGCGCCCAAGGTGGTGAGCAGTTGCCGCATGTCGACGCTAAAGAGCACGTCGAACTTCTTGGCCGGATCGGACGAGAACATGTTGGCGCTGGCCGTGGCGGACAGCGACTTAATCTTGCCAGTGAAGCTCTTGTCGGCAATGGCGTCGAGGCGCATGATGACGTCCTGACCTTCGTGAAGATTGGCACGGTCGAGTTCGCCCACCTTGGCCACCACTTCGAGCTCGGAGAGGTCGAGCACTTCGGCCACGGGAATGCCGGGCTGGATCTGGTCGCCTTCGCGGATATCGGGGAGCTGCGCGCCGAACATCATGGCGCTGCCTCGGTTCTGCTTGATGGCCACCAGGCCGCTCATCGGGCTGAGCAACTTCACTTGGCTCAGGCGGGCGCGTTCTCGATTGAGCTCAAGAATCGACTTATTGCGGCGCTCCATCAGCACGGCGAGTTCGGCTTGGGCTTGCTCCTGCCGGCTCTTAATGTCGCTTTCGAGCTGTTTCAGCCGGCGCTTCGATTCGTCGAGGGTGAGCGAATTCTTCTTGGCATCGATGACCGAGAGCAGTTCGTTACGCTTCACTTCGAGGTCAGAGCGACGGACGGCGTAGCGGGCGCGGAGGAGCTCCACCTGGTCCTGATTGTTACGGATGGAGAGGTCGGCGCCCGACTTCTTCAGTTGCTCGTCGATCTGGTCGATCTCGAGCTGCTTTTCTTCGAGACGCGAGATCACTTCGGCGTCATCGAATTCGACCACCAGGTCCTTTTCGCGGGCGAAGGCGCCCAGCACGGCCATCTTGGTTACCTGGACGGTACCGAAGAGGTTGGGAGCCGACAAGGTGGCCGAGCGGACGGCGCGCAATTCGCCGCGCGTGAAGCTACGCACCACCACATCGCCTTGGCGCACCTTCGTGGTGGGGATGGAGGCCTGCCGCTGCGGCATGGAGTTGAACAACTGATAGCCACCGTAGCCCACGCCGGCCAAGACGGCGAGCGGGATCAATACGCGGATGATGATCTTCTTCAACTGTTGCTCCTCAAAGTTTCTTCGCTTTTTTCGCGGCTTCGATAGGATTCTCCAGCGCGACCACGTCGCCTTCCTTGAGGCCCTTCAGGATGATGATTTCCTTGTCGTTGCGCGTGCCCACTTGCACGGGTACCAGCACAAACTCCTGGCCGCGCTGGATGTAAACCGAGGGCTTGCCCTTACTCATCACACTGGCGCGGGCGTCCATCAGGAGCAGGTTGGCCCGGGATTCGATGACGATTTCCACCGACGCCGACATGCCGGGGCGCAGGCGCGCTTCTACCGTCTTCAAGGTGGCGCGCGCGGGGAAGGTCTTCTCCGTGGCGCCCATGCCGCGGAAGTTCACTTGGGCGATGGGGCTGATCCAATCGAGCGTAGCTTCGAATTCTTTCTCCGGAATGGCGTCGACCCGCACGCGGACCTTCTGGCCGACCTCCAGCTTGCCGCGGTCGACTTCGTCGAGCTTCAACTCGACGCGCATCTGGCTCAAGTCGGGGATTTCGGCGATGGCGTTGCCGGTGGAGACGCGGTCGCCTTCTTTAAACGGGGGCGGCGACTGGCCCCAGGAGCCGGGGGTGCGGTAGTTGGGCATCACGTTGACCACGCCGTCATTGGGCGCGCGGAGCACCATTTTGCCCAAGTAACCCCGGGCGCGTTCCATGTCGCGCATAGTTTTGTCCTTGGTTTGGCGCAGGCGCTCAAGGTCGGCACCCTGGGAGACATCATGGGCCTTCAAGGTAGTTTTCTGCTGGCCCAATTCGCCTTCGAAGACGCCGACATCTAGCCGGCTCTTGGCACCTTCGATCGCCGAGACCACTTCGGCTTTGCTGGCATCGAGCTTGGCGCGTTCGAGGTTGAACTCGGAGGTCATCAGATTCATCGAGTCCATTTCGTCCACGATGCGATGCGAGGCCTTGGTCTGGACGATCTGGCTATCGACGGTGCGGACGGTGGTGGAACGCTCAAGCAACTGCTGCTCCTGAGAGGCGGCGTCAAACTCCACCACCACTTCGCCGCGGCGAATGGGGCGGCCGGATTCCGCCAACTTGGTGATGCGGAGGTCCGGCGCTTGCGGGGCCATAATCACTTCCGAATGGGTGCTCTTGATTTCGCCGCGGGTGCGGACAGAGATGACAAAATCGCCGTTACGCACTTTGCCTACCTGCACTTCGACCGGGGTGGAAGTGGTGCCATAGCGGTAGGCCGCATAGCCGCCTACCGCGCTTAGGGCGAGCAGCACGGTCCACATAATCAGGCGCTTCTGGCGGGAGCCAGCCGTATCGCCGAGCCGGTGCTTGGGTCTAATATCTTTGGACATCGATGTCTCCTACCAATGGTCAACTAGGGTTTGCGGCTGGATCCGTGGCTTGGATCGGATTTTCGAGCGCCACTACCTCGCCAGGCTTCAAGCCAGTGCGTACGGCAGCCTGGGTATGGTTGCCGATGCCAAGCTCCACCTCGCGCCGCACCCAGCCTTGGGCACCGCGCACATAGACGAAATGCTTGCCGGCGGGCTGTTTGGCATCTTGCATTAAAGCGGACAATGGCACGACAGCCGCGGCGTCTTCGCTTTCGAGAATCACGTCGGCGCTCACCGACAGGTCAGGAATCACGCGCGGATCCATCGCGTCGAGCTTCAGGCGCACTGGAATCTCTTTCATGTAGCTGGCGCGGAAACCGCCCGTCTTGGTTACCGCCGCCACCGACACCACATGGGCCGGCAACTCAAGGCCAGGATAGGCATCGAAACGGACCTTGGCCTTGGCATTGATCCGCAACCGCTCGGCGTCCACCTGGTTTACGTTGGCGTTGATCACCATGGAACTGGTGTCGACGATCTGCATGAACAGGAAGCCGGGCATCAGCGGATCGCCTTCCTGTACCGGGCGGAACTCGCTACCGGCGAAGGTCTGCTGCATGACGGTGATGCCCGCGATCGGCGACTTCACCATCATACGGTCGGCGTTGGCTTGCGCGCGGCCCAATTCGATTTGGGCGGCCTTCATGTCGAGTTCGGCATTCTTGATTTGGGCTTCGGCCGAGATCTCAACGAACTGCACTTCGGATAGTAACTGCTGATAGCGGGCCTTGGCTTCGTCCAAAGCTAAGCGCAGGCGCTCGGCGTCAATGTTCGAACGGACGGGGATCGTCTTGATGTCGAGCTCGGCCTTGGCCAGGTCGGCCTTGGCGACGTCGATGGTCTGGGCGTGCTGCACACGGTATAGTTCCACTTCGGACCGGAGCTTCTTCATGTTGGCTTCGTAGGTGACGATGGAGGATTTGTAGTCGTCCAGGCGCAGGAGCATGTACTGGCGGTCGAATTCGGCCACCACTTGATTGGCTACCACGCGGGAGCCGGGTTTGGCCATGTTCTGCAGGGTCATGGTGAAGTCGCCGCTGCCGCCCCCGCCACTGCGCCCACCACCGCCGCCGCCAGCGCCGCCATCTAATTGACCCGAGGTAGAACCGAGGCTGGCTTCTCCGGTTTGAATCCGGCCGGAGCCAGAGGGAGACGCGGCACGGGCGCCGGAGCCGCCAGTGCGAGAAGTCGCCGCGCGCATCGCGCTGCCGGACCGGCCGCCGCCCGCCCCGCCCGCGCTCGAGTCGCCGGCGGAGGAAGGCGCCGCGGAGCCATCGGCACTCGCCATCGAAGCGGTGGAGCTAGCGGAAGAGCCACTGGAGGAGCCACCCGAGCCGCCACCAGACGAGCGAACGCCGCCGCTGATGGAGGGCAAAGAAACGCTGGCCAGAGAAGAACTTTGGCTATTGCGGCCCCGGTCGGAGCGGCCGCCGCGCAACTGGGGCGCAATGAGAGAAACGAATTTTTCGGCCGTCGTGACGCCGGTCAGGCGAATGGTACGGTCCAAATGACCGCCGGCTACGGTGTGGGTACGCACCGCGGAGGCAAGCCGGTTGGCGTCGGCTTGTTGGGACAATTGCTTCTGCCAGAGCCACCATCCAAGGCCCGCCAAAACGGCTAAGCCTAATAAAATCATATACTTATTGGCTCCGCCCGACGGCGCGGAAGGATGGCGCTCAGGTGCCACCGCGGGGGGCGGCGCGCTCGGTAGCGCGGGAACTGAAGGAAGCGGCTGCATAACTCTTCACCCTTTGTTTGGAACCCGTTACCGGGTTCTGCCATTGTATCGAAAACCAGTCTCGAAACGGACTAGCCCTCAGGCCATCCCTCTGTCATGACGACAGAAACACGACAAAGGTTAGCGCCCTAACCTGCGCGAAAACCTTAAAGGGAAAAGTCGCCATCGATGTAGCAGTAGATTTCGGAGCCTTTTTTGGCTAGGATGCCCTCAGGGAGATTGCCTGAGGAAAGGCCGGAGGCCTCAATGGGGTGGCGCAGATGGTCGCCGGTACCCCCCGCCACGCGCGAACGGATCCGCACCTGCCGGCCGTCGATCGCCCGCACGCTTTCGAGATTGAGAACGACGCGGGGCGGTTTGCCGATCAACCGCCGCCCCGGCAGGATCGCCAAAGTGACCAATAGCGGCGCGCCAGCCGCAATCACCACGCGGCCGTTGACGACGACATTCTCCGACACCGACATTTTCAGCGGCGTAGCCGGTCGTGCCTCCCGCAGCACGTTTTCATCGAGCATCACCCGCAAGCGCGTGCCGTCAGGCAGGACGAAGGGCGCGGCTTTGGCGGCCTCGGTCTTCGGAACTTCGGTCTTGGGAGCTTCGATATGGGGAGCTTCGGCTTTGGAAGCTTCGGCCTTGGAAGTTTCGGGCGCCGCCACCGCAGTCGTGGGAACTAAGGCCTTGGGAGAAGCGGGGACCGCCAGAGTCGCCGGCGCCGAGGGCAGCACCGCCTTGGGATCCCGCATCACCGCCACCATCGCTTCTGAGACTCCGCCTTTACCCAGGCGGATCAACTCCGGCGTCGACAGCTTAAAATGCGTCTTCGCCGAGCGCAATTGCGAAATGATAAAGCGCTCCGGCAGCTTCGCATTCACCATGTCGAGGACGCTCTCGTTGGTGAGCACGTCGGGCATGGGAGGCGGCGGTGGTGGACGATGGGCCACGACGGCGTCGGGCGGTTCGTTGGCATCGACCGGCAGCGCGGGTGGCCCGGGCGGCGGCCGGAGGAAAAACGCGAGCGCTCCAGCGACCAAAACAAAGCCGCCCAAGCCGAGCCAGACCCCGGAGAGGCTGCTCTTGGGCGGCGCGGGCAGGGGAGGGACGGCCGCCGCCGCGGCGGTCTTCGCGACAATCCCGCTATCGTGGGCCGCTTTGATGCGGGAAAGCTCGGCGCGGACGATTTCCATGTTGGGATACCGGTCCGCCGGATTCTTGCGCAGGCACTGATCCACCAGCGCCTGAAGATCGGCCGGCAGCGTCTGCAAGACGGCGGCCGGAAACGCCGTGGGTTCATCGCGCAGGATCGCGGTCAGGGTGGCGATCTGGGAGCCACCGGCGAACGGCGGTTTGCCGGCCAGCATCTCGTAGAGCACACCGCCGAAGGTGAACATGTCGGAGCGGGCATCGACGAGTTTGCCTTCAGCCTGTTCCGGCGACATGTAGTTGAGGGTGCCCAGCAAAGAGCCTTCAATCGTCTTGGGACCCAACGTGCGCGTGGCGTCGGTGCTCGGATCCGCACTGGTGGACTCCGGCACTACGAGCTTCGCCAAACCAAAGTCCAGCAGCTTCACGCGGCCCTGCGCCGAAATCATCACGTTCGCGGGTTTCAAATCGCGGTGGACAATCCCCGCCGCGTGCGCCGCCGCCAGAGCATCGGCGATCTGCAGGCCATAAGAAAGCACGTCTCGCAAGGGCAGGCCCGCGGGCGGAATCGCCTGGGTGAGCGTCTGGCCAGTCAAATACTCCATCACCAGACAATCGCCGCCCGAATCGGCCAAGAGGTCATGCACGGTGATGATGTTCGGATGGTTCAGGCCGCTGGCGGCTTGCGCCTCCTGCAGAAAGCGCCGGCGGCGATCCGGATCGGACAGCTTGGCCTGCGGCAGGATCTTGATCGCTACCTGACGATTCAATCGTGTGTCGCGCGCGGCATAGACTTCCCCCATGCCGCCTTCCCCGATCTTCGACGTGATCTCGTATTGTGCGATCGAACGGCCGATCCAACTCATCCCGCGATATCGTTTCTGTGCCGGTCCCACTTGATGACGCGCTCTTCGCGGGCCGATTGGTTCAGCATATGCGCGCAAGCGGCGGCGCGATGGCCCACCTGCGCATTCTCCCAATGGCCTTGCCGCGTGCGGATGCCCTTCAGCCAGTTGGCGAAGTGCGCCACGGTCGACTCCGGCCCATCGGCCACATAGGTCTCGCTGCCCGGCACCATGCGGGCGGCGCGCGCCTCCGCCAGTTCGCTCTGTCGGATTTTGGGGTCCTCGTAGTAGGCCTTCTCCATCGCCCGCGGCCAGCTCTCCACAATCCAGCGATTGTCCTCGCGGCTGCTCTCGGCCAGCACTTGCAGGCTCCCCGAATTGAGCACCAGCGTGCCTTCGGTACCCAGGAACTGGAAGCTGCCGGCCGTCATCGATTCGTTGTTGAAGGTGGAACTCAGGTTGGCCGCGAAGCCTTCCGGATACTCGAGCAGGCCGTTGATGGTGTCGTAGACATCGCGGTTCTCTTTCCAGCGGTAGAGTTCGCCCATGGCAACGGCCTTCGACGGCCCGTCGCTGTTCATCACGAACTGAATCGTCGTGCAGAGGTGAACGAAAAGGTCGGTGGCAATGCCGCCCGAATAGTCGTTGTAACAACGCCAGCGGAAGAAGCGGTCGTTCGAGTAGGACTGCTTGGGGGCGTTGCCCAGAAAGCGCGGCCAATCGACGGTCTCGGGCGTCGCGTCCGGCGGAATCGGATAGAGCCAGGCGCCGGAAGCGGAGTTTCGGTTGTAGGCGGCGCGAATCAGGGTCACTTTGCCGATCTTGCCGGATTGCACGATCTCCCGCGCCCGCTCCTGCAGCACGCCGCTACAGCCCTGGCTGCCCACTTGCAATATGCGCCCGGCTTTGGCCGCGGCGGCCGCAATCTCCTTGCCTTCGCTGGCGCGAAAAGTGAGCGGCTTTTCGCAATAGATGTCCTTGCCGGCGGCGATCGCGTCCAGGCACATGCGGTGGTGCCAATGGTCCGGCGTGGCGATCACCACGGCGTCGACATCCTTGCGGGCCAGAACCTCCCGATAGTCGCGGTACTCCTTGGCGGCGGCGCCCCAATTCTCCTGGGTGCGGATGACACGCCCGCGGTAAGCGTCACTGATGGCGGTGATCGCCGTGCCCGGGTTGGCCATCAGCGCCCGCATCAGTTGCTGTGACCGCGCGCCGCAGCCGATCACTCCCACCTGCACGCGGTTGTTCGCCGAAGTCTGGGCGAGCGCCGTCGCGGCGGAGGCGAAGACCAAGTTACGCCGAGTTAATGCCATGGTTCGATTATATGCAAGCTGCGGGTCCACATCATCTGGCCCACCTCCCGGGCAGCGATTTGACGATACAATCCGAGACATGCTGAAAACCTTATCCATCCTTTTGCCCGTATCGGTTTTGATCTTCGCCGGCGGCTATCTCTCCGGTGTCCGCGCCGCGGCCCCCGGCAACGTCTATGAACTGCGCACCTATACCACTTTCGAAGGTAAGCTCGAAAACCTGAACGCGCGCTTCCGCAACCACACCACGCGCATCTTCGAAAAACACGGTATGACCAACATTGGCTATTGGACGCCCATGGATGGCCCCACCAAGAGCAACACCCTCATTTACGTCATTTCCCACAAGAGCCGTGACGCCGCCAAGGCTTCCTGGGATGCCTTCCGCACTGACCCCGAATGGAAGAAGGTCGCCGCTGAATCGGAGAAGGATGGCAAGATCAACCAGAAGGTGGAAAGCGTCTTTCTGGAACCGACCGATTACTCGAAGCTGAAGTAACCCGATGCGCCGGGCCGCCGGATTAGTGGCCGTCTTGCTGGTGGCAGTTTCGCTGTGGAACTGCCGCCCCGGCAATCCGTTGTCACGAGTGCCGCAAGTGGGGCTGGCGCCCGCGGGCCTCGCGGAGCGGTTCGAGCGGCCACTCACCTGGGAATGGGGAAAGTTCCAGAGTCCGGATGGCGCCATGCTGCGGATCGGTTCGGCGAAACCGCTCGGGGGCGTGGCGAAGGGCACCGTGGTCATCCTCGGGGGCTATACAGAGTTCGCCGAAAAATATTACGAAACCTACCACGACTTACTCACGCGCGGCTATGGTGTGGCGACGCTCGATTGGCGTGGCCAAGGCGGCTCTCAACGGTACTTACCCAATCCGCAAATGGCGCACTCGTTGGGCTTTGAGCACGACACGGCGGACTTAGCCGCTTACTTACAAAAAAACACGACGCAGCCGGTCTATTTACTGGCGCACTCGATGGGCGGCAACATCGCGCTGCGTCTGATGCATGACCATCCAAAGCTCGTGCGCGCGGCCGTTCTCTCCGCCCCTGCCTTCCGCATTGGCTCCCGTGCCGGCATGCCCGCCTGGCAGGCGCGGACCCTCTCCGGGCTCATGGTCGCCGCCGGCTTCGGCGAAAGCTATGCCCTGGGTCAACGCGATTGGCAGTTCGATCCGCAACGCAACGCCGCCAATAGTCCCGTCTCCCACGATCCGGATCGCGACCCGATCGGTCCGCGCTGGTTCCGTACGCGCCCGGAGTTGAAGGTAGGCGGCGGCACCTACCGTTGGGCTTACGAGTTTTACCGCTCCTGCGCCACCATCATGGACCCCGGCTATCTCCAGGCCATCCCCACCCCGATTCTGATTGGTTCGGCGGGACAAGATACTTTCGTCGACGCCGCTGCCCATGCCGAAGCCTGCGCCCAGTTGCGCACCTGCCGGTTAGTGACTTACCCCCAATCTAGGCATGAGTTGCTCGCGGAAAGTGACTCCATCCGGAAGCCGTGGCTCGAAGAGATCGAGCGGTTTCTTGCTGCGTACGCGGTCATCGTGGCCAGTGACCAATAAACTTACAGCTTCCGGTACATCACATTCCGGTAACTCACCTTAAACGGCGGCCCCACGTGCATCTGAAAGCCGAGCACCCCTTCGGGGACGTAGTTCTTCGCGTCCTCGTCGATCGTCGCGCTGATCAACTGCCCATTTAGAATCTGCAGCATTACCGGACCGCGGGCAATGATGTGGTAAGTATTCCAGCCCTGTACATTCACCACGCCGCGCAGCAGTTTATTGTCGCCAATCGTCGCCAGTATTTTGTACTTCGGCCCATCCGTAATTCGCGTTACGTCGCCCCGCCGCGCCAGCACCACATGGCCCGGCTTACGACCGCGCTCTTCGTGCAGATTGCCTGTGTAGCCGTTCGAAATGTCGAGGTCCGCCTGATAGCCTTTCAGCACCCACTTCCCCAATTCCGGCATCTCGGTGCTGCGGTATTGAATGCCGCTGTTGGTGCCACTTAACCTAAAGTCCACCTTGAGCTCAAAGTCCTTCACCTTACTGCCGCGCCAGATGAGGAAGTTATTCATCTTCACCACCTTTTCCGGCGTCGTTTCTCCCACGATTTCCCCATTTTCCACGCGCCAGAAGGTCGTGTCGCCATCCCAGCCAGCGAGCGTCTTGCCATCGAAGATCGAGACGAAGCCGCTGTTGTCGTCCGGCCCGTACTGCGGATAGATGCCGCCGGGAGCTTGGGCCAGCAGAGCACAAGGGATCAGGAGGAGTTTGAGGATTTTCATGCGCGCCCGCATACTATCACGAAACTACTGGCGGCACTGCGCGCCGTCCCGATGGACATAGTAACTCCGGAAGCGCCGGCTCTTAGGATCCATGCAGCCCGATAGGTTCAGCAGCCGGATACTCCGAAATTCCACCGGATGGCTCTCGCTCTGCAAACCGATATAGCCGTCCTCAAGCAACTTGCCATTCACTTTGATGGCTGGGTCGAACCCATGCACCACGCCCCCGCCAATCTGCGGCTTTTCATACTGCAGCACCGTCTGCCCGTCAATGACATGCCGCACGCGCTCCGACCCCAACACTTCCACCTCCACTTTGATCCAGCCATCCTCGGCGTGATAGATCTTCGACGTCGAGTTGGTGCAATGCGCCTTCACCATCTGCCCGTTCATAAAGATCTCGGTGCCCGGCGTGCAGACATTCATCGTGGGCCGCTTCAGGTTGCCGTCGTTGCTTAAGAACTGCGCCTCCACCGAGATCGGCCAATCCTGATCCTTCAGGATGGTCTCCGGCGCTTGCGAGTGAATCATGACCCCGCTATTCAGCCGCGCATAAGACGGCCCGCCCTTTACCTGCTCGCCCGTAAAGCGATACTCAAGCGACAAGCGATAGTGCGAAAACTTCTGCTTGTAAAATAAGTGCGAAAAGCGCACGCCGAATTCCGGGTATTGGTCGTAGGAGACCTTGATGACTCCGTCCTCGGCACGGAAAGTGCGGCCGAAGTTATCGCCTAAGTCATAGCCGGCGATCTTCACCACCCAGCCATCCAGGTTCTTCCCGTTGAAGAGCGTCAGCCAATCCTTTTCGGTCTGCGCGAAAAGCGAAAGGGCCATAAACAGAAGCAGAGTCAGTTTCATATCCGGCCCCTATTCTAATGGCTATTGCGGCCGCGCGAACTCATGCATGTCGCCCAGGCGAGTGTAGCGATAACCACGGCGCGCGAAACATTCCACCAGCCAAGCCGGCGACGGCGTCCGCAAAGGCCCGGCGAGAATTCGCGGCTGCGCCTTCCAGGGTCCATCGAGCTGCGCCTCCAAGGCAGGACGAGCAAATTCGGCGAATGCCCAGGGCATGGGGAAGACCGGGTTGGGCACGGGGTAAGTGGAAAGGTGCGCAAACTCCCAGGCGGCTAGTTGCTCCGCTGGCGGCGCCGGGTTCGGCACGCTACTTTCCACCAGTAGGCTATTCGCCAGCCAGGGTGCCCCGGCTCCGCCCCCAAACTCGAGCCAATTGGCTAGGGGCCGCAGGTCGCCATCGCGCAGTTGCCGCGCACGGCTGCCCGGAGCGACATGCAACAGCAACACCAGCATCATGCCCGCGTAACGCCACACGGGCCGCATCGCCGCGAGTCCGCCCGCGCCCAGCAGCGCGAATCCCACTGCCGACAGCGCCAAGTATCGTGGCGTGTAGAACGCACTACCGGTCAGCCGAGCCAAGCCGAACAAAACCAACGGCCAAGCCAGCCAAATCGCGGCCCACGGCGCCAACGGGCCAGGACGGCGCCAGGCTTTCGCTATCCACGCCAGGGCCCCCACGATCAACAACGTCGGCCCGACGCGATCTTGCAATAAGTCCCAAGCCAGGTCTCGCCACGCCGGCGGCGCCAGATAAGCGATCGTGCTGACCTTCACCGTCGATCGCCACACGACGTAGCCCACCGGTGCCAAGCAACCCGCTGCGGCCAACAGCGCCACGCCATAACGCCACCGCAGATCGGGCCGCGTGAACCACACATAGATCGCGCATAACGGCCACACTAAAGCGAAAAACGGTTGCAGATAAACCAGGATCACCAACCCCAGCGCATGGGCCGCCAAATACCGCCCCCCCGACAAACATGCCGCCAGCCACGCATGCATCCACCATAACGTGCCGGCAAAGACCAGTTGGGCGAGGGCATAGGGGCGCGCTTCGGTGGCAAAGTCGAGCGTCGTCGACAAGACGGCATACAGCAGCGCGGCCATCCAGCCGGTGCCTTTGCCGTTCACTCGTTCCGATAAGGAGTACAACACCGCCGCGCAACCGATCGCCGCCAGCAATGACGGCAGGCGCGCGACGGCTTCAAACCACGGCGGCTCTGCTCCGGCGAATGCACTCAGCAGCGTGGCATACAACAGGCTCAGATTCGCTAAGCCGAACGGCGGCCGCACCATCTGCGCCAAATGCTGCGACAGCCAATAGGCGCTACATTCATCGATCCAGAAGCCCGCCTGCATCGCCCGCGATACATCCCAGGCGAACAGCAGCAACAGGGGCAGCAATAGCGAAAGCGATGGTGTGGGAGCGAACCGGTCAATCCATCGCGCCCGGGTTCGCCACCATCGCCAATTCACTCGCCTAGCCTGCCATATCCGCGGTCCGCAGTTTCACGGCCGGGTCGCCCAGGATCAAATAATTCCGGGCGTCGTTGCGCGCCACCCAACGATTGGCGATCACGCTATCGGGGATCGGATCGTTGTCTTCCTTGCGCCGCGTCAGGTCGAGTAACTCATTCGACAGCGCGCCCCAACGTTGGTTGAAGCTGTCCGTCGCTTGGCCAATGCGCTCGCCGTTCAGGATGCGATCCATCACGGAGCGGAAGCCTTGGTACTGTCCTTTGCCGGTCACCGTCTGGAAGCCGTAGCTCCAGGCGCGGTCGATATGCGCCAGCACCGCCAGCGCCCCCTTTTGCAGCATCGCCTGTGGCACGCGCGCCGTGATGGGCTTCGCCATCAGAGGCACCGGCTTGCGGTCCGGTCCGCGATCGTAGTTGTCCACCGCCGGGCAGCCGCCGCCGTAGCAGGCGAAGAGGAAGTGGATCATCCCCGTCACGTTGGCCTCTTGCAAAACCTCCGCTCCGGTCAGGTAATGGTCCTCCGTAGGCACCATGCCGCGGGACCATTCCTGCGCTAGCAGCGCCCCTTGCTGATTCCGACGCGTCACCTCGTCAGCGTCCGGGAAGGCGACGCCATGCGAGCCCGTAAACAGCAACGCCGGCGTGCCGTTCGTTCCGCGCAATACCTCCAGCAAAGCTTGCTTGGTAGCCGCATCGCCCAACATCGGCTGCAACGCAAACTGAGACTTCGTGCCCAAAGGCTTCACCAACCCTTGGCCCTGAATCAACGGCTTCGCCACCAGGTTGTGTAGCAAGCCCGTGGCTTGGTCGCCCGGATTCTTCACGTTCCACAAAGTAGCCCGCTTCAGGGTTTTGATCGTCGAGGCGTTCTCATAGGCGATCACGCTTTCAGCGTATTTGGCATACTCGGCCGGAGTGTCAAAGTCCAGCCGGCCCACGTTCCAGAAGCTGTCGATCGAGTATTGAAACTCGAACGGAATCTGCTCCGGCGAGCCCACCAGCAGCAGGTACAGCGGCACGCCATTCGACGGCTCCACTTCCATGAAGTCGACGCCATGCCGCGTCACCCAACCGCGCGCCGACTCACCGTTGCGCACCGCCCGCAGATCGACAAACTCCTGGAACAGCGCCGCGTTGTTCACCTGCTTCCGCCGATGCTCGACGAGCGGTTTCAGCGCCTCCCTCACCGCCGGATCGGCATCGCGCGCGAAGACAATGCCCCAGCCGGCGCTCGAAAGATCCATCGGGTCGACGCCCTCGGCGAAGGCCAGCACATTCTGCCGGCTACGCACGCCCGTCTGCGCCTCCGCAAGCTTCCAGGCATCCGGTGCCAGGTCGTTCAAAGGTTGTCCGGATGCTTTGATGCCAAACGGCAAAGGCATCGGTTCATTGGTGAATTCGGGCGCCAGGCCCACGGCTTCATCCGACATGAGTCGCCATCTCCTTATCTTCCGCGGCTAAAGCTGCCTGCCAAATCGCGTGCGCCACTTGCGGCCCGTCGATATCGCTATGGGCACCGGAGGCGCCATCCATCTTCTTGATGAAGTTGTCGCTCATCAGGTTATAGATCTTGCCGCCTTCAAAAGGATAGGTGGCATTCTCGTCGAGCATCTTCATCGCCACCGCCGCCGCGGTGCCCTGGATCCCGTAAGTCCCAATCGCCCCGGACTTGGGCAGCTTCACCGGATCGAACGAAACATCGCGGTCGAGAAACACGGCCGCCGGATAGAACGTGCCCACGGCAACATCGAATCTCGATTGCGTCGTCAGAAATGGCCCGCTCACCGTCTTCGAGGGGATGATGTTGTTGAAATAACCGGGCGTCGCCGCATCCGGCACCTTGCCCGCGTCCGCGTAGGACCATAACGAGAACGCCCCCTGCACCATCGCCACCGAATTCACCTTGCGCGGCAAAGGCGTCTTGCCGTTTTTGCCGCCCAGAATCGACGACGTCACAATGCAGCCGAAGCTATGCCCCATCAAGTGGATCTTGGCGTTGGTGGTCCGCATCAGCGTGGCGATAAAGTCGTGCATACCGCCTTCGCCCACCGTGCGCGCCCGCTTCTTCATCGTCCAGAACGAAAGCTGCCGCACGCCGCCCAGAATGCCGTTCATGATGCTGCTGCCCAGCCCGAACGCCGCGCCAGACATGTTCGCCGCCTCCAGCGCCCCTTGCGGATCGAGCGCCGCACCTTCCTCGTCGGGCGCCGCGCCCGCGCCACTGCCCGCCTTAAAGCCAATCGCGTGCGCCAATTCCTGATACGCGCGCGTAACTTCCATCGGCACTTCCGTCGTGCCCGCCTCCTCCACGCTGGCCCGGAAGATGACTTCCAGCGGCTTGCGCACCGCGTCACTGCCCCCGAAATGCGCCACGGCTTCTTCGAGCAACGCCGCTTGGCCATCGCCCGCCGTGTCGAAGCTGCTGCCGGCGATCTTCTCTTCGCCAAATGGCTGGCTGGGCCAATGCAGCCCAATCCACATCGGCTTAAACCCCGGGCCCATCCGCTCGCGGTCCGCCTTCAGCTTCCCCATCGCGCCGATCCAGCGGTTATATTGATCCACCGCCGCCGGCACGTCTCCCTTCCAGCCGTGGCTGAAGAAGAAGATGTTCGTCGGCTGCTCCGTGCGCGCCTTCTCGAGCAGAACCTGCGAGAATAGGCCGGGGCCATCGTCGGTCCGCTCCTGGCCGTTGCCGTCAAAGCTGAGCAACCCATACTGTTCGTCCGTTCCTGGAATCGTCTTAAATGGCATTTGGTCCTTCCTTACTCTGATTCTTAGCGAGCCGCCAATAAACGGTCTCGGCGACGTCATAACTTAGCTGACTCAAGGTCTTCGATAACTTCAGCCACGCCGTCTGCAACACGGCAATGGTCACCTCGTCCCCCACCGTGCGCAAGCCTTCGAGCGCCGCATGCTGCAAGGACTGTCGATCGTCTTCGCAAATCGGGTCCAGCAGTTTCATCACTTCCGAGGCCCGCAGAATAGCCCAATCCCCGCGCACAATCAATTCGCAAGGCTCTTTCATCTCCGTCTTGCCCAAATCGGCCAAGGTGCGGATGGCTCGCCCGATCACGCGCGGCATACCGCTTTGTAAAGCCCGCTCCAAATACTCCTTGGTTTCGGGCGTTTCGCGCCCCACCTTATTGATCATGTAGATGATGCGCGAATCGGGCGCTTTCTCGAGGAAGGGCTCCACCGCATTGGCCAAGGTCAACTCCGGATCGAGCCGCGGCAGCATCTCGGCGATCGCCCACAGCACCTCGCGATCCAGGTCTGGCCGTAAGTTCGCCTCCAGCAGTGTGTTCACCACATCGCGCTGGCCGGAGAGGCCCAAGGCAAACACCGCCAGCGGCGACTCATGCGCATTGCTCCGGTTCAACAGGTGCGCCATCGGCAGCGGATCGCCCGCGTCCATCAACTTGCCCGAAGCCTCCAGCAACTGCACCAGGTCCGGCCGCTTAGCCAGGATATACTCCGTCACCGCCTTGCGCCGCGCCAGCATCACATTTAGCGCCTCCAGGCGAATGCCCGAAAACTCGAAACGCGCCATGCCGTCCCAGCCCTTGCTGATCTTATCGCTGGCTAACGACACCAGATGCTCGATCGCCCGGTCCTCCGCCGGCGGCGCGCCGGTATCGATCTCCGTCAACCACCGAATTGCCCGCTTGCGGTCGACCACCGATCCGTCATTGTTGGGATGCGACCGCCAGATGAGCGTGTCCGTCAACAGCCCCGCCAATTGCTTCAATTGCGGCGTCCGCTGCTCCGCCGGAATCTCCAGGTAGCATTTCGCCGCCAAGTAAATCTGCTCGCCGCTTGCCGCCGAAGAACCGGCCAGAATGCGTTCGAGCACCGCGCCAAAGTCCATCAAGCCCGCCAGAATCACCAGCGGCTCTTCCCAGAGCCGCCGATGGCGCGTGCTGCCCAATGTAGCCACCACATCGTTTAACTTCCGCTCGCGGTCCGGCGCGTGCAGCAGATACATCGCCGTAAAATAGGCCTGAAAGCCCGCGTAGGAAAAGCGCACGCCGTCTTCGCCGCTGCGCCGCATCATCTCGCAATCGTCGATCAACGCCGACTTGATCTCGCCCAGCGGAAAGTCGCGCCCCCGCCGGGCATGGGCCAATAACTCATACAGCGGACCGCCCGCCAGCGACACTTCCTGCGTCTGCTGCAACTCCCAGGCGATCGCCGCTAAGGCCTGCCCCGCGCATGACGGCGTCACGTTCCCGATCTTTAACCGCCCCAGCTGCTCCGCCGCGATGCGCTCAAACAACTGCGCCCGGTTCTTGAGGCCGGCCTCCTCGTAGCGGATCATCCGGCGCAGCATCCACGCCAGGCTCGTCAGGTCCCACCAGCGATTGCGCTGAATCTTCTCCGCCAAGGTTTCGGCCTTCGGCGCCGGCTCGCTAGTTGCCGTCGCCGGCTTCTTCGCGGCCTTCAGTTTTTCGAGGTCGTTCAAGTAACACATCACCAGCGCGCGTTCCATCGGCTCCATGCGCAGGATGATCGGATCGTGCCTGGCCAAGCCGCCATGCACCGGATTCGAGAGCCAATCGTCCAGCGCCAACGCATCCACCGAAATCACCACGCGGACATTCTCGGGCAACCGCTGCAGGGCCCGGACAAAGTCCGCCCGCCGCGCCGGCACCACTTCTTCTTCGCCATCCACCATCAGCACGATGCGGCGCAGCTTCAGTTGCTCAGAAAAGTCGTCGCCGTAGCGGACCCCACCCTGTTCCCGCAAACTTTGCCCCAAGCTACCCAATAGATCGGCCTGCCCGGCGAGGTCTGCCAAGGCAAAGCGAATCGGCAACATCGCCTCGTCGTCGGCCTCCAGAAATTCCTTGCCCAGCACCCAGGCCACGCGGTCCAGCACCGCCGTCTTGCCCGTGCCTCGCCCTCCGGACAGCACCATCAACCGGGCGTTCGATTCCTTCAGTTCCTTCACCGCCAACACCGTCACGTCGTAGCTGGCCGCACGGCGGTCACGGCGATCATCACCCTCCGCGCAGCCTGCGGGATTGTCCTTCGTCGCCTGCAACGGCACCGGCGTCTTCATGTCGTGCTTCGCTTCCCAGCCGGCCACCGCGGAGCGCAACGCCTCCCGGAAAGGATCGGCGTGCCAGAGTCGCCCATCCGGCAAATTCATGTACAACGCCGGCACACTCCAACGGTCGCCCGCTGCACTCTGAACCGCTTGGCGGCCCGCGTTCACCGCCACATCCACCGCGCCATCCTTCACCAGCGATTGATAAAAGGCCCGCGACATCAGCCGCGCGTCGTTCATCTCCACCGGCTGCTGCATCGCCACCACGGCCGGAATCCCCGCCGCCACCAGATGCGCCGCCACGCCCACCATGCTGGCTTCTTTCACGTCCGCCCGGGCGCCGCTTTCGCACGCCTGCAGATACACCAGCTTCAGGTTGCCGTTGTTCCAGGTCTTCAGCCGCGCATCCTCGATGCGGTCCACCTGGCCGTCCGCGTTTTCGAGATAAAGCAGTCCCTGCTGTTTCACCCGGTCAAACTTACCGTGCGCGATCACATGCAACCCATCCGCCGACTGTGTCTCCAACTTCACTGACTCAAACGTCACGGGCCCCGGAACCACCCGCGCATTAATCTCCTTGAGCCATCCGGCCAACTCCGCATCGAGCTCCACCTGGCCGGCCATCACCACCAACTGAAACAAGCCGCCATTCGCCAGCCCGCGAAAGGCCAGTGCCAGCGCGCGTAACTCCGCCAATACATCCACCGGTGCCAAATTCACCGGTAAGTTACGCGGGTTCGCCAACGCCACCACTAAGTGGAAAACCCCATCGTCCGGAATTACCGGCGTCGTGCTTTCGGCGAGTAAGTAACGCGAAAACGGAGTCAGCGGCGAGGTCGATACCGGATCCTGCCCCACGAAGAGGCGCTCCCAGCGGAACCAATGCCGCCGGTCCGGCGTCGCGTCCAGTAAAAGCCGCACCCGCACCTTGTTGCCGCCTTGCGCGCCCAGCGCCCGGTTGAATGCGGCGTCAATCCGGCCCACGAACAACTGCTCCTTTAACCGCTTGCCGTACTCTTCCGGTCGATCTTCAAAAGGGCTCAACGCCCCTTCATTCAAAATGGCTTCGTCGCGCCACAAGCCGGCGCCATTGATTTTGGCTTCCACATCGTGGCGCGACGACTCCTCCGATACCGCCGACTTGGCGGGCCGAATGTAGATCTCGAGATCCGTAAATTCGCCGACGGTATTATTCATTTACTTCAAGTTGATCAGGCCGGCCGGCCGCAACATGATCGGGTCCCCCACTGGTTCCGCGCTGCCGCCCACCGTAGCCGCGAACGATAGCTCGTCGCTCTTGGTTCCCTGCAGTTGCCAGGCGCCTTGGTTGAACGAAATCTCGAACGCGCGGAACGCAAACGTCACCGGCACCGTACCCGTGTAAGTCAGCTTCGTAGTGCTGCTGCCCGCCGCTTTGACGCCCACCTTGGCGCCCACCATGCTCTGAATCACCCCGGCATCTACCGTCACTCCGACGCCGTGTTCATCCGTCGCCACCACCGAAATCTCGTTCGACTTCAGCACGTCGAAGATCAGAAACGCCTCGGCTTCGTCTTCCAGCATGTAGTGCCGCACCACCGGATTGGCCGTGTTCAACACCCCACCCGCCAGGTAGTTGCCCGCCTGCAGCGGCTGCACCGTGGTCGAGTTCACATTGCCAAACGTGAACTGCAGGGTCCGTGCTTTCTTATAGGCCAGATCGAGCGAAGGGGTCGACGCGCCAAACGCCGCCAGCACATTGCCCAGCATCTTGAGCCCCAGCGACAGATCGAGCGAATTCGACTCCTGCCCGGAGATATCGAGCGCCGGCGCCGTGCTGGCCGTCGGCAAAGCCACCGTCGTGTTCCACACCGAAGCCAAAGCGCCCAGCCACTCTGTGGCTTTGTCGTCTTTGCCCAGGATATCCATGGGCTCTATGCCGGCGCGCGGTAGTTTCACTACGTTGTAACCCTTACTGTTGAGCTTTCCGACGCTCTTATCGCCACACTTCGCCATTGGTAACCTCCTGGCACTCCATTTAACTGGCCTACGGAATACACTTGATAGCGGATTCCGAGAGCGGTGTCCATCCCCGCGTTTGCGGTGATGGAATTCACGGCTCTTCGCCTAACTCACTCTATTAAGCGTCATCCAGGCCCAAACTCGGCCATCCCCTCGCAAAAAGTAACATTCCATAGCAAAAGGCCAGGCAAACGCTTGCCCGTTGTTGATCGTCACTTACTCGACGTGACCAGGTAGTTCATGGCGCAAGCTCAGCCTGCGGCCGGGCCCGGTTTGCGCGTCTGCGATAACCCCACCAGAAACAGCGACACGGCCATCATCAAGCAACCCGTCCAATAGGGCGCGCTCGGCGCAAACGCATCGAACGTCAAGCCCGCCCACAGCGGACCCAGAATGCGCGACAAGCTCCCTAACGATTGCGTCACCCCCAGCACCACGCCTTGCTCACTCGCCCCGGCGCCCTGGCTCACCAGGCTCTGCAAAGCCGGCGCCGCCAAGCCACTGCCCATCGACAGCAGCGTCAACGCCCCATAAACAAAGCCCACACTCGGCGCGAAGATCAACGCCACAAAGCCCGTGCCCCCCAGCACCAAACCCACCCGAATCAGCTTCCCTTCGCCAAACACCGGCATCAACCGCCGGATCAACCCGCCCTGGATCACCGTGATCATCACGCCCAAATAAGTCAGCAGCCAGGCGTTCTGCCGCTCATTCGCCCCAAAGCGCGTCAGCGTATACAAGGCAAAATGGCTCTGCAAGCCGCTATAGGCGAAGTTGAGCGCAAACGTCGCCAGCAGCATAAACCGCAAGTTCACCCGCCCCAAGGCCGCCCCGATCGCCTGGAACGGATTCAGCAAACTCCACTGCAGCGGCGTCTTCGTTCGCTTTTCCAAGGGCAGTGATTCCGGGAGAAAGAAGAAGCTCAGCAGGGTCGTCACTAGCGCCAATCCGCCCGCCGCAAATGCCGGCGCCTGCAAGCTGATCGTCGAAAGTAAACCGCCAATCGCCGGGCCCATCATGAAACCCAAGCCAAACGCCGCCCCAATTAACCCAAAGCTCTTCGCCCGGTCCTCCGGCGGCGTAATATCGGCAATATAGGCCTGTGCGGCAGAGATATTGCCGCCCGTAATCCCGTCCAAAATCCGCGCGGCGAACATGAATCCCAAGCTCGGCGCCAGGCCGAACATAAAGTGCCCGATCGCCGTCCCGAACAGGCTCACCAGCAGCACGGGCCGACGCCCATAACGATCCGAAAGCGCCCCCAACACCGGCGTCATCAAGAACTGCGCCACCGAAAACACCAGCACCAACAGCCCGATCGTCAGCGCATCGCTCCGGTACTGACGCACCAGGTACGGCGTAATCGGAATCAGGATGCCCACGCCTAGCAGGTCGAGGAACAAAGTCAGAAAGATGAGAGTAAGGGGGCGGCGGTTCGACAAAATGTAAACCCCTATTGTCGCAGCATTTCGGAATTGACGGCCAATCCGTTCAGACGTCTGCTCTGTCGATGACCACCGGCACATTCCAATCGAGAATTGAGCTTGAAGTCGACGTTAAATTCCAATACGGGGTAAGCCTAAAGGCAGGTAGTGATTCCAATGCAGGATGAGCCTGAAGGGTCAGTAAGACAGGCGGCGAGAATAAGCTCCTTCTAGACTCGGCCTCTGCCAGAATCAATTGATGGAAATCGGTTGGCCAGGGCAAGACCTCCAGTTCGCCATCGGACAACTCGATGAGGCAGCCGCGATCAGAGAGCGGGAAATAGTCAGCCTCGGTCCATTCGCCAGAGCGCGGAAACAATTCGAGAATAGGCGCGGAGGAGGTCATTTCTTTCTCTACGATAACTCTCCCCAGTGATAAAGTAAGGCCGTGAAGGACCGTCGCAAATTCCTGGCCCTCAGCGCTGGCCTCCTCGGGTCTACCGCGTGTAACACCAACAAGGCCAAGTCCGAATCGGGCGCCCACATGAGGCCCTACGGCCTCAGATCGCCGCATGAGAAGACGGCACGGGTTCTGCGGGAGCTTACGGCGAGCCCCGGCACCGGCTCCAGCCGCACCCCGCTGCAGGACCTGCTCGGCACCATCACGCCCTCCGAACTGCACTACGAACGCCACCACGCCGGCGTACCGGACATCGATCCGGCGCAGCATGAACTCCTGATTCACGGCTTGGTGGAACAGCCGCTCAGCTTCACCGTGGCTGTCCTGAGGCGGTTCCCTTCCACTTCCCGCACCTGCTTCCTTGAGTGCAGTGGCAACGTGATCGGCGACCTGCGGGGCAACCCACCGCCGACCGTGCAGGACAGCCACGGCTTGCTGAGCTGCACCGAGTGGACCGGCGTATTGCTCAAGCTGGTGCTCGCCGAAGCCCGCGTGAAGCCGGAAGCAAAATGGCTGATCGCGGAAGGCGCCGACGCTTGCCGGATGGCGCGCAGCATTCCGCTGGCCGAAGTGCTCGACGAAGCCTTGCTTGTCTACGGACAGAACGGCGAGGCGCTGCGACCGGAGCAAGGTTACCCACTGCGGCTGATTCTGCCGGGCTACGAGGGCAACATGAATGTGAAGTGGCTACATCGCCTGCAGGCCGCAGACGCGCCCGCCATGTCGGTGAAGGAGACGGCCAACTACACGGAGCTGCTACCCAGTGGCAAGGCCGAGATCTTCACGTTCCTCATCGAGGCGCGTTCCGTGATTACGTGGCCTTCGGGTGGCCAGCAGATTCCCGCAGGCTTTAACGAGATCACCGGCCTCGCCTGGACCGGCACCGGTAAGATCCGCCGCGTTGAGGTGTCGACGGACAATGGCCAGACCTGGGCCGACGCAACGTTGCAGGAGCCGATCCTCGATAAAGGCATCGTCCGCTTTCGCTTCCCTTGGCAATGGGACGGGAAAGAAACGGTGATCCAGTCGCGGTGTACCGATGAGACGGGTTTTGTGCAGCCGAGTCGGGATGAGTTTATCGCGCTACGCGGAGTGAACGCCGGCTACCACTACAACGGAATCAAGCCGTGGCTCGTGAAGGCGGATGGCCATGTGCTGGCGGTTTAGTTTTCTGTTTCTAATTACTTTATCCGGGCAAGACAAGCGCTTTGGTTTCGGCCAGCCGGTACCTGCCGAAGAGACTCGCAAACGCGACATCACCGTTTTCCCCAACGGCCGCGGACTCCCGCCCGGCAGAGGCACTGCCAAAGCCGGCGCCTCGATTTATGCGAGTAAGTGCGCCGAATGTCACAACGACCGTGGCGAAGGTCGCGAGAACCAATACCCAGCTCTTGTCGGCGGCATTGGCTCGCTGGCTTCGCCAAAACCCAAGAAGAGCGTCGGCAGTTACTGGCCCTACGCGACAACCCTCTGGGACCACATCCACCGCGCGATGCCCTTTGACCATCCGCGTTCACTCAATGCGGACGAGGTCTATGCCGTCACGGCCTTTGTGCTGCATCTGAACGGCATTGTGGGCGAGACGGAGGAGTTGAATGAGAAGAGCTTACCGCGGGTGAAGATGCCGAATCGGGATGGGTTTATTCCGGAGACGCGGCCATTTCAGAAGAAGCGCTTAGGCCGCTAGCGAGGGCGATCGCTTCGGCCAGTTGGCGAAAGTCCCGTTCGCAGACGCGGACTAACTGGGCATGGCTTCCAATTGCTCCGTCAGCGGGGGATAGGTCGAACATCGGCTTACGGGCTTCCTGGGCCATCGGCATCAGGCTGCCGTAGTTACGCAGGGTTCCGAGGCAATAGTTTTCAGTGGTGAGACTACCCTGGGCGCCCTCGCCGAGCACAAACTCGCGGTAGATGCCCGGCACTCGTTGCAGCCACCTGTCGTACCCTTTCGCGGGACGATCGGCACGGACGGCGTGCTGAAGCATGACATAGCCAAGGGGCTCCATGCGGCCCGCGGGCAGGGGAAAACTTACCTTAGCTTTCTCTAGCATCTCCGTCCAAAGACGGCGCCAATGCCGAACAGCCGGTCCGAGATTCTTTAGTCCTTGAAGAGAGAATAGATCAGCAGCCAGAGGGATGATAAGGAAGTCAGCAGCCAATAGCGCGGAACGGTTAATCGCGCCTAAGTTCGGGCCCACATCGAGAATTGCCACGTCGGCGCTCGCCGTTTTCCCCGCGTCCTGAATCATTCGATAAAAGGCGGACGTAGCCCTGAGGGCTGCCTGATCGTTCGCGAAACCTTTTGGCCAACTCTCGGAGAGTTTGTCCTCAAACTGGGAAAGGCCCAAGTCGCCGCAAAGCAAACAGATTCGCGGAGAAATTCGCAGCGGAGAAGCCGCAGCAATGTCGCCAGTGCCGTCGAGAATCGGTTGGACGCAGGTCAGAACCGTCTGGCCAAACACCTCTTCATCCCAGACTCGTTCGAGAGTGTCATCCTCAAAGAATGCCGACGTAAGGTTCGCTTGAGGGTCGAGATCCACGGCTAGGATAGAGTAACCCAAACGGGGAAACATATGGGCCAGATGATAGGCCAGCGTCGTCTTGCCCACGCCACCCAGGTTGTTAAACAAAGCAATCGTAATCATACGTGCGCTCGGATGGTCACCAGAACATAGGCGTTATCAAAAGAGAATTCTGGCAGCGGGTTCCCATTTCGCTCCAGGGCCGCGCGGGCTCGCAAGACTCCCGTGCCAAAACGCTCCGCGTAGCCCAAGCCTTTCATCGCCTCCGCGATTACGGGATTGCGATAGGCGCTGGCCGTGCCGAAATTTGCGGGGGTTACTGAATCGGAGAGCCCGCCGGGGCTTTGGATCTCGATGCGGTCGGTGAAGATCGTGATGCGCGTGGGAGCCGTGCTTTGATAGTCGCGATGTAACAATGCGTTCCATGTCAGTTCCCGCAATGCCAGGCGAGGATAGTTAGGGACCGCCTGCTGCCGGAAGGAGCTAGTTTGTTTTTGTGGCTCTTGAATGAGTAACGGAAGATACTCGTCCAGGATTCTCAACTGAGTGGCGAGATTGCCGGTAATTTGCTTCTGGTCTACCACGTCGTCACTCACGCTCGCGCCGCCGTAGCGGACGACCTGGACATACGCGCCAGGCAGGAAATTCAGAGGATCAAGTCCAAAAACGAGTAGGCCGGCGTAGGTGGGTACGCAACGGAGTAAATCAAAGAACCGCAACGAGGCCAATTGTTGCTGTACCGTCCGGTTATTTTCGATCAGGACTTCCGGGCTCACGACCCGTGCGAGATACTCCTCGCGAAACGGACTCAAATGTAAGTCGCCGATCGAGGACCGTAGACACGGCTGTTGGTCAAACGTCTGAGCGGCGGAAACCCGCTTCTCGGTGAGGCGGCGCTCCTGGTCGATGCTGGCCAAGGCGCGGGTGGGCCCTACGCGGATCCAGGTCTGCCCGCGGTAACGCGCTGGCGGGTGAGACACCGGGTGCACTTCCATGACCGCCACGCGGCAGCCTTGCAGCGTTCGCGGCTGCACCTCCAGGTCGGGTATGGGTTGCAGGCTGCCATCGCTCCGCATTTGCGCCATGGTGGTGAGCAGTTCGTCGGTGATCGGCAACTCGGTAGGCTCCCCTCGATCATCCACGCCAATAAAGAGGACTCCCGAATGACCGTGGGCCGGCATATCGTTCATAAACGCGCAGATGGCCTGGTAGATCTTATCTTTGTCTTTTGGCAACGATTCTTTGCGCTCCACCCAGTCCGACTCCAGGTCAAGCATGAGCTTTTCAAGTTCAGAATCCTCGCGCATCTTGAATCAGTATGAACTATGCGGCCCAACCAAAGGACCCGTTTCGCCATGTCCATAATAGAAAGAGTATGTACCGTCTTATCTTTCTCGCCGCGCTCATCCTGACGCCTGCCGCCTTTGCCTGGAATAGTGTCGGCCACAAAGCTGTCGCGGGCATGGGGTATGACAAGCTCAACTCGAGCACCCGTGCCAAGGTGGACGCTCTCATCCGGCAGCATCCGGATTATCAGAGCTGGCTGGCCAACGCGCCGACCGATGAGAAGGGCAAGGCGCGACACGCCTTCATCCAAGCCGCCTTCTGGCCCGACACCATTAAAGGCGATCCGCGCTTTTACGACGAGATGCGGCGCGACCCGGTACCCACGCCGGCCCAGAAAGGGTTCGCCGACATGAAGCGACGCACCAACTGGCACTACATCAACATCGCCTTCTCTACGGACAACACGCCCTTTCCGCCGCCACCCGCGGTGAATGCGCTTTCGCAGATTCAGATGATCCTGTCGGCGATCGGCAACGCGCCGCCAGCCCCCGGCAGCGTCCCCGTTGAGCAGGATCCCACTTATCTGCTCCCCTGGCTGCTGCACCTGGTGGGTGACGTGCACAATCCGATGCATTGCACCTCACGTTGGAAGCGCGACCAAGTGGACCCCAAGACTGGCCAGCCCTGGAGCGACCTCGGCGGCAACGGCGTGATGGTGGTGGGCTCCTACAATTTGCACGCCTTCTGGGACGATGCCCTCGGCATCACCGACACGCCCGTCTTTATCAACGGCTTGATCCAGTTTCTGAAGAAGAAAGGCAAGGCGGGCAAGAAGATCGTCGATCCGCAACTGTGGGTGAAAGAGGGCGCGCGGCTGGCGGAGACTGTGGCCTATAATTATGGCCCGGATGGCTTGGGGACCAAAGAGAGCCCGGTGAAGCTGCCCGAAACCTACATTGTGAATGCCCGCGCCCTGGCTAAGGAACGGGCCGCTTTGGCCGCGCGTCGGTTGGCGGCGGTGTTGAACGCGCGCTTGCCGTAAGTCAGCGCCGACGGCGGCGATGGCCGGGGTTCTTGGGGGCTACGGGAGGTGGAGGCGCCGGGGCCGCCACCAGACGTAAGCGGCTATCGGAAACTTGGGCGCCTTCGACGCGGAAGAGTAAGACCATGTCATCGCCCGGCGTCTCGGGCGGTAGGACGTAGGAGGCCAAAACAAACTCGCTGGCCAACAGAGGAATCGTTTCGGATTTCGTGCCTCGGCGAATGGTGAGGGAGGCCCGCTGCGCGTCCGAGTTCACCGTCCAATGAAGAGTTCGTTGGGTGCCGGCCGATTCCACCCAGAGCCTTGCCGGCGCCTGCTTGGCGGGAGGAGACCTGTACTGCACGATTAGCAACGCCACGATAGTCGTCAGCAGTATCGCGCCAAGAGCCCATAGTTGACGCACGGTCCGGCTGGGCAGTGTCTGGCGGGGTCTCGGGGCCGCGAATGGCGAGAGCGGTGCTGCAATCTCCGGCGACTCAACAAAATACTCTTGCAGCGGACGTTCGCCAGCCCAATGGCCATCGGCGTCCGTTAGATAGGCAGCGACCCGCAGGGGTCGCTGACCCGAAGGCCGGAAGACCAAAGCTAGCGGCGGAAGTTCACCAAAAACATGGTGCGCCGCTTCGAGCTCCGCCGTCGTGAGCCGTGCCTCGCCTTGGTGCTTCGTCCGGAACCAGCCGAGCACCTCGTCGGTGGTGTGCAGGTGTCGGGCGAATTCTATCGCCCGGGCCAGGTCGGAATCGACGGCCAGCATCCAACTGGTGACTGAGAGGCCGGTGGAGAGGCGGCGACCGACTAGTACACCCATGACGACTGGCAAGTCTAGATTGAACCCATTTTGCGCACTCCGTCGAATGGATTCCATTAGGCCGGGGTTGTAGGCGATCGCCAACTGGCGCGCCGTATGATTTAGCCGTGCCGTAGCAGGTGCAGCCAAGGCGTCGATCTCTCTTTCAGTGCCGGGCTCGGCCTATCCGCCCTTCCGTCCCCACCCTCTGTCTGGATGACAACGTGAGGGCGGAGAGACCGGCCGACTCTACTGGATATACGAGATCCGTCGGTGGTTAGCCGCATCTGGCTTACAAATAGTATGTCGTTTTCGAATATAGTTTACGAGAGTGACGTTGGCAATGGGGATTCCCCCATCGTAACCCCATCGTAACGCCATCGTAACGCCGGTCCACTGGGCGACTTAAGCGGCGCCGATTGTAATGTGGTCCTCCACCTTCGCGACGCCCGGGGCTGACCATGCCGCCTCCAGCGCGGCCTCGTGTTCAGCGCGGGTGCGGGCATGGCCGCGGAGGCTGATGCCATCGGGGAGGATCTGGACCTTGATGCGGGACGAGTCAATCAGGGCGCTGCGCTTGAAAGCCTCTTCCACGCGGGCGCGCACATCGCCGAAATGGGTGGAGGGCGCAATGGCAATTTCGTTGCGCAACTTGTGAAGGCCGCGCAAGGGACGTAAGGATTGTTCGGCCGCCTCTTTCTGATAATGAAACTCGACCTGGCCGGTGAGCGTCAGGCAACCGCCCGCGGCTTTCACTTCGATGGTGGCGGGCACCAGCGTATTCGACTCCAGCACGCTCATCGCCGCCAATGCCAACTCATCATCGTCGCGCTGTTGGCTGAAGGGTAACTCCACGCGAATCTCATTCACAATGGCCTTGATGTGCGCCACACGCCAAGCTGCGATTTCGGCCTGGCATTTTTCCCAGTAACTATCGACGTGCCCGCTGAGTTGCACCGCGCCGCCCTTTACCAGGACGCCGATCTGCCGCTTATGCACGCTGGGCTCCCATTCGAGCTCTTGCTCCACGTAATGCTGTAAGTCGGTGTCGGTCCACATGGCGAGTTACTCCCGGGTGGAGTTTATCAGGCTTTCGTTAGTCGCGCAGCCAAGCGGCGAGATTTTGGGGGTTGGCGGCTGGGTCAAGCTCCAACTGCCATACGCGGCGGGACTGCTGGCCGAGGGTGACCTGCAGTGTCCGCAGCTGCTCGCGGCGCGCCACCAGCAACTGAATCGGGTCGCCCGGGGTCAGGCGCTCCAGGTGCGCGTCGAACCCATCGGGCCGTACCCGGAAGCCGTTGATCGCGAGGATCTCATCGTCCACGTTGAGGCCGCTCTCGAAGGCCGGGGTGCCCCGGGGGACGGTCGTCACGAGTAATCGGCCGGAATCGTTTTTCGTGGCCGCACCCAACTCGGCTTTCCCGCTCGCAGGTGGGTCGGCGAAACGGAGGCCGAACCAGGCCAGGGCTTCGGTATAGTTAAGCTCATCGGTAGTTTCGAGAATCTGCTTGAACCAAGCCGAGAGGTTACTCCCCGCTACTTCGCTGACTGAGCGACGAAACTCGGCCGAGGTATAGCCGCGTTCGCCAGAGTACCGCTGGTAGGCCAGGCGCATCGCGTCGTCCAGCGACTTACCGCCGCCCGTCAGCCGGCGCACGCGGGCATCGATCAGCCAGGCGATCACAGCGCCCTTGGTGTAGTAACTAATCAGAGTATTGGTGGAGTTTTCATTCTGGCGATAGAGCTTGATCCACGCGTCATAAGACGAAGTCTCCGCCGGCTGCACCAGACGGCCCGGCGTATTTTGTAACTGCGTAATCTCACGAGAAAGAAAGTGTAAGTAGGTCGCGCGGTCGATCAACCTCGCGCGCTTGACGGCTAGGGGACCATAGTAAGTGGTAATCCCTTCCGCCACCCACAGGGTGCGCGTGTAGTTTTCGTTCTCGTAGTCGAACGGCCCCAGTTCCTGGGGACGCAGCCGCTTCACGTTCCACAGGTGAAAGTACTCGTGGCTGACGAGATCGAGCCAGTTACTGCGATTGGGCTTGCGCGGTATTGGATTCAGCTTGGCCTCAAGCGGGGGCACCTCGGTGTTGTCCCACGCCCAGCGTGAGGTGATCAGCACGGTAGAGTTCAGGTGTTCCAGGCCCCCGCCGGCTTCGAGCAGTAAGTTGAAGAAGAGATACTGGTCGTAGGGAATCACCCCCATCATGCGGTGATACTCGCGGACAATCCGCTCCACCGCCTTAGCCGATTCCGGGCCATTCCAGATGCCGGCTTCGCCTTCGTTCACTAAGTAGTGCTTCCGGCCAGCAGCCTCAAAGGTGTGCACTTGGGGCGAGCCCGCGTAAATGGGCGAATCGACTAACTGATCGTAGTCACGAGCGCGAAAATGATTCGGCCCCAGGGATTCAAGGCCGCAATAACTCGCTGCCCAGCCCGCGGGAAGCTCCAGCTTCACCTCATAAGTGCGCGAGCTACCCACTAGGGCCAGAAACGTGGGCGCGCCATTGAGCAGGGCGAAGGTGTTTTCCACCCAATTGCTCTGCACGCCCATCGTGCGCGCATAGAGGCGGTAGCCGATGGCGATGCGTTCGGCATGGGCCTGCACCCGCCAGCGATTCTTGCGGGTCTTTTCCCACTGGAGTTCCTGGCCATTCTCGCCCCTGGCCCAGAAGCCTTCGAGGTGCTGCGAGTACTCGCGAATCAGGTAGCTGCCAGGCGTCCAGACGGCGAGGAAGAGTTCCGGATCGGGGCCTTCGAGCTCCGCCGTCACTTCGACATAATGGTTCTGGGCGTGGGGAAAACGAAGGGTGTAGTGCATGAGGGCCTAAACTATTAGTAGTTTGACACCACTGCACATCATTGGCGCCGGCCTGGCCGGCACGGAAGCGGCTTGGCAATTGGCGCGCCAGGGCCTGCGCTGCACGCTGTACGAAATGCGGCCGGTGCGCATGACGGACGCGCACCAGACCGACCGCCTGGCCGAACTGGTCTGCTCGAATTCGCTGAAGAGCGAGACCGAAAACACGGCGCCGTGGCTCTTAAAAGAAGAGTTGCGCCAATTGGGTTCCCTGCTGCTTGAATGCGCCCAAGTGGCCCGCGTTCCGGGCGGACAAGCCCTCACTGTCGACCGGGTGGGCTTCGCCGCCGAAGTGACGCGCCGCATCGAGAACGAACCGTTGATCACGCTGCGCCGCGAAGAGCTCACGCGGATTCCGGAGGACGGCATCACCATCGTCGCCAGCGGTCCGCTCACCTCCGGCGACTTGGCCGAGGAGATCGGCCGGCTCACCGGTTCTGACCGGCTCTACTTCTACGATTCCATCTCGCCCATCGTCGACGCCGACACCGTCGACCGCAACATCGCCTTCGCCGCCTCGCGCTACGGCAAATCGATCGACGGCACCGACGACTATTTGAATTGCCCCTTCAACAAAGAACAATACGAAGCCTTCCTCGATGCCCTGCTGGGTGGCGCCGCCGTGCCCGCGCACATCCCGGCCGATGCGCCCGGCACGCCGTTCTTTGAGGCTTGTTTACCGATCGAAGTACTGGCGCGGCGCGGCCGTGAGACGTTGCGCTTCGGCCCCATGAAGCCCATGGGACTGAGCGATCCGCGCACTGGCTATCGCCCCTATGCGGTGGTGCAACTTAGGCAGGAAAATGCTCGCGCCGATAGTTACAACTTAGTTGGCTTTCAAAATCACTTACGCTTCGGGGAACAAAAGCGCATTCTACGTATGATTCCCGGTCTTGAGAATGCTGAGTTTCTACGCTATGGCCAGATCCACCGCAACACCTACATCAATGGGCCCACTTTACTCAACCGGACTCTGCAATTGAAGGCCAATCCGCGGGTGCTATTTGCCGGGCAGATTTCGGGCGTGGAGGGCTATGTGGAGTCGATTGCCACGGGCTTCCTGGCCGGCCAATTTGCGGGCGCGGTGCAGCGGAACGAAACGCCAGTCGCGATGCCGCGTGAGACAGCTTTAGGGTCGTTGGCGCATTACATTGCGCACGCCGATCCGCGCAATTATCAGCCGGCGAATATTACTTTCGACCTTCTGCCGCAACTCGACGAACCCACGCGACACAAGCTGCGGCACGATAAGCCGGCGCGGCACGCCGAGGTCTGCCGGCGCGCCCTCACTTCCCTGCCGGTGGCGCAGTTGATAGACTAATCAGCACTATGATGTGGCAAGCCAAGAAACCTGAGACTCCGGCCAAAACGGCAGCGGCGAAAGCGACACCGGCCAAGCCCGCCGCTGCCGCCGCGAAAGCAACCGATGCGGCCAAGGCTGCCCCCGCGGGCGGTGCCGATGCGAAAGCGATTGCGGCCATCGAGAAAGCGGGCGGCAGCGTCCGGCCCGTCGCCCAGGAGGACCCGCGCGTCGACGTCAGCTTCTACCTGCAGGGCGCGGCCATTAAGGACGAACAGATTGTCCCCGTGGCGCAATTGAAGAATGTGCTCTCAGTCCACCTTGGCCGCACCTCGGTCACCGACGCCGGCCTGGTGTACCTGAAGGGCCTCACCGACCTCACCAGCCTGCACCTTGAGGGTACGAAGATCACCGACAAGGGTTTGGTGCACTTGAAAGACCTGAAGAAGCTCACCTACCTGAACATCTACAATACGGCCGTGACGGACGCGGGCCTGGAGCATCTGAAGGGTCTCACGGCGTTGAAGAGCCTCTATGTGTGGCAAACCAAGGTGACGGAGGAAGGGATCAAGAAGTTGAAGGCGGCCCTGCCACAAGTGGACATCGTCAAAGGCTGGTAAGCCCTTATCCGAAACCACGCTACAATGGTGGCGAACAATGGGCGAAACTTCGGCTATTCACACGTCTCAGCTCGCCATGCTGCGAAAGCGCATCGGCCCGCTGGAGCGTCGCCAACTCGCCCCCACCCTGAGCCGGCTGCCCGGCGAACTCAAAGCCTCATCGGCCGGCCAGCATTGGGAAATTGAGGAGCATTACACCCAACACGGCAACGTCGACACAACCGGACTGAACCGACTTCCGTCCCATCTGCTGAGCGCCATTTCCAGCGGCAAAATCGCCGACGTGCCGCCCAGCCGGTGGGCCTTCCTTGACACGGAAACCACGGGCTTGGCCGGAGGTACGGGCACGGTGGCTTTCCTCGTCGGCGTCGGCCGCATCACGCCGGCAGGCTTCGCCGTCCGCCAGTTCTTCATGCGCGATTTCGGTGAAGAGCCGAGCCAACTGGCCGCCCTGGCCGCGCACCTGAACGACTTCGACGTCCTCGTCACCTACAACGGCAAGAGCTTCGATGCCCCGCTGCTCGAAACGCGCTACCGCATGAACCGCGCCCAGCCGCCGCTTGAGCGCCTCCACCACGTCGACCTTCTGCATGGCTCTCGCCGCCTCTGGAAGCTCCGCTTCGAAAGCTGCAGGTTGGTTGAGCTTGAGCAACGCATCCTGGGCTACACCCGCATCGGCGACGTGCCGGGCGAGATGATCCCGCAGCTTTACTACGACTTCATCAAGCGCCCGCGCCCTGCGCTCCTGGAGCCCGTGTTCGAGCACAACCGCCTCGACATTGTGTCGTTAGCCTGCCTCACCGCGATCGTCCCGCGCGCCTTCGAGGAGCCGCACGAGATCGAATTCGCCTGCGGGCAGGAGATGATCGGCCTCGGCCGCTGGCTATTGGCGGCGGAGCGCTTCGATGAAGGCTTGTCGCTGCTCCGCCGCGGCATTGACCAGCGCATCCCCGACGACTTGATGTTCAAGACTCTCTGGGAAATCGCCGTTACCGAGAAGAAGCTCGGCCGCGGCCCCGGCGGTTTCGCCAACCTCGCTGCTTCACCCAACCCTTACCGCGCCCAGGCCCTGGAAGAGCTGGCGATCCACTACGAGCATCGCGAGAAGAACCTGGCCATGGCCCTTGAGTTTACGGAAGCCGCCCACCACGCCAAGTCGCCGTCCCTTACGCTTGCTCGCCGTCGCGAGCGCCTCACCGGCAAACTCGCGAAAGCCCAACGCCGATTGCTCTAACTATTTCAGGTTAGCAGACGAAAAAAAGCCCTCTATTGGATGTGGTTTATTCCCTTGGCGAAGTCGACGGTGATCGTTTGGCGGGGGGTAAAAAACTTTATGAGAACTTTCCCTGCGAAATCCCATTTATTAGTATCCTGAGTCCAAGCAGCAAGCGATGTTGCCTCCGACCTTTGCAAAAAGGATATGGCACCAGCAAGGACTCTTTCAGTGGCAGCCAGACCCCGCGAGTTACACTGCTATCAAGTCTCAAATAGGTGGACTCGGATCGATCGTTGTCGGTCGGCAAGTGGCGTCGAGTTATCTCTACAAGAAACACCTCACCGCTGGCAAAAGGCCTTCGCCGAAAAAGATGAACCCATCAACTGGCCCGCCTGGCTCGACTCCAACCGCCAACCCACCCGCCACAAAGACTACGCCTACCTCCTAGGCAAACACATCCCCATCGCCACCAAAACGGCCCCCATTCACGCCACCGCCCAAACCGCCCGCGCCGGCTAACGAAACCGATACAAGTGCCGCGTACTCACCGGCACGCCCAGTAACTTCAAGTAAGTGAATAACTGATGCACGTGATGGTTCAGGTGCTTCCAATTCGTCAACAGAATCGCCACGAAAGGCTCGCCCGTCGGCACAAAGTAAGTCGGAATCACTTGTGCTAAGTCCGCATTGGAAACCAGCGCCGACGCGCGCAGAAACTGCTGCCGATAAGTCGAAAACACAGCCAAACTGTCGCCCTCCGACTTAGTCAACCCCAACTCCGGATGTAATTTAGCCAAACACGCCACCACCCCGCCGGCTGACTCTACTAAGTGCGCCGTTAACTCCGCCATCGAGAAGCCATCGTACGGCGGACGCCATTCCTCGGCCCCGGCCGGCACCATCGCTAGTAACTCTTCCGCCAATGCCAAGTCCTCATCCAAACGCGCGAACAATGGCCCAGTCATAAAGCCTCGCGAAACGCGGCGCACGCCAACACCGGCAACCGCGGGTACTTCGGATAACGCGGATCCTCCGCCGCATAACGGCACAAGAGAAATTCACTCTCCCGATCCGAGCGAATCACTCGCACCCATACGCACGCGGGACAAAGGCCAGTCTGATGAGGCACACTCATATCTTATGGGTAATGTGCCCGAATGTCTCCCTGCCAGCGACGCGTCGCTTCTGGCCCGATTCGGCCGTGAGCTTTCCGTTGCCGCCAACCGCCAAGTCATCTCGCTCTTCCGTTATCTGCACCATGCCAATCCCCCCTGGCTCGTCAACTTGCACCCCGCCTACTGCTCCCTGCTCATCGACTTTCACCCGTTGCTCACCACGCACGACGAAGTCGACGCCTTTGTCCGCCGCCAGCCCGACACCCATTTTGCCCCCATCGGCAAACGCATCGACATTCCCGTCCGCTACAACGGGCCCGATCTCCCCTTCGTCGCCGAAACCCATCGACTCACCGCCGCCCAAGTCATCGACCTCCACTCCAGCGCCGAATACCTCGTCGCCTTCCTTGGCTTCGCGCCCGGTTTCGCCTACCTCTTCGGCCTTCCCTCGCAACTCGCCACCCCC
>ENA-ORBV01000724-ORBV01000724.1-microbial-mat-metagenome-genome-assembly--contig:-NODE-724-length-74839-cov-29.834903_pt1 | contig 74839 bp, 73 predicted proteins | sample MGYA00237777_ERZ505514 | MGnify/ENA primary metagenome ERZ505514 (study PRJEB26160, sample SAMN06269048) | microbial mat metagenome | isolation source: Oligotrophic lake microbial mat | place...
CAGTGGGCGCGCCTGTTGATGCAGCGTGGCGTGTTGCGCCATGTCTTCGACGATCGGCCGTTTCAGGACGACCTGGGGCTGTACCGACTTGTCTGAAGTGCGCTGCTCAACCAGCGCACCCGCAAATCGCTTCGAAAAACCGCCATGCCTTGGGCGTGAAATCCGAAAGCCGCCGCAGGAGTTCCGGAACCAGCGGTTCCGGATCGACCAACGCAGTGATGCGCGCCACCGGTGACAGCGCGCAGTTTCGTGCTCAATGTCGCCTATGCACGAAGTTTGCAGACGTAGCGCGATGGCAAGCGCATGAGCCGAGAGCTTCATCGGCAGCAGGAATTCCTCGCGCCGGATCTCGCCGGGGTGGATCGCCCGCATGCCGTTGACGAGTGCCATATCCGCATCCTTTGCGTGGCAATCGACGATCTCCACATCGGAGGCATCGCGGCTTTCAAAGCGGCGAGGAGTTTCCGGCTTTGCATTCGGCCAGTGCTTCGCTGACCAGTGATTCCGGTTTTGTGTGCTGCGCAGCTTCGTGCACATATTCCTCAACCAGAATGCCATCACGCATCACCACTAGCGGCGTATTGGTCTGTCGGGCAATTTCACGCGCACGCAAAGCTGCCCGCAACAACGCTTTGGGTGCCGCCTGCATGTCGGCATCGGGCAACTTTGAAATCATCGTATCGCTCATGCAATGCCTCCTTCGTTCAGCATTCGCGGCCTGGCGCCACTATTGTCAAACCACTGCCAGTAGTCTACGCGTAGCCGATACAAGTCCTGAAAGTTCTTCAGGCTGCTCACGAACCTGCGGCGGATCACATCGGTTGGAATATCGTGCCCACCCTGGCGCACCCGCATCGCAACGCGGGCAATCGCCTGCTCTTCGTTTGCAAGCGAGAGGTAGAGCAACTTGACTTTGTAGCCGGACGCGCGCCACTTGGGAATCATCGTTGAATAGGTCAGACCCGAAAGCGTCGTCTCAAATGCAAAATTGTGGCCCGCCTCGACATGCGCCGCAATCTCTGCCAGCATCACCCGTCCCGCGCGAAACGCCGCCGAATCCGGATCGAAAGGAGAGAGCCCCGCCGCAATCAGATCCGCGTTTACGAACAGCGGACATCCCGCCTCGTGAGGCAGAAATTCGCGAGCGAATGTGGTTTTGCCAGCCCCGTTCAGGGCTGCTTGGCTGCGCGGCCGGCGGAATCGGTGATGACCTGCCACTGGTAAAGTAACCGTCCCCAGATCCCCATCCCTTGACGGGACGGATTTGGTTCGTGCAGCGAGATGCGCGGCGGCGAGCCGCCGACCTCAGATATCGACGAGGTGGTTCAGCAAGGCCGGCGGGACGCGCCAATGGCCTTCGCGGTGGTCGGGAACCACGGTCACCGTCTTCTGATTGACGCGGCTGACCTTGCCGGAGATCGGGGCGCCATCGCGGTCGTTGAACATGACCCGGTCTCCGATCTTGAATTCGCCGCGCTTGGCCGCTCGGGTGGCCGACTGCGCAGGCGCCGGTTCAACCGCGCCATCGTCAGGTTGCACCCGCTGCGTCAGATCAACGGCCGCGTAAGGAACGTTCGAGTGCCGCAAGTTGAGCGCCGGCTCATCGATAGTCAACCCGCGATCCTTGATCGCCACGATGCGCCCGGTATGGAAGGTATTGGCGTCGCTGCCGAGAAACCGCACCATCTTCCCCCGATGCAGATGCATACGGATGGCGATCACCCGTTCGGGCTCCGAGTACAACATCCGGATCGCTTGTCCCAGGCGATACAAGTCCAGCGACTGCGCCTGCGGAAGATTGCGCGCCAGCAGCGCCAGCTCCTCCGTGGTCATGCGTGTGCCGGCGACCAGTTGAAGGGCAACAACTCCGCCAGCCGGTCCATCCGCTGATTGCGGATGCGGCCCAACACATCCTTCAGACAAGCGAACGGCTCGATCCGGTGCAGCTTGCAGGTCGCCGCCAGCGAACACATCGTCGCCGCCGATGTTGCACCGGAGCAAAATTCCATGATTGCCCCTGAGGCTTGCATCACGTCATCCAAATAGGTTTGGCTTTCGAGTCGCATAAATCAGAATTGAATCAGTCGGGTCAAACTCGGTTGTCAAGGCGGTCGAAAATTGCGCTCACCTGCGCTATTCGGCGGGCAGACGGGAAATGCCTAAAACCCTTGGTGGGAAAGCCTCTCAGACCGCCAATGTCATCGGCGCGATCTCGCGTGCAATCACGTCGCCTGCCGTCTTGCGCGCCACTTTGAGATCGTAGTCCGCCTGCAACCCTAGCCAGAATTCTGCACTGGTGCCGAAGTAGCGTGCCAGGCGCAAAGCGGTGTCGGCCGACACACCGCGCTTTTCGCGCGCGATGTCGTTGATGCGCGGCGCCGGCAGACGCAGCGCGATGGCTAGTGCATGGGCGCTGAGATTCATCGGCAGCAGGAATTCTTCACGCAGAATCTCGCCCGGATGAATCGGACGCATGCCGTTGACGATAGTCATATTCGTGTCCCCTCAGCGGTAATCGACGATCTCGACTTCGAAGGCATCGCCGTTTTCAAACTTGAAACAAATCCGCCATTGATCGTTGATCCGGATACTCCAACGGTCCTTGCGGTCGCCCTTGAGCTTTTCCAGCCGGTTCTGCGGCGGTACCCGCAGATCGTCGAGTTGCACCGCCCGGTGCAGCATCTGCAGCTTGCACTCGGCGACAGGACGGATATTGACAAAGCGCTTGACGGGCGACCCGGCAAACAGCGACTGCGTATACCGGCATTTGAAGGAAACGATCATCGATTTGGGGTTTAACGGACTCCATTATACGGATGCCGTTAGGCCCGGTCAAACCACCGCTTCAGTGAGTTTTTCATCAATATTCGTCGGACTATTCACCCGCGAAGACAGCCGATGCGCAATCGTCAACCGCAGTTTCAATGCGCGTCGTAGGGTTTCAGGCAAGCCTCTGCATCAGTCAATGCGCCGCGCAGCCACGCCTCTGCGGCTGCGCGCGAATCGCCGCGCTGATCGCCGTTTCAATGACTTCGGGCGAAGTTTGCGCGTTACGTGCACGCACCGCGTCGAGCGCACGGCCGAACAATTCCTTGCGCGCCGCGTGCTCGACAAACCGGGAGATCGAACCGGCGCGCGCGCCCGGCTTGGGAATAGTGGAACGCACGCTGCGATCCACCTCGCGCGAGACGGTGACAGACCAGCGAATCGTATTTTCCATGGCAGCTTCTTTCGGATCAGATTGATCGATTGGAGGGCACGGCTTGGGGCTCTGCCGAATTGCCGGTTCGTTCGAGAAAGCCTCGCAGCACTCGTGAACACTCAACCGCATGCGAAAACGGCAGCCCGTGCCGCGCATGCTCGAACAACTGAAAGGACGAGTTCGTCAACAGGCCGTGAAGCTCCGCCATCACCGAAACCGGAATGAAGGGGCTCCCATCGCCATGCATCAGGAGCGTTGGGCATCGAATGTCCTTCAGTGACGCAGTCAGATCCGTTCCGACCAGGACCGCCAGCGCGTCGAGAATCGAGTCCCGCGTCCATGCCTCTTGCGCCTGTGCAAACCAGGCGCGCTCGGCCGGGTCGAGCGCATCGTCATGAAACCGGCCCCTCATGAATTCATCGGACCAGGCTTTGATTCCCTGCGTGTCGATCCGATCCCGCCATTCATTCGCCCGCTGGATCGTGGAACCTATGTGGGCGCCATTGCTGACGGTGAGCGTCCTGATCCGCTGCGGCATCGTCAAGCCGCATTTCAGAACGACGGTCCCGCCGATCGACTCGCCAACCAGATGAAACCGGTCGATTTCCGCCGCATCCGCCACGGCTCGCACGTCGTCGGCCAACAGATCGAGCGACCAGTCGAAGCGCGCCCTCGGATCATGCGACTTGCCGTAGCCGCGCATATCGAAGACGACCACCTTGTATTTGTCGCTCAACGCAGGCAGCCACTTGCGCCAGATGCCCGGCGCGGCCCCGATGCCGTGGTGGAAAAGGATCGCTTCGCCGGCCGCGTGCCACGGCGCCACCTGGTCGATCACGTCGAAGTGCAGCTTCCCGGTCTTGGTTTGGGTGTACGGCATGATTTATTTCCAACGAGAGCGGTGAGACATTCTGGTCAAAGCACAGCCGACGAGCCGGCGAGTACCGCGACAAAGCTCAGGTGCAGGATGCCGTCAACAGTATGTCAGCGAAGGCGAAATTCAAGGGAATGGTCAGATTGCGATGAATTGAATCGGACAACCTCCTCAAAATCGACCCCGGCACCTTTGATTCCGCTTCCTTTGATTCCGCTTTGATTCCCTCGGCCCCTTTGATTCCCTTACATTGGCGCACTAGACGGCCGTCAGTTCTCGTGGATGAACCATCAGATACTCACGAACTTCAAGCTGCATGCGGTCGATCTCCATGAGAAACCCCGCCACCCCGCCATGGTAGTTGGCGGGATTGGTTTCTGTGTTCCGCAGGTGTGTGACCTGAGCCTGGAACTTTGAAATACGCTCCAAGGCCACTTTAAGTTCTTGATCGTTTGTAATCATGACTAAGCCTCCGTAACTTCGACGATACCCCTTCTCTCGCCATCGCGCTTGAGTTGCCAGCCCTCGACCATCTCCTCCTCGTTCGGAAGTGCGGCAAGTTGGCGCAACCAGAAGACGCTTGCCCCGAAGTGTGCCTTTGAAGAACTGCATGCGGCCGGCACGCGCCGACCGCTCGATCGACCAAGGCCCGTTCACGATCCACCGCCCCCGCGGCGAGCGCGTCACGATCGTCGAGGCGCCACGGCGCTACAGGCAGGCCGGCACCTCGACGATCGTGTCCGCCGACGAGGAATACGGCACCGGATCGAACCGCGACCGAGCGACCGTCCGAGGCGGGGATTTTTGGCGTGAAGAGCGCGGCGATGATCCAGTTCCTCGCACTGCGCGTTCGTCAATGGAAGTGTCGCGGCACGTGCGGCAACGCTGTCCCAAATATCTTCGACAAGTTACAAGCGCTCGGCAAAGTCGAGTTGATTGATCTGATCCAGCAGCGCACTCATACATTCACCTCCCGCGCAAGATGACAAGCCCAGCGATAATCTTGGCCTGAAGGTCGCCGAAAAAATCGCGAAGGACCTGAACCGATGAAAAAGCGCATCTTCGATGGCATCGAAGTTGAAACCAGTTCCGGCAACGTCTTTGCCGATCTGGGTCTGCCTGACGCCGACAAACTCAAGATCAAGTCCGGACTGGTGGTCGAGATCGTCACGGCGATCAAGCGCCTTGGCCTGACTCAGACGGAAGCGGCGGAACGGATGGGACTGACCCAACCCAAAGTGTCGGCCCTGTTTCGCGGCGACTTCACGAATCTTTCAGAACGCAAGCTGATGGGAATACCGGCACCCCTGGCTGGATTTCCGGGTCGCGGTGAATGACTGGAGGGCCGACAACTGGATTCATGGTGTCACCTCGGTCACGGCTGGCGTTGATTGTATTGCGTTCGTGCGCCAGTGACCGCTTGCCGCAACGTCAGTCCGCACGATCCAGAATCGCGATCTCTTTCTTCAAAAGTTCATTCGCCAATTCGGAAATGGCGACGCCCTTTCGGGCAGCGATCACCGCCAGATGTCACCGTACATCCTGGTCCGGGTAGACCGGCAAATCGAGCTTTGCGTTTGGGCGATAGAACTTTCCGCGCACACCGCTGGAAGAATCTATCTCGGCGGGCATTTCATTGTCGTCGGCCTGCGGCTTGGATGCATCGCTCATGCTGGTCACCTATTGAATCTTGCCTTCGTAAAGGCGTCGTTCGTTTCGCGTTGCCAATCTGGCATCTTTCAGAACGCAATCTGATGGACTGCTTGAACCGCATCGGTTACGACATCGAGATTCGTGTGAAGCCTGCAATTCGGCGTACCGGGCGACTGGCGCTGGCTGTCGCTCGACTGCGAAATCTTGTTCGACCCTGGCCCCATGATCCTGGCCCCTTGATCCCACCATTGATCCCATCGGCCGGGCGATCGGCCTGATCGTCAGGAACATCGCGGGTTTCCGGTCTGGCAAGGACGGACTCGTCGATCAGACGCGCCAGTGTGGCGCGTCGAAAGCGCACCGCCGTGGGCGCGGGCGCATTGACGGTGTAGGCGTAAATCTGGCCATCGGTAGTTGCCGGATGCAGTGCCAGGCGCCCTTCTCCGGTACCGTAGATGTGGTCCAGCATCACAGCATCCCCCGCATAGCCGCGCGGCTTGTCATCTTGCAGCGATGAACATAGTTGAGGATCTCGGGGTGGCGCGCCTTCTCGATGGCGTACTGGCGCCAGACGCGGCGTGAGGTCGAACGCCTGCGTTCATAGCAGGAGCGCACGATGTTTGTCATGGCTTCGAGGTTGCGGCCGCTGCGGATAAGACGAAGAAGGTCTTCCGTGATCGTGACTTTCAAAGGTTGTGAGGAAATCCGGACGCAATCCCGGCATGCGCACGGGCCGGGGCAGGGCGTCCCGGACGCAACATGTTCCATAGCGATTCCGATAGCACCTCAAGGCGCGATGAAACCGGCGGCAACATGCCGATCTTGCGAAGCAGCGAGCGCAACGACCGCTCGCCGGTCTTCTGGAGAATGCTCCTCACATGCGTGCGTGCGGTATTGACTCGCATGCCGAGCGCGGAAGCGGCTTCCTCGACATCCACCGATTCACACAGCGCCTGCATGAGACGTTCCTCCGTCGCCGTCAGGCCTCGTGACCGTGCGAAAAAATGGGCGCTCGTTCCGCTACTCAAGGATAGCCGCTCAAAAACCAGCGCCGCCGCGCCCTCGTTCCCGGCTGCGAGCGGAACGAAAGCGACATGCAAGCTCGATGCGGCGGTACTGAATTCATGCCACTGCCGACGTCCCGCACATGCGCGCTCAACGATCCGCGCCAGACACTGTGAATCACTGGCAGAGCTCGTGAGCAACCGATCGCCATTCATGAACAGATGATGGCCGCCCGTCAGGAGTCTGCGCGCCATCAAGTTTGAGAAGATCAGCCGACACGAGCGATCCACCACCGCCGCGCCGAAAGCCAACTCATCGCACAATGCCGTGAGTAGGTCAATCAGGGCCGTCGGCTGATTGGATGGCCCGGCCGAAAATGGTGACGAGCGATCCTCTTGCACCTGCAGAACACAATCCGGTGTGTCATTGAACATGTCGATACCTTCGCGATGTTGTGGAAAACGGGTCACCCCAACCTGTGGCGGATCCGCTTTGCGTCACCGCATCGGCATCGACAAGGGCTTCGCAGGGCGGATTCTTGACCGAAAGCTCAAGCTCCCGGCGCCCGATGAAAGATGAACCCGTTGCCGGTTATTCGCAATTGCACGAAAGTCATGTGACCGGGTCATACCCGCAAACGCGACGCAGACAGGCAGGTCCTCCTCGGAGAAGCGATGGGGCCATTGCGTGCCCCATCGCCCGGTGTTCGTTCCCCGGAAAGACACCCACCTCTATTTCATCTGGATCTCGAATGCGGCTGGCGGGTTCACGCTCCCCGCCATCGATGGTCTGATGGTCCAGCCATTCTGTGTGGGGAAGATTTCGATGTCCACAAAACTGCTGTCGGCAGAACTTGCAACTGTTTCATAGGTGGCTGTAACGCCGCTTGATGCCTCGACCACCCCACACCGGATAACTTCGTGAGGCCGGGCATTCGCGAACGGAATGGGCGCATAGAGCGCCGGTGCAGTGATCGACGCCGCCTGCAGCGTCGGCCCGCCGGTCTGGGATTCAATGGCCATCCGGGTCACCAAACCGCAGTGGTAGTCGCCCCCCAGGAAAACGACGTTAGCGATCCTGCGCACTGCGATCGCACGCAAAAGCAGGTGCCGATCGCGCTGGAACCCCTGCCAGGAGTCTGTGCGGGCGATATCTTTGCCGCCCGGCATGGGAATCGCGCTTTCATCCGCGTCAGCGTCGACGAATCCGGGGAACAGCACACTGCCCGTGACGACGAACTTCGGTACATTGCCAGAAGATCTCTGCTGAGCGGCAAGCCATTGGATCAGGTGGTCCATGTCTCCAATGGTAGTGTTCCGTTTCACCATCTTGGCCACCGGGCTGAGAAAATCCGCACGCTCCCTCTTGAGCCTTGAATCGAACAATACAAACGGGTAGCCACCCAGTTTCATGCACCGCAGGCCATTCGCATCCGGGACGGGCCCCAGAGCCTCCTGGAATTGCTTGTAGTACGCGGTGCCGTATTGAATACGGCGCTCCACCTTGCCACGCGGCTCCAACCTGCGGTCGACTTCGTCAATCGAGAAATCGTTGGAGATTTCGTGGTCATCCAGAATCATGGCCATCGGTATGCGCCTGCCGAGTGCCGCGAAATTCCGGCTCGACCATGCCTTGCGGTAACGTGACGGATATCGCTCAAGGTCACTTTGGAGATCGAACACACCGGCACGAGCGTCCGCGTAGATCTGGTCTCCCGCCATCAATAGAAGCGAAGGTACGATCCTTCCGTCACGCGGCGCACGGATAACTCCATGCAACATTTCCGCGAAAGGCTGATCCGAGCGCGCTTCATCTAGCGCCATACCCGGATATCTGCAGGCCGCCAGATAAAAACGCGTCTGCACCGGCTCAGTCGCTGCCCATGCAATGACCTGCTTTTCCGACAGCCTCAGGGTCGCTTCAGCGATTGATCGTACACGCCGGTTGTATCGAGAAGATCGCGGCTGCAGTTCCGTGCGCCGTTTGGACCGGGACTTGACCTGATAGCGGCCATGCCTGCGCATGATCTCCCGGACCTGGTCCGCATCGGTGTCTGGCTTAATCGCCAAATCGCCATGCATGAACAAGGCACGCAGATTCAACGCACGCGTCGCATCCAAGGGTACGTCGACCCAGGCCAAATGGTCGAAGACAATAGGTGACTGCTTCGCTTCTGCGGGAATTTCGCAGCCGACCGCGGATTCGGAGCCGGTTGACTCCGGCGGCGGCACATGACCTGTCTCGAGTTCACCCGGCGCCACCGGCTTTCTCTTCGCCCAGATAAAGTAGGAAGGCGGCGTTGCCACCAACGACAGATCCTGTGCTGCCCATAAACGAACCTGCAACCTGTTGCATTCCCTCCTGCCAAGGGGGCCCATGAAGGGCCCCAGTTCAGGCAGATAGTGTTTGGGCCGATTCCGTCGTATCGGTGCCGAATCCGGTACCGCTGACTCCACGGCAATGGCGACTTCTTTCCGCTGCTCTACGCTCGCCCGAGTAAGGTGCTGGTGGATTTCCGGAAAAACTCGTCGATAGGCGAAGCGGCCATGTGGATCCAGTTGAGAAGCGGGACCGCGTCCCTCACCGACCAGGCAGTCGAAGTGCGCAAAACCGTCGATCACCGCGCATTTGTAGCCAACGCAGGGATTGAGCGTGCTGAAACGCTCCATGGATTCGCACGCGGAGCGCGGTTCAAACACGAAGTTCTGCTTTCCATGCAAAAACAGGATGCTGAGGTCTCCGAATTTCCGGATATTTTCTGCCGTCATGTAGCGCGGTGCGCCGTTGGCATCGACATACTGTTCGTAAGTGAAGAATTTTGTGATCTGGGTGAAGATGTCCACGTTGCCAAAGCCGAAATAAAGATCGAGGGCCTTGTGGGTCGCATCATTGATGTTCTCATGCAGGTAGAGTCGACCGATGATCGAGCTGATGCGCTTGCAAGTCGCAGTGTCGCGACGCACTTCAAATATCGTTTCCTCTCCGGGGCAGCTTTCGCGCGGACCGTCTGCGGGATCGGGGTAGGTTGCGAATACCCGATCCAGCAATGACCACGCTGCCGAGTCGCCATCGGAGGCGTTGAGCGACACTCCGCGCAAACCCAGCGTATCGCGAATGAAAGCCGCGACCTCGCGCCGCGCCTGGCTGTATTGGGTACCGATGACTCGCGGCGGAACCTGCATCAGCACCATGCGGTCGATCAATTTCTTGTCGCGAGCACACTTCTCTACTGGTTTTCTCCAGTCGGCTATCAGGGAACCCGACAGGAGTGCCATACCGGCTGTGGCGGCTCCCATGCAGTGCCCGACGACATGCAGGCGACTGTCCGCACCGAACGCTGTCCGCCCGGTCTTCTTGCGCACGTATTCGACAGCCTCGGGCAAATCAATGGTCGCGCAGTGATCCAGCGTATGCGACTCCCGCGCGCTTGCAAGCGCGGTGCTGGTTCGATAGTCGAGCAGCCAGACGTCATACCCTTGCGCGCACAGGTACTGCACCAGATTGACTTCGACCGTGGGTGCGGCAAACGTCAGGGACGACTGTGCGAACCCGTGCAACAGGATGACGGCGTGGCCGTTGTCTGATTTGTTGGACTGATAGCGCGTCAGCAGCAACGGCAAACTCCGCCGATCCGGAAAGTACGTCGCGGGATCCCAAGGGCTCTGCAGCACCGCTTCTTTGGGAATGAGCGGGCTGTCTGTCCGACGCGCCGCGACGATAATGCGATGGCGTTCCATCCGCAGATGCGCCCCGGTCGGCAAGGGCGCCCCCCCGTCCTCCGCGAAAACGAGTTCGCCGACGCGGCCGGGTAGCAGGTCTCGCGGCACCACCGAGGCAGGCCACGAAGGCGCACGCAAATCCCACAGGTACATCGGCAACATGGCGCGAAACAGGAGCGTCGGCAAAGCGAGTACCCGCTCGAGCCCGCCGAACAGGTCGATCCCGCCCGTAAGCTGCGGCCGGCCTTCGTCGACCAGGAGGCGAATATCCAGACGCATACGCCCCCGCCACGCGCCGGATGTCAGTTCCAACACCGTGAGATCGTCCCACAGGTTTGCGCCAAGCCGGAAACCGAATTTCTTGCGCCCCGCGAGAACATACCGGCGGCTTTCGGCGGTGCCCGCGCCGGGCGCTGCCACCCGCCCGCCGGGCATGACATGCTGGCGCTCCAGCAACAGCCGATACTGCATTTCCCGCTCTTCGCTGGCGTGCTTGACCAGCACCAGGAAGTCCACCACCACCCGAAAAGCACTTGCCGTGCCGAAAGGCCTGGCCGGTTCGCGACTGCGCTTGACATCCGCTATCCCACCCGGCGACAGCTTGTAGTCGAAGTAACGGCTCGCCCATTCGCGCCCGATCGGCCAATGGAACAGATACTTGCGGATCGCGCTCGACCATTCCGTGCGCCTCTTGATGGTCCAGACCGCAAGGGTGCGCAGATAACGGTAGGGCGCTGTGGCAACCCGCCAGAACCGGCTCGCCTGGGCCGGTACCATCAGGTCCACCTCGCCCGATACAACCCGATATGCAAATTCGACCCGACCACTTCCGACTTCGGCGACCCTCAACAAACCTGACACGCTTTCGACCCGATGTTGGGGATCCATGGCCAGCGCCGTCACATCCGGCATCGTCAGGGAAAGGGAAAGCGCAGCGCTGCGGTTCACGCCATCAGGGCCGCTTATGCGTCCACGCATCGTCTCGTTCCAGACGAACGCCGCAGGTTCGGGATGTTCCGGCACCGGATCTATATCGGGTGGCAACGGAATTACCCGGGGATCGAAGCGCGGCAGTGGTTGACTGATCGCTCCTACAGGCCTCGGCCACGCGGATTCCACAAGCCTCTTGCGCGCCAGGTCGGCAATGAAAAGATCTGCAGCCCGCTCGGCAAGAGCCGTGATGGTCAGGAAGGGGTTGGCTCCCAATGAACCCGGAATGATGGAACCGTCCCAAACGAAAAAGCCCGGATAAATCCCCGCGCCTTCATTGCCCGCCCCTTCGTTGCTGAACACTTCGCCGCGATGCGAAACCACTGCGGTTTCGATACCGTCACCCATGCGGCATCCTCCGAGCGGATGCACGGTCATGGCGATCCCTTCGATTTCCGGGCCGCTCAGGATGGAACGTACGGATTCTGGCAAGAGATGGGAAAGCGGGCTGCTGACATAAATGCCGCCCTGCTTTTGGCTCAATTTCGCAAGGCCGTGCATGCGGCGCGGGCCTGACTGCCTGCCGGCATCGGGCCAGCGAATAAAGGGGTGACCGTCCTTGAGACGTACGACGCCGCCCGCGTCATCGTGTCCGATCAGCAGCAGCGTCTGGGTATGGGTCAGATAATCGGCATGAAGTGCCGCCCTGTCCTTCTCGTCCTTCAGGGGAGCCCAGCGATTGAGTTGTGCGAAGCCCGCGCTCATGGCCAGCAATTCGCGCGTCAGGTTGGCGATGGCACCAGGTATCGCGCCATCTTCGATGAGCCCGCCCTTTTCCACGGGAACGTGCGTGCGCGCGTCGATCACGCCGGTAATGGTCGGGCCCACCGGAATGGCAGGCCGAGGCTCAGGCTCGCGACCGCCGAGCCCCGTACCATTGACAGGGGCGTCCTGCAAGGTGCAAAAGCCCAGGGCGTCGCCATTTGCGGAAAACCCCATCCCCAGTGCGGGCGAGACTTTCAAGTCAAGCAACTCGTTCGAACGCAGCAGGATCTCCGTACTGCCGACCGCGCCGCCCGCCAGCACGACATAGCGGGCGGTCACGTACCGCAGGTTTTCAACATTGACCGCAGTTGGTTCCAGAACATTCGGGTCGGCACCCGGGTCGCCATCATAGCGATACAAGTCTTCCGCACGCCGGATATAGACGCGCTTCCAGATCGAACTTCCAGCCCGCTCCGGATTCAGCCCGCGCCGGACGCGTGAGGCTGCGCGTTGCGAGGGCTTGCGTGGATCGACAGCGACAACGGCCACACCGGTGTAGATCCGCGCACCATGCGCCACAGCGTCCGGCAGGTAGTTCATGCTGAGCGTGTTCTTGGCCCAGTGATTGCAGCCGGTCACACAGTCCCCGCATTCAATACAGGCCCTTTGGTCCACGCCGAACTGGTTCTTCAGCACCTCTCCCTGCTGGTGCGAACCGGCAGCGCCCGACAGGCCCGACACAGCACCGAAAGTCACCGCGAGCGGCGCCGGCCGACAGGAAACGTCAGGCTCCTCGTGATCCCAATCCTCGCCCTTGACAACGCCCCCTATCGCCTCGGCAAGCTTGGCGAGGCTGGAGAAGCGCGCGCGCCGAGGGTGCGGATACGGGTTGATGCCCAGGTAGCGCTCCGCCTCCTCGTAGTAGCCGTCCAGGCAATGCGGGTCGGAGCGGAAGGCACTGGGCCACTCGGGGCGCTCGAAAACCCGGGTGTCGGCTCGAATCCCGACGTTCGCGTTGATCTGGCTGCCGCCGCCCAGCGCATTGGCGGTCAATGTGGCGATGTCCTCCCCCAGGTTGATGTCAAACAGCCCCAGCGGGTTGGCGACCCGATTGCCCCAATCCGCGCGCCTGAAGCGCACGTGGCCTGCCAGATCGCCCAACCGGTTGGGAAACTCACCGGGGAGATATTCCCTACCGCGCTCCAGAACACATACCCGTAGCCCGGCCCGCGAGAATCGAGCCGCCGCCACCGCACCTCCGTAGCCCGAGCCGATCACGACGACATCGAAGTCAGGGCGATTCGAAGGCCGCTTTGCAAGTACCTCCGAATAAAGTGCATCAACGGACTTGGACAACCATCTCATCTGTCTCCCCCCCCCCGGGATAGCGCTTCAAGAACGACTCGAAATTTGCATCCGCTAGCGCCGCGCTTCCCGCAGCATCATCTTGAGCTTGCGGTAATGCACCGGTTTGTGCATCAGCGGATACCCGGATTCGCGGATCGCCGCCAGTTCGGCTACCGCGATATCCCCGGTAATGAGAAGTCCCCCGGCACCGGGGCAATTGGCCAACACCGCACGCAGAACGTCGGTTCCCAGGACGCCTTGAGTCAGACGAAAGTCGGAAATCACGAAATCGAATGGCACGCGCTTCGCGGCCGCAAGCGCTTCCACTTCATTGCGTGCGTCCTGTGCGTCGCAGCGCCAATGCCGCAGAGTGAGAACCATTGCGTCCCTCGCCTCGAGATCGTCGTCGATGACGAGCACGGCCATCCCGCCAAGGTCGATCGGCTCGTAGTCTCCCGCCGGGGGAATGGTCTGCTCGCCGACTTCCGATACCGCAGGTGCCGGCAGGCTGACGAAGAAACAGGCTCCACCACTCGGACTGGCCGTGAGGGTGATGGCGCCACCGAGCAGCGTGACCAGTCGCTTGACGATGGCCAGCCCCAAACCCAGGCCATTGCGCCTGTCACGCTCAGGGTTCCTGATCTGATAGAACTCCTCGAAGACATGCTCGCGTTCGGCCTCGTCAATGCCCGGTCCGGTGTCCGCCACCGTTACATGCAACGCATCTACGGCATGAGTGATCTCGACCGATACCGATCCCGCCGGCGTGTACTTGATGGCGTTGTCGAGAAGATTCCGCAATATCAGTTCGACGAGCACAAAATCCAGTATCGCGACGCCATCGGATACGGCGCTGCGCCAGCCCAACCGCTTGGCACGCGCACGCTCCTCGTACTCGCGCAACAACGGCGCGTAGGCAAGTGAAGGCTCCACATTCGACCGCGAGGGAACAATGACACCAGCGTCAAGCTTGGAAAGATCCAGGATTGCCGAAAACAGGCGGTCAAGGGAGTCCACCGAGCGCGAAAGCTGCTCCGCGATTCTCGTTGTGGTGGAATCGTGAGCCACCTCGCCCAATACCGCCGAAAGCAGCGAGATCGCGTGCAGCGGCTGCCTGAGATCATGGCTTGCAGCGGCCAGGAAGCGGGACTTGGCGCGATTGGCCTCCTCTGCATGGCGCCGCGCCGCGTCAGCGTCATCAGACGCATCCTGCAAGAGATCGATAAGCCTCCTTTGCTCCTGCAGCAGTGGCTCACGCTCGAAACGGATTCGAATCGAATCGCGCACCATCTTGCCGTTGTCGCGCACAAAAATGATGAGGATGATCAGAAGCACTACGAGCAACGCTGCGATGACCAAGCCAAGGTCGTCGCTCGAATAGGCCCACGCACCCGCCAACATCAGCAGCATCACGCTGCCGTAGCCGTAGAAGGTGGGCGGGAAAGGCGCGCTCGACGCCAACGATGCGGCGACCGTGCATGCGATGATCATCGTCAGCAAGGCCTGTTCCGTGGTGGGAAGCCAGGGCAGGAAGAGCGGCGCCGCCAGTCCGGTCCAGATACCGGGAAGGAATGCCGTGTATGCCAGCCAGGAAGCCTGCCTGAAATGGCGATCGATCTTCTCGGTCGTGTCGAGATAGCTCCGGCAGCCCCACCAGCGGATAACGGGCATCACAACATTGACGACAGCCCACGCCAGCAACCAACCCGTCGGCACCAGCCCGCTTACAACGTAGGCAACGCCGAGGGTCACGAAGATCGCAGGGAGCGTTACGCGCCGGTACTGCAGAAAAAGCAGGCGATACTGTTCAAGGCGCAAGCGCCGGCCGAAGTCTGCAGGCAACAGCGCGGACGCCCCGTTGCCGGGAATCGTCGGCGCATCAATCATGCAGGCTTACCCGAATGGCAGCGGCACTCGCCTTGAGAACCGCCTGGACCCGTGTGGCCACGCCAAGCGCGTCAAGCACGTGGCTAACGTAGTTTTTGACGGTGCCTTCAGCGATGTCAAGGCGGCGGGCGATGACTTTGTTGGCGAAACCCTGCAGCATCAGGTCCAGGACTTCACGTTGGCGCGGCGTGAGTAAAGCCACCATTTCGCGAACCTTCGCGCACTCCGCGTCGGAATAAGTTGCGGGAGCGGCAGGCCCCGCCTCCCGACGGAGCTCTTCCTGCCGTAGCGGAGAACCAGGCTGGAAAAGTATCCTTGGCACGTATATCTCGCCACGCATCACCTTCTGGATGGCAGCAAGCACGTCGGACTTCCCGAGCTTCTTCGGAATGAAACCCATGGCGCCGTTTTCAATTGCCATGAAGACATGTTCGCGGGATTCGAGCCCGGAGAAGACCACAACCGGCACGTCCGGCACCTGCTGACGGAACGAAAGCAGAGCATCCAGCCCGACATGCCCGGGCATGCCGAGATCGATCATCGCCAAGCTTGGGGTCCAGCCCCCTTCGATCAGAGCGAAAGCGGCGACCAGGGAGCCCGTACCGCGCACCTCTGCCCCAGGCCACGCGATCTCGATGGCAAGCTTCGCCGCATCCAGGATGAAGGGATGGTCATCGACAAGAATGATCCTCGCTGGCTGAACCATGGGATGCTCACCTGTTGTGATGAGCGGATTCTACCGAAGGGAGGCCGCACGACCATATGCCGAGGGCACTATGACCAAAGTCACTTTACGAACACCGGAAACTCTTTCGAACTCACGCGATGCAACCAGAGAAGAGCGCCGAAGAGAAGTACGCAGAATTGCTTCGGCCTCTTCTTGTGAACAAGCCGGTGTCGGGCTCCCCCGATGAGTATGCCAAGTTCTACAGGTCGGTGGCCATGCTCATTGCCAAGGGATTTGGCAATGAATCCTTGCCGCTTCCCCCTGAAGAAAAGCCCAAGTAGTCGGTCTTGTTCGATGGGGCCGAGGCTGCTCACGCAGCGCTACAACGTCAGATGAGACCCAACGGCCCAAGCATTCCGTGCTTTTCGTGCGGCTCTTGCTTCCAAAAAGCCGTCGGGTATCAACGGGCCGATCGTGCGCCAACCATCGGTGGATGTGCACGCTTCGACAAACACCTGGTCCGAAGCTTCCCGCTAGTTCTCTGCGCCAGGCCTTCCGTCATCCCGATAATCACGTATTCCACAATATTCCTTAACCGGTATACTGCGCTCAATGTCGAAATCAACCGAAAGGCGCGTCATCTGGGTCGGCAGCAGCAAGCGCGACCTGATGGCTCTGCCGGTGTTGGCGAGAAAGTTCTTTGGCCACACCCTGGACTTCGCCCAACGCGGCCAAACCCACGCCGCCGCGAAAGTGCTCAAAGGGTTCGGCGGCGCCGGCGTGCTGGAAGTGGTGGAAGACGATATTGGCGGCACCTATCGCGCCGTCTACACCATCCGGTTCGCCGAGGCCGTGTTTGTGCTGCATTGTTTCCAGAAGAAAAGCAAACATGGCATCGCCACGCCAAAGGAAGACATGGACATCATCCGCGCCCGCCTGAAGGTGGCCGAAAAAATCGCGAAGGACCTGAACCAATGAAAAAGCGCATCGTCGATGGCATCGAAGTTGAAACCAGTTCCGGCAACGTCTTTGCCGACTTGGGTCTGCCCGACGCCGACAAACTCAAGATCAAGTCCGGACTGGTAGTCGAGATCGTCACGGCGATCAAGCGCCTTGGCCTGACTCAGGCGGAAGCGGCTGGACGGATGGGACTGACCCAACCCAAAGTGTCTGCCCTGTTTCGCGGCGACTTCACGAATCTTTCAGAACGCAAGCTGATGGACTGCTTGAATCGCATCGGCTACGACATCGAGATTCGCGTGAAGCCTGCAACTCGACGTACCGGGAGACTGACGCTGGCCGTTGCCCGATTGCGAAATAGCATTCGACCGCGGCACCTTTGATCCTGCGGCCCTTTTGATCCTGTCAATATTGCCCGCCTTCAGAGTAAAAAAACGCTAAACCGTTTGGTGAGAGCGTCTCCCCCTTTGATCGCTCAAAACCGGATTCCGACCCCGTTTGACCCACCGCCGCCCCGAACCGCAACGCTCAGCGCGCCGGACCGGCGCGACGGTGTCGTGAAATGATGCCGCCCTAATACTCTGCCGAATTGCCGGTTCGTTCGAGAAAGCCTCGCAGCACTCGTGAACACTCAACCGCATGCGAAAACGGCAGCCCGTGCCGCGCATGCTCGAACAACTGAAAGGACGAGTTCGTCAACAGGCCGTGAAGCTCCGCCATCACCGAAACCGGAATGAAGGGGCTCCCATCGCCATGCATCAGGAGCGTTGGGCATCGAATGTCCTTCAGTGACGCAGTCAGATCCGTTCCGACCAGGACCGCCAGCGCGTCGAGAATCGAGTCCCGCGTCCATGCCTCTTGCGCCTGTGCAAACCAGGCGCGCTCGGCCGGGTCGAGCGCATCGTCATGAAACCGGCCCCTCATGAATTCATCGGACCAGGCTTTGATTCCCTGCGTGTCGATCCGATCCCGCCATTCATTCGCCCGCTGGATCGTGGAACCTATGTGGGCGCCATTGCTGACGGTGAGCGTCCTGATCCGCTGCGGCATCGTCAAGCCGCATTTCAGAACGACGGTCCCGCCGATCGACTCGCCAACCAGATGAAACCGGTCGATTTCCGCCGCATCCGCCACGGCTCGCACGTCGTCGGCCAACAGATCGAGCGACCAGTCGAAGCGCGCCCTCGGATCATGCGACTTGCCGTAGCCGCGCATATCGAAGACGACCACCTTGTATTTGTCGCTCAACGCAGGCAGCCACTTGCGCCAGATGCCCGGCGCGGCCCCGATGCCGTGGTGGAAAAGGATCGCTTCGCCGGCCGCGTGCCACGGCGCCACCTGGTCGATCACGTCGAAGTGCAGCTTCCCGGTCTTGGTTTGGGTGTACGGCATGATTTATTTCCAACGAGAGCGGTGAGACATTCTGGTCAAAGCACAGCCGACGAGCCGGCGAGTACCGCGACAAAGCTCAGGTGCAGGATGCCGTCAACAGTATGTCAGCGAAGGCGAAATTCAAGGGAATGGTCAGATTGCGATGAATTGAATCGGACAACCTCCTCAAAATCGACCCCTTTGATATTTGCTTCCGTATAAACGCGTCAAAACACTTTCCCAGCATCGCTGGCTTTTCTTGTTCACTGACTTGATCAATAGCGTACAACAGGTTCGTTTGCACTCTTTCCAGAAATGATTCGTCCTGCATCATTTTTTCTGAAAACGCTTTGCGTTCTGAATCACTCAAGGGTTCGATTGCCTCCAAGAATTTCTTCAACTTCTTAACAAGCAAGTAATTTCGAAGACTGGCTATCGCGTCTGCTGCCTTGACTAATGACCCGAGCAATGGGATGTCCCTTACGATTCCACTCTCGAGAAGGGAATCAAGCGCCACTTCACCTGCGCCAGCTGCGAAGTCAACAGCGCTTTTGTCCTTGTTTGGAGTGACGGGGCTAGACACTAGGCTGCACCTGCAATGATCGCGCACATCTCATCATTTGAGCCCTCCGAGAACTCAAAATCCCACGTCAAAAGAACAGAGACGCTGCTTCTGTCGCGTAAGCTATCCCAGCGTCGGCATATTCAACCGTACCCCCACCTCAGTCGTAGTCCACCGCGTAGTCACCACCTTCGGCCGCGTATAAAACCGCACCCCATCCATCCCATGCACCGAGTAATCCCCAAACAACGAAGCCTTCCACCCGCCAAACGAGAAAAACGCCATCGGCACCGGGATCGGCACGTTCACGCCGACCATCCCGACTTCGATTTCGGTCTCAAAGCGGCGGGCGGCGCCGCCTGAGGCGGTGAAGATGGCGGTGCCGTTGGCGTAGGGGCAGCTGTTCACCAGCTTGATGGCGTCTTCGAGTGTGTCCACTCGCAGCACGGAGAGCACGGGGCCAAAGATTTCGTCCTTGTAGATGCTCATGTCGGTCTTCACGTTGTCGAAGAGCGTGGTGCCGAGATAGAAGCCGTTTTCGAAGCCGGGCACGACTTTGCCGCGGCCGTCCATGACAAGTTTGGCGCCTTCCTTTTCGCCGGCGTCGATGTAGCTCTTGACCTTGTCGCGATGCTGTTTGGTGACGAGCGGGCCCATTTCTACGCCGGCCTTGTCGCCGGGGCCGACTTCGATTTTCAGTGCCTTTTCTTTCACCTTGGCAACCAGCGCATCGCCCACACCGCCCACGGCCACCACCACCGAGATGGCCATGCAGCGCTCGCCGGCGGAGCCGTAGCCGGCGCCTACCAGGGCGTCGGCGGCGAAGTCGAGGTCGGCATCGGGCAGCACCACGGCGTGGTTCTTCGCGCCACCCAAGGCCTGCACACGTTTGCCGTTTTTCGCGCACGTTTCATAAATGTATTGCGCGATCGGAGTGGAGCCGACAAACGAGATGGCTTTCACGTCCGGGTGGTTCAGCAAACCATCGACGGCTTCCTTGTCGCCTTGCACGATGTTGAACACGCCGTCGGGCAGCCCGGCCTCCTTGAAGAGTTCGGCCATGCGCATCGAGCAGCTGGGCACTTTTTCGCTGGGTTTGAGGACGAAGGTGTTGCCGGTGGCAATGGCTACCGGGAACATCCACAGCGGCACCATGGCAGGGAAGTTGAACGGCGTGATGCCGGCGCACACACCGAGCGGCTGGCGCAAGGTGTGGCAATCGACATCGGTGCCGACGTTTTCGGAGTGCTCGCCTTTTTGCAGGTGCGGGATGCCGCAGGCGAATTCGATCACTTCTATGCCGCGCGTGACGGACCCTACCGCGTCGGGCACGGTCTTGCCGTGCTCCTCGCTTGCCAGCACGGCCAGTTCCTGGGTGTGGGCCTGCATCAGGGCGAGGAATTTCTGCATCACGCGCGCGCGGCGCAGGGGCGGGGTGCTGCGCCATGCCGGGAAGGCGGCTTTGGCGGCTTGCACCGCGGTGTCGATGTCTTTGGCATTGGCGAAGGCCACGTGCTTGGTGACCGCGCCGGTGGCTGGGTTGGTGACTTCGCCTGAGCGGGTGGAGGTGGCTTCGGCTTTTTTGCCGTTGATGAAATAGCCAATTGTGGGGACTAACAGTTTGGAGTCGACGGGTTGGTTCATTTTTAATTTTCGCTATGCTTGCAGATCGTTGGTGGGAGTGGGCGTTGGCCAAGTATCGGCCCGTGAGGATTGGTGGGAGCGGGTTTCCGGGCATTGCCCTGTATAAAACCCGGACTTGTCAAGTGAAGATTCTATGCCATGCACCTCGTCCCGGCTTATGTGGAGCAACGGCAGGCGAAGGCAGGGCGGATGCGCCACAATAAATGGGGTCCGACCCCACTTATTTTCCAATCAATTGGCGAGGGCACCGAGGTAGTTCTTCACCCGCTCATCGGCCACGAGGCTCTCGAAATCCGGCGCCTCGGTCACCACACCCTTTTGCACAAACAGGAAGCGCTCGCAGCTCTGTTTGAGGATGTCGACGTGGTAACGCTCGTTCGGGTGCAGACAGAGGAACACCAGACGCCCTTCGGCTTTCAGTTTTTCGAAAAAATCCAGCATGAAGCCGATGTAGCCGTCCTGGGTATTGAACTGCGGCTCGTCGAACAGATGCACCATCGGCGTTTGGCTCACCGGGTGCTCGAGCATGAAGTTGGGTTTGGTACGCTTGAAGGCACGCACCTGGTAGCTCTGGTGGTAGTGGATCGCCAGACGGTCGCGCTCGCCATAGCGCACGGCATGAATGTCCTGCCCGTTCACGCGCACCTGGCCCGAGGTCGGCAGGTTGCTGCCGGTGATCAGCTCGAAGAGAGTGGTCTTGCCGGAACCGTTCGGCCCCATCACGCCGACTACGCCGGGTTGGGCGATCTCGAAATCGGCAGCCAACGAAAACGTGACCTGCTTGTTGAAGAGGCCGCGGGTGTATTGCTTGGTCAGGCCTTCGACTTTGAGGAGGGGAGCGTTCATCATTCAAACCCCCAATAATTTTTGGCGCAGCGCAGCGTCTTCGCGCAACTCTGCCGCCGGGCCGGCATGCACAATCTGCCCCAGGTGCATCACATAGGCGCGGTCGGCCACGGCAAGCGCGCTTTGCACATTCTGCTCGACCACCAGAACGGCGATGCCCTCAGCCTTGAGGCGCCCGATGGTCTTCATCACGTCCTGCACCACCCTGGGCGCCAGGCCCTGGCTGGGCTCGTCGAACAGCACCAGGCCGGGCGCGCCGATCAGGGCGCGTGAGATCGCCACCATCTGCATTTCGCCGCCGGAAAGGTTTTCGCATTCGCGCGCCATCAGATACTCGAGCGCGCTGAAGATCTCGAAGCATTCCTTTTCGTTCCAGTTGCGGAAACGGGTTTTCTTTTTCGCGATGGCGAGGTTGCGCGCCACTGTGAGCGTCGGGAAGATGCGCCGGTCGTCCGGCACCCAGCCGATACCGGCCTGGGCGATTTTGTGGGTCGGCTCACGCGTGATGTCGCGGCCGTCGAAATGGATGCTGCCGCTGCGCGGAGGAGTAAGGCCCAGGATGGAGCGCAGCGTGGTGGTCTTGCCGGCGCCGTTCGGGCCGAGCAGTGCAACCACTTCGGCGGGGCCGATATCGAGCGAGACCTTGAACAGGGCTTGCGTCTCGCCGTAGAAGGTGTCGATGCCTGCGATCGAGAGCATGGCAGTGCTGGAAGGCTTGAGAACTGCACTCATGCGAGTGCTCCGAGATTGGAGCGACGAACCCAGTCGTTCTCCTTCAACTCGGCCGGCGTGCCACCGGCAATCACCTGGCCCCAGTGGATCACCGAGACGTGATCCGCCAGGCCGAACAAAAACTTCATGTCGTGCTCGATGATGACGATGGTGACCACGCGCTTCAACTCGCGCACGAGATCGGCCAGACGCGCCGTGCCTTCGCTACCCAAGCCGGCGGTCGGCTCATCGAGAAACAACAGGCGCGGCTGCGCGGCCAGCGCGACGCCGATCTCCAGCGCGCGCCGTTCGCCATACGAAAGGCTCTTGGCCGGCACGCTTGCCTTGCCCTTGAGGCCGACGCGCGCCAACACGGCGGCGGCTTCGTCCTGCGCGGCGGAGTCCGCTCCAAGATCGCGCCACGGGTTGAAGCCCTGCGCGCGCACGCGCGGGCAGGCGATCAGCACGTTGTCGAGCGCGGTGTAGTCGTTGAACAGGTTCATGATCTGGAACGAGCGCGAGATGCCTTTTTTCGCAATCGCGCGCGGCGCCAGGCCGGTGATATCTTCGCCCGCGAAGGTGACGCGGCCACGATCCGGTGCATAGCGGCCGGTAAGGACGTTGAAGCAGGTGGTCTTGCCCGCCCCGTTCGGTCCCATGATGCCGGACAGTTGGCCCTCTTCAAAACTGAGGGTGATGTCTTCGAGCACCACCTGGTCGCCGAAGCGCTTGGCCAGGCGGGTGGCTTCAAACAACGCCATGCTTGGCCTCCGCTGCACTCAAGGTGTCAGAGGGGTCAATGGTTATAACGTTTGGTGGGAGCGCTTCTCGTGGCTTCTTCGCTTTCCACGCTTGCCACATACCGGCGATCCCCTCGGGCTTGAACAGCACCATCGCCATGAAGATCAGGCCGTACCAGAGCAGCCAGGTCTCGGTGTAGGCGCCCAACAGGTCGCGCGCCAGAATAAAAAATGCCGCACCGATCAACGCCCCCCAGAAACTCACCAGCCCGCCGCCGATCAGCACCATCATCACCACGAAGCCGGAGTTTTGCAGGCTCATCACGTTCGGATACGCCGAGTTCTGCGCCATCGCGAACAGCGCGCCGGCCAGGCCCGCGAACGCGGCGGAGAGGGTGAAGGCGAGCCATTTGTAGAGCCACACGTTGTAGCCGACAAAGGCGGCGCGGGTTTCGTTCTGCTTGATCGCGGAGAGGATGCGCCCCAACGGCGAATGAATCAGGCGCCACAGGCCGAGCACCGCGAGGGTGAAGATCGCGAGCGAGAAATAGAACAGCGCCTCGTTGCTGACAAGCTTGATCGAGAAAAAACCAAAATCGGCCGGCAGGCGCTTGATGTTCAACAGGCCGTCCTCGCCGCCGGTGACGCTGTGCCACTTGATCGAGACGAACCAGAACACCTGGCCGAAGGCGATGGTGAGAAGCGCGTAATAAATGCCGCGCCGGTGCGAGATGAACGCAGCCACCGCCGCGCCGAAGGCGGCGGCGACAAGCACGGCGCCGAACAGATCGAACCACAAATTCGGCCAGACCTTGAGTTGCAACAGCCCGAACGCATAGGCGCCGATGCCGAAATACGCGCCATGGCCAAACGACGGCAGGCCGGTGTAGCCGAGCAGCAGGTTGTAGCCCAGCGCAAACAACATCCAGATCATGATTTCCAGCGCCAGGTACTGGTACAGGCCGACGCGTGATACCCACAGCGGCGTTGTCAGCAGCAACAGGAAGGTGATGACCAGCGGCACGGGGATCAGGGCGGCGCGGCCGGATTTGGCTTGCACTTGAAATAGGCCTTTGAAAGAGCGTTGAATAAAACGCGGGACAAATAACGCTGGACAAATTGGAATATACGTTCTAATATTGAAAAATGCAAGAATTTTTGTTCTAACTCATTTCAATCCGCTGTTCAATCCACTGTTCAATCCGCTGTTCAATCCACAGCATGACCTCCCCCGCCACCTACGACGCGCTCAAGGACGCCATCTCCCGCACTTATCCGGAGATGTCCAAGCAGCTGCAGCGCATCGCGCGGTTCGCACTGGAGAAGCCGCACGACCTCGCGCTCGGCACGGTGGCTGCGGTGGCGGAAGCAACCGAAGTGCAACCTTCGGCGATGATCCGCTTCGCCAATGCATTGGGCTACGGCGGCTTCTCCGAAATGCAGCAGGTGTTTCGCGGCCATCTGGTGGACCGGGTCGAGCGCTCGGCCAGTTATCGCGAGCGAATCGAAGCGATGCGCAAGAAGCAGTCGAACGGCGCGGCCGCGCCGGCCGGCGTGCTGCACCAGTTGGTGAGCGACGCGGCGGGAGAGCTTGCGCACCTGGAAGAGAACATCGCCGCGACCGACCTCAAGGCCGCCGTCAAACTGATCGCCAATGCCAAGCGCATCCATCTGCTGGCGCAGCGCCGCGCCTATCCGGTGGCGAGCTATCTCGCCTATGCGTTAAACCAGATGGAGCTGTTCACCCACCTGATCGACGGCAGCGGCGGCATGCTGCGCGAAAGCCTGCGCTCGGTGGCGCAAGGCGACGTGCTGGTGGTGGCGAGCTTTCGTAATTACTCGCCCGAGGTGATCGAAGCGGCCGCCAATGCGCAGCGCAACGGCGTGGCCGTGGTGGCGATCACCGACGGCCCGCTCTCCCCGCTCAAAGCCTCGGCGAAAGTGTGTTTCGAGCTGGCCGACGATTCGTCCAAGCCGTTCCGCTCGCTGGTCGCACCGCTCACCCTGGCGCAGGCGCTGGTGGTGAGCATTGGCCACCATTTGGCGGAGCAGCCGGTGCGCGGCATCACAATTAAAAAGGCGACAGCGAAAAAATCGACAAGAGGCGAAACCAAATGAAGCGCAAGTTCGACGTCATCTGCGTCGGCCGCGCGGCGGTAGACCTCTATGGCGAGCAGATCGGCAGCCGCTTGGAGGACATGCTGACCTTCAACAAATACATGGGCGGCTCGCCCGCCAACACCGCCGTCGGTGTGGCACGCCTGGGGTTGAAACCGGCGATGCTCACCCGCGTCGGTGATGAACACAACGGCCGCTTCGTGCGCGAGTTTCTCGCTGCCGAAGGCGTCGACGTGAGCCATGTCGTCACCGACCCCAAAAAACTCACCGCTCTGGTGTTCCTCGGCATCCGCGACCGCAACACTTTTCCGCTGGTGTTCTACCGCGACAATTGCGCCGACATGGCGATTGTGCAATCTGATTTCGACGCCGCCTTCATCGGCTCGGCCACCGCCCTCTTGATCTCCGGCACGCATCTGTCGCAGCCGCAGCCTTACGAGACCTGCCGCGCTGCGATACGCATGGCGCGGCAGCATGGCACTCGCGTCGCGCTCGACATTGACTACCGCCCGGTGCTGTGGGGCCTCACCAGCCCCGGCATGGGCGAGCAGCGCTTTGTGCCGTCCGATCAAGTGAGCGCGCATTTGCAGACGGTGATCCCCGAGTGCGACCTGCTGGTCGGCACCGAAGAAGAAATCCACATCGCCGGCGGCAGCACCGATACGCTCGCGGCATTGAAGCGCCTGCGCAGATTGACCAAAGGCACCATCGTGGTCAAGCGCGGCCCGATGGGCTGCGTGGTGTTTGACGGCGCGATCCCCGGCGACATCGAGGCCGGCATCATGGGGCCGGGCTTTCCAGTCGAGGTGTTCAACATCCTCGGCGCGGGTGATGCCTTCATGGCGGGCTTTTTGAGCGGCTGGCTGCGCCACGAAGACCTTGCGCGCTGTTGCACCTACGCCAATGCCTGCGGCGCCCTCGTCGTCTCGCGCCACGGCTGCGCACCGGCGATGCCAAGTTGGGAAGAGTTGCAATTCTTTTTGAAACACGGTGCGGCGAGCGAGCGCGTGCGCGAGGATGCAACGATCGAGCACCTGCACCGCGCCAGCACCCGCACGCGCGACTGGCCCGAACTGGCGGTGCTGGCGTTCGACCACCGCACGCAGTTCGACGAAATTGCCGCGCAGCATGGTGCCCCGGCCCACAAAATCAGCGACTTCAAACGCTTGATCGCGGCGGGAGCAAAACAAGGTGCGGCGCTGGCGCGTGCCAGCGGCGATGCCGGCAACCTCGGCTTCGGCGTGATCCTCGACGAGCGCTTCGGCGAAGACATTTTGCCCACTGTCACCGGCATCGGCTGGTGGGTAGCGCGGCCGGTCGAGTTGCCGGCTTCGCGCCCGCTGCGCCTTGAAGCCGGCGACCAGCCTGCTCTCGCCTTGCGCGCCTGGCCAGGCGAACATGTCGCCAAATGCCTGGTCGCGTATCACCCGGACGACGCGGCCGATTTGCGCGCGCAGCAGATCACCACCCTCACCGCTCTGCAGGACGCCTGCGTCGCGAGCTTCCACGAATTGCTGCTCGAAGTGATCCCGCCGCGCCACATGGACAGTGACGACACCACCCTGGCCCGTGCCCTCAAGCAGTTGTACGCGGCCGGCATTCGCCCAGACTGGTGGAAGCTGCCGCCGGCCGCCAGCAGCGCGGCGTGGATCGCCATCACCGAAGTGATCCGCAGCAATGACGCGCACTGCCGGGGCGTGCTGCTGCTCGGCCTCGAAGCCTCGGAAGAGGATTTGCAGAAAAGTTTTGATCTCGCCGCGCCGCATGCGATCTGCCGCGGCTTCGCGGTGGGCCGCTCGATCTTCGCCGATGCGGCGGCCGCCTGGTTTGGCGGCACCATAGGCGATGAGCAGGTGGTTGCAGAGATCGCCGCACGCTATGCGCGGCTGATCGGCGGCTGGCGCAGCGCACGCGCGGCTGCCACACCGGCGCGCGCGGCAGCGTAAAGGCATTTTCAACGGAGACATCAATGACACAACGCATCGGATTCATCGGCATCGGCATGATGGGCCACGGCATGGTGAAAAACCTGCTCGCCAAGGGCTTCGCCGTCACGATCAAGGCGAATCGCAATCGCGCCAATCTGGCCGGCCTCCTCGCGGCCGGCGCGAACGAGGCGGCGTCCAACGCCGACTGCGCGCGCGCCGCCGACATCGTGTTCATCTGCGTCACCGGTTCGCCCCAGGTCGAAGACATCGTCTACGGCAAGGATGGCCTGCTCGATGCGGCGCGCGCCGGCCTGCTGGTGGTGGACTGCTCGACCGCCGAGCCGGCCTCGACCGCGCAGATCCGTGCCGACTTCGCCGCCAAAGGCGTCAAGCTGGTCGATGCGCCACTCGCGCGCACCCCCAAGGAAGCTGAGGAAGGCAAACTCAACACGATGGTCGGGGCCGATGCGGCAGACTTCAAGACAGTCGAGCCGGTGTTGAAAGCCTTCTGCGAAAACATTTTCCACGTCGGTCCGCCGGGACACGGCCATGTGCTCAAACTGGTCAACAACATGATGGCGATGAGTTTCGCCGCGTGCATCGCCGAGGCCTTCGCAGTAGGCGCCAAGGCCGGGCTTGACCTGAATCGCCTGTACGACGTGGTCTCGGCGGGTGGCGTCAACTGCGGCATTTTCCAGATGATGACCACCAAGACCCTGAAGCAAGGCGATGTCACCGGCTTCAAGTTCGGCATCTCCAACGCACAAAAGGACTTGCGCTACTACACCCATTTGGCCGAAATGCTGCCGGTCTCAAGCTTCATGGGCGAGGCGGCACACCAGAGTTTCGTCGCGGCCGTCAATGCCGGCTTCGGCAACAAGCTGATCGCCTCGCTATTCGAGGCGCAGGAAAAACTCAACGACGTCAAGATCGTCCCGCGTTAACCCGCATCTTTACCAAAGGAGAGAATCATGAGCGACACCACTCAGTCAGACAAATCGGAAGACGAAAAGCTGTCAACTTCACCTTCAACCTCCCGCCGCACCCTGCTCAAGGGCACGGCGCTGGCCGCAGTCGGTGCCGCACTCACGGGCGTGGCGCCTTTCATGGGGCCGTGGAAACACAATCGCATATGGGCGCAAGCCTCACAGAAGAAACCACTGGTGATCGGCCTCACCATGGACGCTTCGGGCCAGTACGCGGCCAGCGGCGGCGAGGAGCGCCTCGGCGCGATGATGGCGATCAAGGAATTCAACGACAAGGGTGGCGTGCTGGGCCGGCGCATCGAGGCGATCCACATGGATACAGAGACCACGCCGGCCACCGGCTCGCGCGTGGCCGAACGGATGATTGCGCGCAACGAAGCGGCGTTTTTGATCGGCGCGGTGCATTCTGGCGTGGCCAACGCGATCTCGCAGGTGGCGCAGAAGTACGGCACGATCTTCCTCAACACCAATTCGAGCTCGCCGACCGAGGCGGGCAAGGACTGCCACCGCGTCAAGTTTGTGTGGGACGGCAACGGCACCAACTTCGCCCACGCCATCGTCAAGAATGCGATCCGCGCCAATGGCAAGAACTGGGTGCTGATGACCAATGACTACGTCTGGGGCCACAGCACCTCGAAGGCGACGCGCGCCCTGGTCGAAGCGAACGGCGGCAAGATCGTCGAGGAACTGCTGGTGCCGCAGAACACGCGCGATTTTTCGTCCTACCTGTTGAAACTCCAGCAACTCAAACCGAATGCGGTGGCCACCGCGATCGGCGGCGACGACATCAAATCGCTGCGCCAGCAGGTGGTGCAGCTGAAGATGAACAACAGCACGGCGTGGATCAACAACCAGCAGGACTGGCCGGACGTTTATGGCCTGGGGCCAGAGTCGATCTTCGGTGTGTTCGGCACCACCTGGTATTACCGGCTCGACCTGCCGGGCGTGAAGGAATTCGTCGCCGCCTACCAGAAACAATATCCGGGCATGGCGATCCGGGTACCGGGCAACGTTTATCACAACGGCTACATGGCGACGCGTGAACTGTTGCGCTGCGTCGAGGAAACCGGCAGCACCAACAACATCGCGGTGATCAAGAAGCTCGAAGGTCGCAAGATGAGCGCGCGCGACCGCCTGCAGCACTTTGATGCGTGGATGGACCCGGCGACGCACCACTGCCAGCAGACCATCTACATGGCGAGCTACAACGACAAGCCGGCCGAGAAGGACGATATCTTCAAGATCCTTTCCCAGGTCGAGCCGAAAGACGTAGCGGACAAAGACGCCGCCGGCGCCTGCAAGCTGGAGAGCTACGAGGCAACACCCGTATACGAGGTGTAATGACGCCCGCAAGCCAGCCGTCATCACCTTCAGGCGCGGCAGCAATGCCGCGCCGCCTACTTTTTTCTTCCATGGACTTCTTCGCCAATCTTTTGCCGCACCTGGTCAACGGCGTCTCGCTTGGCCTCTTGTTCGCGCTGATCGCGCTGGGCTTCATGCTGATCGTCGGCGTGATGGAGACGATCAACCTGGCGCATGGCTCGCTGTTCGCGCTGGGAATGTACTTCGCATTGTTCTTCGTCGCCCCGAAGCTGGGATGGTTTCCCGAGCTGCAATCGGCCTACATGGCGCTGCCGGTGGCAACGCGCTACGGCATCGCCCTCTTCCTTGCACCCTTGTTTGTCGGCTTGTTCGGCATGCTGCTCGAATTGTGCCTGCGCCGCACCTACGGGCGCGACCCGCTCTATGGCCTGTTGCTCACCTTCGGCGCCGCCCTGGTGATCGAGGAAGTGATCCGCCTGGTCTGGGGCTCAAACGAAAAACAGTTGCCGCTGCCGGAGGCGATTTCCGGCGCCTTCATGCTGGGTGACCTGATCTATTCGAAGTACCGCCTGTTCGCTTCCGCCTTTGCTGTGCTGATGATCGGCGTGCTCTGGTGTTTTCTCGAAAGGACGCCCTACGGCGCAATCATCAAGGCCGGCGCGCACGACAGCGAAATGGTGCGTGCGCTGGGTTTGAACCTGTCGCGCTTGCGCCTGTATGTCTTCGGTCTCGGTGTTGCCCTGGCCGCCATCGCCGGTGTGGTGATGGCACCGATCTGGGGGATTCGCCCGCATGTCGGTGTCGATGCCGTGGTGCCGGCGTTTCTGATCATCGTGCTGGGCGGCGTCGGTTCGCTCTGGGGCGCGGTGGTCGCCGGGCTGATGGTCGGGATGGTGGTGGGTCTGACCGGCGCGTACGCGTCGGAATGGTCGCTCATGTCGATGTATCTGCTCTTCATCGCGGTGGTGACGTTCCGCTCGCGTGGATTGTTCGGCAAGAAGAGTGTGCTCGAGGTATGAAGCGCTTGCCTGAGACGGTGGCGCCGCCCCTGCGCGGCCGGCTCGCGCTCGTCACCGGCGCCGCCGGCACAATGGGCCTGGCGGCAACCCGCGCATTGCTGGAGGATGGCTGCACCGTGGCGATGGTCGACTTCGACCGCAAACGAAACGAAGCGGCGGCGCGCACGCTCGGTTATGCCGCCTTGCCGTTTTCATTCGACATCAGTGATCAGGGTCAGGTGCGCGCCGCGCACGAGGCGATCGTCGCAGCGGCTGGGCCGGTCGACATTCTGGTCAACAACGCCGGCATCCTGTCGAACAACAGGGTCGAGGCGACCGATGCGGCCGAATGGCGCCGCGTGCTCGGTGCCAATCTCGACGGCGCGTTTTACCTGGCGCAACAGGTGGTACCGGCGATGAAGGCGCGCAAGTTTGGGCGCATCATCAACACCTGCTCGCTCGCCGCCAAGACCGGCGGCCTCACGGCCGGCACGGCGTATTCGGTCTCCAAAGGCGCGCTCAACTCCCTCACCTTTTCGCTCGCCCGCGAACTGGCGCCCTTCGGTGTGACGTCCAACGGCATTTCTCCCGCCTGTGTGAAGACCCCGATGATCACCGGGCAGTTGAACAATGCACAGCGCAGAAAGCTGCTGCGCGACATTCCGGTCGGGCGTTTTTGCGAACCCGAGGAGTTCGCCCATGTTGTGCGCTTTCTGGCGTCGCCACTGGCCGGCTTCATCACCGGCGAGATCGTCGATCTCAACGGCGGATTGCTGATGGACTGAGGATGAACGGAGAACGCGCCGCGGCTGGACGCGGAATCGATTAACCTCGTCGAATCAATGGAAGCACCATGGACACGATCACCCCCCGCATCGATTTTTCCGCCGAACTATCCGGCTTGTTCGACCTTGCCGGCAAGACCGCCTACATTCCCGGCGGCTATGGCGGCATCGGCGAGGCGGTGGCCTGGGCACTGGCAATGCGCGGGGCGAAAGTGGCGGTATCGGGCCGTGACGCGACAAAGGCCGAAGCACTGGCGGCGGTGCTACGGGCGGCAGGCCATCAGGCGCTGGGCCTGACGATGGATGCGCATGATGTCACCAGCATACGCGCTTCGGTTGACGCGGTGGCTGCGCATTTCGGCAGGCTCGATATTTTGATGAATTGCGTGGGCATCCAGCGCGAAGAAGCCTTGCTCGAAGTCAGCGAGGAAGCCTTTGATGAAGTCGTTGAGGTCAACCTGAAGGCAGCGATGTTTTTGGCCCAGGCCACGGCGAAAAGGCAGATCGACGGCAAGCGTGGCGGCAGGCAGGTGCACCTCTTGTCGGTGCGCGCGCAGCTGGGCATGCGCGGACGCGGCTACTCCGCCTACACCAGCACCAAGGGCGCACTGGTGATGCTGATCCGCCAGCACGCCAGCGAACTGGCGCCGCACGGCATTACGGTCAATGGCATCGCCCCGACGGTGGTGCGCACCGAAATGGGCCGCCACTGGCTCGACAATCCTGTTACGAAAAAGCAAGTGCTCGACCGCATTCCGCTGGGCCGCGTGGCCGAACCCAAAGACATCGCCGGCGCGGCGGTGTTTTTCTGCGCGCCGGCATCGGATTTCGTCACCGGCCAGGTGCTGTACCTCGACGGCGGCATTACGGCAAGCCAGTAGCCGGCCTGGGCCATCGGCCTGAAAGCGTTGGTGGAAGAGGGTCTACACTACATGACTACGCTTCAACCGGCAGCCCGTGTTCAACCTCCCTGGACTCGCCTACTTCGTCCGGAAAGTGATACCAATCCTTGTGCAGCGAGCGCTGGTGGCATTCGGGGCACTGGGTGTGCAGCCAATGCTTGCCGCAACCGGGGCATACGCCGCCGGTCCAGAAGGTGTTCCACTCCATGCCGCAGGTCGGCAGGCACGACCAGCGGCTTTCCGGCTTGGGCCGCCAGGCGCATTTCGGGCAGCGGATTTCCGGCTCTTTTTTCATCCGGCGATTCCAGTGGTTTGACCGTACTCGTTGTCGGCATTTGACCTGCACGCAAACCAGCCTGCCAATCGATCTACAAGGGCAAATCGAATATCGCCTTCACGGTCCAGCGATCGGTGGCGCTGTTGGTGCCACGACCGATCCCCACATGAAACGGCAACACCCTGTTTTCCACATCGAGCACCAGATAAAACGTCTTGCCCTGCTCCGCCGAAGGATCGAAATTTCCCAAGCGGCCCTTCTGGTTGTAGAACTCGAAGCCGGCGGCCATGTTTTCGGTGACCCGGCGCGTCACCTTGGTATTGAAACTTACCTGCGGGTTTTGCGACGCCGGAACCTGCTGGCTGGCCGACAGCGCCCAGCTGAACACCGGGTTCACGCCAATCAACCACTCGCGCGAACGGTGCCCTAGCATGATGCGCAATTCGGCGTTGTGACGCGCGGCGTTGAATCTGGGTTTCACGTTCGATAGCTCGAGGTTGGCGCCCGCATACCAGCCGCCGCTGGCGGCATCGCCCTTGATCGGCAGCCATTTCAGGCGCGGCTTGAAGCCGGCCACCGACCAATTGCCGCCCGCCAGCACCAGCGGCAAGTAAAACCCCAGCTCGAAGCTCCTTGAAAGCCCGTAGGAGAACTCCGGCGTGATGCGCAGGCCGCGATGCGCTACCACCTCGCCCGGATACTCAGGCGTGCGATTGCCGCGCGGCGTGGTGTTCATATGCAACTCCAGGCCGAATTCGCCGGGAGCATTGATGTCGTCGGTGTACACCTGAATCTCGTCGGGCAGCGCGGCCGGCGCCGGCGCCGGCAAAAGAGTGCTCAGGCTGGCCGCAACAACGAGCCGAAATGCCGGGTTCTGCATCATTACTCCCGAGAGAACGCGCCGTGCAGGCAGAGCGACAAGTGTGGCGCGGCACCAGCCGTGGTTGCAAGCATGATTATCCCGCCGAATCGGGCAGCACCACGCATGGCCAGCCGCACCACGGCGCCCAAAGTGGCTAAAAGCGCGGCCAAACAACAGGGTTAACCCCGGGTCGCTCGCTATGGACACGGATTAATCCAAGAAAATATCATCCGACTCCATGCCATGGCGCCACCTCGCTCTTACACTGCCGGGTTGCGCTTGTATCAACCAATACCATCGCATGGAATAATCCTCGCGACAGTTTGTTAGGCTTTGAACCCCGCCCCATCACAACCCCCTGGAGATACCGATGCTTGAAGAGAAGAACACCTTTGCCGATCCGCAACTGGAAAGCCTGTTGCCGAAGGTGAAGTTCAGCCGCCGCGGCTTCCTGGCCTCGTCCGCCTCGATGGCCGGCTTCGCGCTGGCAGCCGGCCCGGTCAACGCGCAAACCGCGATCATCACCCCGGCCGATGGCCTGGACGTCAAGGACATCAAGGTGCCGGTGGCCGGTGGCGACATGCCCGGCTACATGGCGGCGCCCAAGGCGGCCGGCAAGCGCGCCACCGTGATCGTGATCCCGGAAATTTTCGGCATGCACGAATACCAGAAAGACATCTGCCGCCGCCTGGCCAAGGCCGGCTATGTGGGCGTCACCATCGACCCGTTCTTCCGCTCCGGCGACTTGTCCAAGATCGCCGACATCAAGCAGGTGCTCTCGGCCGCCAACTCGCTCAAGGATGAAGTGATGCTGGCCGACCTCGATGCGCTGGTGGCCATGCTCGAAAAGCAGCCCAAGGTGAACGCCAAGAAACTGGGCATCACCGGCATGTGCCGTGGCGGTCGCACCGTATGGATGTATGTCGCCCACAGCAAGAAAATCAAGGCCGGTGTGTCGTGGTACGGCGGCCTCAACCCGATGCCGCCGGCCATGCCGCTGTCACCGATCGACGTCACCGACAAGCTCAACGCGCCGGTGTTAGGCCTCTACGCCGGTGCCGATTCCGGCATTCCGGAAAACATGGTCATGCGCCTGAAGGCCGGCCTGCTGGCTTTCGGCAAAGACAAGGAATCGCCGATTCACGTTTATCCGGACGTGCCGCACGCCTTCCACGCCGACTACCGCGCCACCTATCGCAAGGTGGAAGCCGAAGACGGCTGGAAGCGCATGCTGGCGTGGTTCAAGAAGCACGGCGTCGCCTGAGCACTGCAAGCCAGGCTCGCCTGGCCCGGCAGTTTCGGGCGAGCGTTGCAGCGAAAAAGGCCCGCAAGGGCCTTTTTTTGTTAGGCGCGCCGTCAGCCGCGCCGCGCGCGCCAGTCGAGAATGATCTTCAGGGCCTTGAGGCAGGTCGGCCCCCTTTCTATTGGCAGATCGGGGCTGTTACCGCCAATCGAAGCGGATCTGCATCACAAGCGTAAACAACCCTGCCAACGCGCCCTGCTGCACGCCTGGCTCATGGCTCGCGTTCCCACACCTGCGAGCGGCCGAACAGTGAAATGCCCACGAAGCCGCGCACCGCCAGCTTGCGGCCGCCCTCCTCCAGCCTCATCTTCGCGCTGTAGGTCTTGCCGTTGTCGGGGTCGAGAATGTCGCCATCGACATACTCGCCGTTGTCGGACTTGAAGTTGCGAATGATCAACAGGCCGCGCAGAAGCTGATCGCGCCGCTCGTCGCTGCACAGGGTGCATCGACGCTCGTTCTCGCGCGGATCGAAACCGCGCACGATGCGCCCGAAAAAGCGCCCGTTTTCCTCGTAGATGTGCACCACACTGCGCGGCTTGCCGGTCTTGTCGTCGATGGTGCGCCACAGGCCCAGCGGCGAATCGGCCACGGCGGCGAATGCGGCGCCGCTGCCCAGCATGATGGCCGCCGCCAGCAGCGTGCGCCAGGCCCGGCCGGCGCGCATGGTCTCAGCGGCCGCCGGAAACATTGAGCACCGCGCCGGTGGTATACGACGACGCGTCGGAGGCCAGCCAGAGAATGGCTTCCGCCACTTCCTGCGCGGTGCCGGCGCGCAGCATCGGCAGGGTGTGGGCATTCTCGGCGACCCGGTTCGGCAGGCCGCCACTGGCATGGATTTCGGTATCGATCATGCCGGGACTTACCGCGTTGACGCGGATGCCTTCGGTCGCCACCTCGCGCGCCAGGCCCACGGTAAACGCATCGATCGCGCCTTTGGCCGCAGCGTAGTCGACATACTGGCCCGAGCCGCCCAGGCGTGCTGCGGCCGACGACATGTTGACGATGGCCCCGCCCTGCCCGTAGCCGGCGCCGCGCGCCGGGCCTTCCTTGCTCGACATGCGCCTGACCGCCTCGCGCGCGCACAGGAACGACCCCAGCACGTTGATGTTGAACATGCGGCTTAAGCGCGCGGCACTCATGGCCGACACCCGCGAGACCACATCGACCACCCCGGCATTGTTGATGAGCGAGGTCAGCGGCCCGAGTTCGCGGTCGACGGTGGCGAACATCGACAGCACGTCGTCCTCCACCGCGACATCGCCCTTGATGGCAATGGCGCGGCTGCCGGCAGCCTTGATGCGCGCCACCACTTCACCGGCCGCCTTTGCATCACGGGTGTAATTGACGGCCACCCAGTAGCCGCGTTGCGCCGCCATAAGCGCGGTTGCCGCGCCGATACCGCGGCTGCCGCCGGTGACAAGCATGACTTTTTGCATTCAAGCGCCCCTTGGAGAAGACCAAATCACTCAAGACATGAGAAAGCACCCGTTGGGTATCCATGTCCAGGCATCAGTCAACAAAGAAAAAAACCAAAAACCAAAAAAAACGACCCACAACCAAACACTCCCAAACCCCGCGCCACCCAAGCAACCAGACCAAGCCGGATTGAGCCAAGCAAAGCGGCGCTCCAATCCGGCGATTTCGGGGCGGCGCCGCAGGTGTCCGCCACCAACCATCAATAGGACTTGGGCAGCCCCAACACCTTCTCTGCAATGAAATTGAGCACCATCTGCGCGCTCACCGGCGCGATGCGCGGCAGCATCGACTCGCGCAGGTAGCGCTCGACATGGAACTCCTTGGCATACCCCATGCCGCCCAGGGTCAACACTGCGGTCTCGCAGGCCTTGAAGCCGGCCTCTGCGGCGAAATACTTGGCCGCATTGGCCTCGGCGCCGCAAGGCTCGCCGCGATCGTATTTCCACGCCGCGCGATACACCAGCAGTTCGGCGGCCTCAAGCTCGATCCAGTTCTTTGCCAGCGGATGCTGCACCCCCTGGTTCTTGCCGATCGGGCGGTCGAACACAATGCGCTCGCCGGCGTAGTGCGCGGCGCGCGCCAGCGCCGCGCGACCCAGGCCCATGGCCTCGGCGGCGATCAGGATGCGCTCCGGGTTCATGCCATGCAGGATGTAGCGAAAGCCCTGCCCCTCTTCACCGATGCGGTCGGCCAGCGGCACTTCCAGCCCGTCGATGAAGACCTCGTTGGAATCGACCGCCTTGCGCCCGAGCTTTTCGATCTCGCGCACGGTGATCTTGCTGCGATCGAGGTCGGTATAAAACAGGGTCAGGCCAAGGCCGGGCTTGGCCGTATCCGCAGGCGCAGTGCGTGCCAGCAGCAACATCTTGTGCGCCACCTGCGCGGTGGAGATCCATACCTTCTGGCCGTTGACCACATACTTGTCGCCATCGCGGCGCGCCATGGTTTTCAGGCGCAGGGTGTTCAAGCCGGTGGTGGGCTCGGTGACCGCGAAGCACGACTTGTGCTCGCCGCGGATCAGGGGCGGCAGCCAGCGCGCCTTCTGCTCCTCGGTGCCGAACATCACCGCCGGGTGCAAGCCGAAGATGTTCATGTGTACCGCGGAGGCGCCGGAAAAGCCGGCCCCCGATTGCGCCACGGTCTGCATGATGAGGGCCGCTTCAGTGATGCCGCGACCGGCGCCGCCGTGCGCCTCGGGCATGGCGATGCCAAGCCAGCCGCCGGCGGCCATGGCGGCGTGGAAATCGTGCGGAAAGCCGCCCTCGCGATCGTGCTTGAGCCAGTAATCGGCGTCGAAGCGCTCACAGATCTTCGCCACCGCGTCGCGAATCGCGAGTTGCTCTTCGTTGAATGCAAAATCCATGTCGAATTCGCCCTTTCAGAGGCTTGCGTTTCATTCGGCCTTGATGCCGGCATCCTTGATGACCTTGCCCCATTTGGCATGATCGGCCTTGAGCTTGTCGAGGGTCTGCGCCGGGTTGAGGAATTCGGCGTCGCAGCCCATTTGCAGATACTGTTCCTGCAGGTTCTTGTCTTCGCCGGCCTTCAGCAAAGCCTGCGACAGGCGCGCCACCACATCCGCCGGCAAGCCAGCCGGGCCCATCAGTTCAAACCAGCCGGTGGAATCAAAGCCCTTCAAGCCCGCCTCGTTCATGGTCGGTACATCCGGAAAAGCGCCGGAACGTTTCAACGAGGTCACCGCCAGCGCACGCAGCCTGCCGCTCTTGAGCGGACCTACCACCGGCGCCAAGGATGAAAACAGCATCGGCACCTGCCCGCCCATCAGGTCGGTCATGGCAGGCGCACCGCCCTTGTAGGGAATGTGCAGCAGGTTGACGCCGGTGACGTTCTTGAAATACTCGCCCGAAAGATGATGCGGTCCGGCGATGCCGGAGGTGCCGTAGCTCCATTTGTCGGGCTCCTTCTTCGCCGCCGCGATCACCTCGGCCACGCTCTTGAAAGGCGTGCCGGGATGCACCACCAGCATGCTGCCGGTACTGCACACGTGTCCCACATGGGCAAACGAATTCAGATAGTGATAACCGACCTTGGTCAGGTGCGGGGCGGTGGTGAAAGGGCCGTTGTCGGCAAAGTAAAGGGTGTAGCCGTCGGGCGCCGCCTTGCTGATGAATTCCGCCGCCACGCCGCCGGCGGCGCCGGGACGCGGCTCGATGATGATCGGCTGGCCCAGCAGCGGTTCGAGCACACGCGCCAGCGGCCGCATGGCGGAATCCGCCGCGCCGCCGGGGGTGTAGCCCAGCACGACGCGGATCGGCTTGTTCGGGTAAGCCTGGGCATGCGCCTGCGGCAAGGCCAGGCTTGCGGCCAGCAATGCCGCGCTTGCGATATAGCGAATCATGGTTTTGTCTCGAATGGTTTGGTTGGAAATCGGGGGCTCAGGATGGCAAGTCCAGCACCTGGCGCGCCAGGATGTTGCGCTGAATTTCGTTGCTGCCGCCGTAGATGGTAGGCACGCGCGATTTGTAAAAAAGCGAAAGCACGTCGATATCGGCGTCGCCGATCGACACCTCGCCACTCAATCCGCCATAGTCGCCGGCCACCTCCAGCCCCAGTTCGGCAATCCGCTGGAAGGTTTCGGTGGCCCAGATCTTGAGCATCGAAATGTCGGGTCCAAGCGCCTCGCCGCGTACCAGAGTGGCGGCAAAACGTGCATACAGGTCGCCCAGGTGCACCACATCGAGTTTGACTGCCGCGAAGCGATCGCGAAACAGCGGGTCACCCAACACCCCGCGCGCGCGCGCCAGGTTCTCCAGCACCGCCAGGCCGTATTCGGGCAGCTTGGGGCTGCCGATGAAAATGCGCTCGAAGGTGAGCAGCGACTTGGCGATGGTCCAGCCGCGGTTTTCCTCGCCCACCAGATTGGCCACCGGTGTGCGCACGCCGTCGAAAAACACCTCGCAGAATTCTTCGTGGCCGGCCATGTCGCGAATCGGGCGCACCGTGATGCCGGGCGCCTTGATGTCGACCAGCAGGAAGCTGATGCCGTCCTGCTTCTTGGCGTCGGGGTCGGTGCGCACCAGCACAAACATGTGGGTACCGTCCTGCGCCAGGGTGGTCCAGATCTTGTGGCCGTCGATGATGTAGTGATCGCCTTCGCGCCGCGCGCGCGTCGACAGGCCCGCCAGATCGGAGCCGGCACCCGGTTCCGAATAGCCCTGGCACCAGATGTGTTCGCAGTCGAGTATCGATGGCAGGAAGCGCCGCCGCTGCTCCTCGGTGCCGAAGCGCTGCAGCACCGGCCCCACCATCAAAACGCCATGGTCCTGAAAGCGCGCGATGCCGAAGCGCTCCTGCTCCTCGATGAAGATCAGCAACTTGGCCGGCGCCAGCCCCATGCCGCCGTACTCGGCCGGCCAGTTGGGCGCGATCCAGCCCTTCTTCGCCATGCGCAAATACCAATCGCGGATCTCGTGCCAGCGCAGGCGCCGCGGCGCATAGCGCAGCGCCTGCGGGTAATGGGCCTCGAAGTCGGCGCGCACCAGCGCGCGAAACTCTTCGTCCGCCAACGCGTTCCAGTCGCGTTCCTGCAGCACGCCATAGCTCATGTAGTTGCCCTCCTGTCACTGCATGACAGCCTCCCCGCGGGCCGATGAGCACGCCGTGCGGGTGGCCGGGCGCGGGCGCTCATGCCGCTTCTCCGCTCAAGGCAAGCGACTGGCTCAATGCATCATGACGGCGGCGGTGGGTGGCGCCATTGCCGAGCCACGCCGCCAGCACCAGCGCACGGTTGAAATACAGGCTCAAATCGTATTCATCGGTGAAGCCGATGGCGCCATGCAGCTGCACCGCCTGCTTGCATACCGTCAGTGCGGCGTCGGCGGCGCGCGACTTGGCGCTGGAAGCGGCCAGCGAGCGCTGTTGCGGCGTGGCATCGGCGGCATCGAAACGCTTGAGCGCAGCGGCGAGCGCGGCTTTGGACAATTCCTTCTGGATCCAGATATCCACCGCGCGATGCTGCAAGGCCTGGAAGCTGCCGATCGGCTTGCCGAACTGCTTGCGCGTGCGCAGGTATTCGAACGTGAGTTCAAGCACGCGCTCCATGATGCCGGTGAGTTCCGCGGCACTGCAGAGGATGGCGGCATCGAGCGCGTAGGCCAGTGCCGCGTCGGCGCAGGCCGGCGTCGCCACGCAATCACCGGCTGATACCGCTACGTCGCGCAATACCAGGCGCGCGCTGGCGCTGCCGTCGGCCGCCGCTTCGGTCTCGATCACAAGTCCGGCACGGCTGCGTTCGATAGCGTAGAGCGCCAGACCACCGGGGACATGCGCGGCCACCACGAAAGTGTCGGCGGCTGCGACCCGCACGAAACGGCAACTGCCACTGAGCATGCGTGCCGCACCGGCGTCACGCGCGCGCACCCCCGTGCTTTGCGGCGTGATCTCGCCGGCATCGTTCTGCCAGGCCAGGGTGACGATCCGTTCACCGCAAGCAACCGCGTCGAGCAGCGAAGCCGCAAGCGCCGGGTTGTCGCCACGCGTCAGCGCTGCGGTGCTCAGCACCGAGGCGGCAACGAAGGGTTCGGGATAAGCCGCGTAGCCGATGCGCCCGGCGATCGCCGCCGCCGCGTCGAGCGCAAGCCCCAGGCCCCCCTGTGCTTCCGGCACGAGCACCGAAAACCAGCCCTGCTCGGCCATCTCGCGCCATATCTTGCGGTCGAAGCCCGTAGCGCTGGCTCGCGCAGCGCGCAGCCGTTTTGAATCCGGTTTGGCGAACGCGGCAGCCGCGTTCGCCAGCATGCTCAGGGTATCGTCACTCATGCTGCTTCTCTGTTTGCATCGATGCGTCGCGATCACCGTCTTGCAGACCCTATGCAGGGTCCCAGCTGAACACATCCTGCGAACGATCGAGCGGGAAAAAGCTCGCCTTCATGGCCGGCATCGCGTGGTCTGCAATGGTTTCGGCGGTCCAGCCTTCGGAGCGATGCACCGAGCGGATCGGGCGGTGCTGGCTGAACAGGAAAATCTCGTTGGCGCGCACGCCGAATATCTGGCCCGACACGCCGGCCGCGGCGTCGCTCGCCAGATACACCGCCAGCGGCGCGATCTTCGCAGTCTGCATGCTCTTGAGTTTTTCCACCCGCGCCTTCTGGTCCGGCGTCTCGGTGGGGATCGAGCCGATCATGCGGCTCCAGGCGAAAGGCGAGATGCAGTTGGAGCGCACGTTGTATTTGGCCATGTCCATGGCCATCGATTTCGACAGGCCGACGATACCCAGCTTGGCGGCCGCATAGTTGGCCTGGCCGAGATTGCCGATCAGGCCGGAGGTGGAGGTCATGTTGATGTAGCAGCCGCGCGCTTCGCTCTTGAAATACGGTGCGGCGGCACGTGCCACGTAGAACGAGCCGTTCAGGTGCACGTCGATCACCGCTTTCCATTCCTCGATGCTCATGTTGAAAAAGAAGCGGTCACGCAGGATGCCGGCATTGTTGACCACGCAATCGATGCGCCCGAACGCGTCGATCGCGGTCTTGATGATGCGGTTGGCGGCCTCCCAGTCGGACACGCTGTCGGTATTGGCCACCGCCATGCCGCCGCCGGCCTTGATCTCGTCGACCACCTTTTGCGCCGGCCCGACATCACTGCCTTCTCCACTGACCGAAGCACCGAGATCGTTGACCACCACCCTGGCGCCGGCCCTGGCGAACGCCAATGCGAAATCGCGGCCGATGCCGCCGCCGGCCCCGGTGATCACTGCCACTTTGCCTTCGAGCATTCCAGCCATTTTCGTCAAGCCTCCATTGATATCGAGAACGTGCGCCATTCTGGCGGCGAGCGACCTATTTTCGCACGGCCCCCGCAGGCCGTCGCAGCCGCGCCAGGACTGCCGGTTCAGGCCGCCGGCACAGGCCCACGCGACGCAGCTACCGCAGAATCGGCGGTCGCGGCGCCATCAGCGCGCCGCGGACGGCAAGCGATAACTCAGGCAGCGACCTTGGCCGCCGCACGGCACTTCACCATGCGCAACGGTGTGTAGGTCAAGACCACCTTGCCGTCGTGCTTGACCACCTTGTTGCGCGTGCGCACCAGGCCGCGACCGGGGCGACTTTTCGACAGGCGCGCCTCGACCACCTCGCATTGGACATGAATGGTGTCGCCGGCAAAGGCCGGATTTTCGATATTGAGCTCCATATTGAGAAAGGCGTAGCCGGTATGCTGCATGGTGGACTGCGCCAGCAAGCCTTCGGCAAAGCAGTAGGACAGCGCTCCTGGCGCCACACGCCCCTTGATGTCGGACTCATTCTTCACGAACTCCATGTCCGTGAACAGCACCTCGGTCATGTGGATGACATTGCAGAAGGCACAGATGTCGGCATCCTGGATGGTGCGGCCGACGGTGCGGAATTTCCTGCCCAGCGGCAGATCCTCGAAATACAGTCCCAGTCCCACAGTTTCCATGGTGTTCTCCCCGATTGTTCAATGCGCGAGCGCCACGCGGCGTCGCTGCCTGCACTTTATCCGCGCCCGTCCACTCTGTACACCGGCCCGTGGATGCGCATGCCGGCGACGCGAAACGGTTCGTTATTCTGCGCCTGGCGCCGGCGATCAGGGCGCAGCGCCCGCTTCAATCGCATCAAGAAACAGCTTCACCTTGAGCGGCATCAGGCGCCGCCCGGGCAAGAGTGCATAGAGGCGCAGGGGGCTGCATGGATACTCGGGCAGAACCGCCGCAAGCCGCCCGGCGCGCACGGCTTCCTGGCAGAAACTCGATGTAAGGCGCGCCACACCGAGGCCGGCGATCGCCGCCTGGCGTCGCACATCGGCATTCGAACTGCGCATGCGCGGCGCGATCGCGACGCTGGCGGTGGCACCGCCGGCCAAGCCAAACGACCAGTGGGACTCATGAAGCGAGGCCAGCATCGGCATGGCCTGCAGGTCCTGCGGCTGCTGCAACGGTGCGTGCCGGGCCAAAAGACCGGGGGCAGCATAGATCCCGCGTGGCAGGCTGAAAACACGGCGCGCGATCGCGCGCACCCCGGACATATCGTCATCCGCCATCGAGAACACGATGTCGTAGCGCCGGTCCAGCGGGTCGATGCGCGCATGCTCGACCTCGATGTCGATGCGCAGTCCGGGATACTGCGCCAGCATGGCGCAGGCCACCGCACCGGCGTGGTGTGCACCGAACTCGTAAGGCGCGGCAATGCGCAGGGTGCCGGCCACCACCTGGCCCAGGCCCATGGCGTCGACCTCGACTTCGCGCAGGCGCTTGAAGGTCGGCCCGACGTCGTGATAAAGCGAAATGCCTGCCTCGGTCGGGCTGACGCGCCGCGTGGTGCGCTGCAACAGTCGAACGTTGATATGCGTTTCGAGGCGCGCGATCGCAACACTGATGGTCGATTTCGGACGATTCATGGCGCGGGCGGCGGCGCTGAAGCCGCCGTGTTCGATCACATGACAGAAAGCATCGACATCGTCCCAGTTCATTGTTCAATCCGTTGGACAGTGTTTCCAAAATGGCTACTTTATCGATCGCTTCGCAGACTGTAAACTGAATTCACCCGGGCTCGTACGGCCCCACTTTCCGAGAGGCACTGCAGATGGCCAAAGACCGCAATTTCCTGCTGAACTGCTGGTATGTGGCGGCGTGGGATCATGAACTGATCGACGGCAAGCTGCTGGGGCGCACCCTCCTTGAAGAACCGGTGCTGCTCTACAAGGGCGATAGCGGCAGGGCCGTGGCATTGGACAATCGCTGCTGTCACCGCGGCGCCAAGCTGTCCAACGGGCGGCTTGAAGGTGATTGCGTGCGCTGCATGTATCACGGCCTGAAATTCGACGCCACGGGTCGCTGCGTGCAAATCCCCGGGCAGGAGAGCATTCCGGCCAAGCTGGGCGTGCGCAGTTACCCGCTGGTCGAACGCGACCACCTGGTGTGGATCTGGATGGGCGCACCCGAACTGGCCGACCCCGAACTGATCATCGACATCCCCTACCTGCGCGACCCGGCCTGGCGCGGCGCCGCCGACTATATGCATTACGACGCCGACTACCGCCTGATCGTCGACAACCTGTCGGATTTCGCGCATCTCGCTTTCGTGCACACCCATACCCTGGGTGGCTCGGAAGAGTATGCGTTCAAAACCAAACCGGTCGCGGTGGAACGCCTTGCGCGCGGCTTCCGGGTGGAGCGCTGGAGCATGCGTTCAGCGCCGCCACCGTTCCATCGCAAGGTGGTGCGCGACGATGCACCGCTGGATCGGCGCAACATCGGCCTGATGGATGTGCCGGGAATCTTCCTTCTCGAGACCCTGTTTGTGCCGGCCGGCGAGGGCGCCGTGGCAGAATGTCCGGCGCTGGCGAAGCAGTATCGCAACTGCCAGTTCTTCACCCCGGAAACGCGACGCAGCACGCACTTTTTCTGGAATTACCTGCACAACTTCGACTTGCACGACCCCACTGTCGCGCTATCGCTGCACGACAGCATGGTGCAGGGTTTCATGGAAGACAAGTTCATCATCGAAGGCCAACAGCAGGTATTGGATGCCGACCCGGATTTCAAGATGAACGGGATCGCCTCGGACGCGCCGCTGGCGCATTTTCGGCGCGTGCTGCAGAACATGATCGATGCGGAACGCCAGACCGCGCAGGCGGCGGTGGCGTGATGGAATATTCCGCCGCACTGCTCGCGCGCCGGCCTGGCGGCATGGCCGAAGAGGAATGGCGCTCGCGCCTGGCTTTGGCCGCCTGCTACCGGATTTTCGATGCCCTGGGCTGGACCGAACTGATCTACAACCACATCACCCTGCGCCTGGCAGGACCGGAGCGCCATTACCTGATCAATCCCTTCGGTCTCAACTACAACGAAGTGACGGCCGCGAACCTGATCAAGGTGCGCCTGGATGGCAGCGCAGTCGATCCCACGCCGCATCCGGTCAACCGCGCCGGCTTCATCATCCACAGCGCGATCCATGGCGCACGCGAGGATGCGCATTGCATCATGCACACCCACACCACCGCCGGCATGGCGATCGCCAAAAAGCAGGCCGGGCTGTCGCACGATGATTTCTATGGCGCCATCCTCACAGGGCGCGTCGCGTACCACGATTTCGAAGGCATCAGCCTGCGCGCCGGGGAGCAACCGCGCCTGGTGGAAAGCCTGGGCAAATGCGACGTATTGATCCTGCGCAACCATGGCCTCCTGGTGGTCGAGCGCGATGTGCCGGCGGCGCTGCGGCTGATGTGGCATGTGCAGCGCGCCTGTGAAATCCAGACCCTGGCGCAGGCGGTCAACGGTCCGGATATCGTGTTGTCGGATGCGGTGCGGCGCCAGTCGGCCGCCGACGCCACCAATTTCGAGCCCAAGGGACAGCTCGAACGCCTGTTGATGGAGAGCATGCTCAGACGCGCCGGCATCGGCCTCGATTCGCTCGCCGGTGTTTGATGGGTAGCGGCGCAGAAGCCGCACAGGCCGGATAATCGGGTTTTGACAGCGCACCCTATGAAAAAACTCTGGGACATCTCGCCGCTTTTGTCAGCGGCCACGCCGCCGTTCCCGGGAGACGTGGCGTTTTCGCACACCTGGACTGCGCGCATCGGCCCGGCGGGTCCGGTCAACCTCGGCGTGATCTGCATGTCGCCACATGTTGGCGCACATGCCGACGCGCCGCTGCACTATGCCGACGGCGCAGCGGCAATCGGGGAACTCGACCTGACACCCTACCTGGGTCTGTGCCGGGTGATTCATGCCGTCGATTGCGGCCCCCTGGTGCTAAGTGAACATCTCGCACACGCCGCGCCGGACCTGCCGCCACGCGTACTGGTGCGCACCTGCGAGCGCGCGCCCACCGCCTGGTCGCCGGACTTCTCGGCGTTCGCGCCGCTGACCATCGCCTGGCTGGCGTCGCTTGGCGTCACGCTGGTGGGTATCGACAGCCAGTCGGTTGACCCGGCCGACAGCAAGACCCTGCCCAGCCACCGGCAGTTGCGCGAGCATGGCCTGCGGGTGCTGGAAAATCTGGTGCTCGACGCGGTGCCGGCGGGCGACTATGAATTGATCGCCTTGCCGCTCAAGATGGCTGGCGCGGATGCCTCGCCGGTGCGGGCGATATTGAGGGAGTTGTGATGTCAAAAACCGCGGAATCAATCGTCAGGGAAGAAGCTGCGCAGCTCGACTTTTCGCAGGACATGAGCTACACCGACTACCTGCATCTGGACGAGGTGCTGGGCGCACAGCATCCGCTATCGCCGGATCACAACGAAATGCTGTTTCTGATCCAGCACCAGACCAGCGAACTGTGGATGAAGCTGATGCTGCACGAACTGGGGGCGGCGGTGCGTTGCGTGGCACAGGATGAGCTTGGCAGCGCCTTCAAGATGCTGGCGCGCGTGAGCCGCATCATGGAGCAGCTGGTGCATGCCTGGGATGTGCTGGCGACCATGACACCGCCGGAGTATTCGGCGATCCGCCCTTTCCTCAAGAACAGCAGTGGATTCCAGAGTTGGCAGTACCGCTCGATCGAATTCATGCTCGGCAACAAGAATGCGGCGATGTTGAAACCGCATGCGCATCGCCCGGCGTTGCTGGCGCGGGTCGAGGCGCAATGGCGCATGCCCTCGCTTTACGACGAAGCCCTGCGCCTGCTGGCGCGGCGCGGCCTGGCGCTGCCCGCCACCTGCATCGAGCGCGACTGGACCCAGGCCTATGTGGCCGACAGCGCTGTGGAGGCGGCCTGGCTCACCATCTATCGCGACCCGAAACAATACTGGGACCTGTATCAATTAGGCGAGGAACTCACCGATCTGGAAGACGCATTCCGCCTGTGGCGCTTTCGCCATGTGACCACCGTCGAGCGGGTGATCGGCTTCAAGCGCGGCACCGGCGGCACCGGCGGGGTAAGCTATTTGCGCAAGATGCTCGATGTGGTGCTGTTTCCGGAAATCTGGAGTTTGCGCACCAGTCTGTAGCCCGCACTCACAGTCGCATCCACGCCGATCGCATCGCACCCCGGACCCCCATCCATGCATATTGCAATTCTCGGTAGCGGCGTCATCGGCACCAGCGCCGCCTACTACCTGGCAAAGGCCGGACACCAGGTGACAGTGCTGGAGCGCCAGAGCGGCCCGGCGCTGGAAACCAGCTTTGCCAACGCGGGTGAAGTATCGCCCGGCTATTCGGCCCCCTGGGCCGGCCCCGGCGTACCGGCCAAGGCGATCAAGTGGTTGCTGATGCGCCACAGCCCGCTGGTGATCCGGCCGATGCCGGACCCGGCCATGTGGCGCTGGGGCTTCTCCCTGCTGCGCAACTGCACCGAAGCGCGCTACCGCATCAACAAGGGCCGCATGGTGCGCCTGGCCGAGTACAGCCGCGACTGCCTGCGCGCACTGCGGCAGGACACCGGCATCAGCTATGACGAGCGCAGCCTGGGGACGCTGCAACTGTTCCGCACCGAAAAACAACTTGCCGGCACCGCCAAGGACATCGAGATCCTCAAGCAGTATGGCGTGCCCTATGAGCTGCTCGATGGCAGCGGATACATCAAGGTCGAGCCGGCGCTGGCGCAGGTGCGCGAAAAGTTCGTCGGCGCCCTGCGCCTGCCCGGCGACGAAACCGGCGATTGCCACTTGTTCACCCGGCGCCTGGCCGCCCTGGCGGCCGACCTCGGTGTCGACTTCCGTTTTGGCGTAAAGATCGAGCGCCTCGACGCCGCCGGCGGACAGGTGAACGCAGTGGCCACCAGCGCCGGCCCGATCAAGGCCGACCGTTACCTGCTGGCGCTGGGCAGTTATTCACCCCTGTTGCTCGCGCCACTGGGGATTCGCCTGCCGGTGTACCCGGTCAAGGGCTATTCGATCACCGTGCCGATCAGCGACGCGGCGCACGCACCGGAATCGACCATCATGGACGAAACCTACAAGGTCGCCGTCACCCGCCTGGGCACGCGCATCCGCGTGGGCGGCACGGCGGAACTGGCCGGCTACAGCCTGGCGCTGGATGAAGCACGGCGCGCCACCTTGAACCATGTGGTGAGCGATCTTTTTCCGCGCGGCGGCGACGTAGCGAAGGCGCAATTCTGGTGCGGCCTGCGCCCGATGACACCGGACGGCACGCCGATTCTCGGGCCCACGCCTTACCCCAACCTGTGGCTATCGACCGGTCACGGCACGCTCGGCTGGACCATGGCATGCGGCAGCGGCCGCCTGATCGCCGACTGGATCAGCGGCCGCAAACCCGAGATCGACACCGCCGGGCTTGATTTGTCGCGCTATGGGTGAGCACTTCAAGGCGCAAGGCACGCGGCGCCGACTCAGACCCGATACCTCTCCAGCACTGCGCGATCGACTTCGATCCCCAACCCGTGCCCTGAGGGAATCGTCACCCATCCACCGTGTTGCTCGATCGGCCGGGTGATCAGTTGCTGGCGAAACGGATGCGACGAGCGGTCGTATTCGAACACCGGTTCCTGCGCAAACAGTGAGTGATGCGGCAGCGGCAGTGCGGCGATCAATTGCAGCGAAGCGGCCTGGGCAACCGCCGAACCCCACACATGCGGATTGACTGCCACGCCGTGCGCCTGCGCCAAGGCGACGATGTGGCGCGCCGCGCTGATGCCGCCACAGGAGCCCAGGTCGGGCTGGGCTACGTCGACCGCGCCGGCGGCGAACAATTCGCGAAACCCGTAGAGCGTGTGCTCGTTCTCGCCGCCGGCGATCGGCATGCTGAGCTTGTCGCGCATCTCGCCATAGCCGCGCAGGTCTTCCGGCACCACCGGCTCCTCATACCAGCGCAGCTTGTAATCCGCCAGCGCGCGCCCCAGATGCAGCGCCGCGGCGCGGCCATAGGCATGGTTGGTATCGATCATCAGGGTGATGTCGCGCCCTTCGATGGCGCGGCCGATCGCCCGCATGCAAGCGATATCGTCGTCCACTCCGTAGCCAAGCTTGACCTTCATCAGCCGGAAGCCGGACTCATGGTGGCGGATTGCTTCTTCGGCCAGGCGCGCCGCCTCGCCTTGGCCATGGATGCGGTAAAAGCCGGTGGCGTAGGGTTCGACGCGGCTGCGAAAGGCGCCGCCCAGGAGCTGGTAGATCGGCACCGCGTAAGCCTTGCCTGCAATGTCCCATAACGCGACGTCGACCGCGCTGATGGCCGCCACCACCGAGCCCTTGCGGCCGTAGTCGCGGGTGGCGTGATACATGCGGTGCCACAGCACTTCGGTATCCAGCGGGTCGGCGCCCAGGAGCAGCGGCTTCAAGGCATGTTCGATCGCCGCCGCCGCGATCTCCGGCGGCTCCAAGCCCTGCGCGAAGGCCTCGCCCCAGCCGATCAGGCCGGCGTCGGTCAGCACTTCCACCAGCGTGGCGCTACGGCTGCGCACCCAGCCTTGCGAGAATGCGAACGGTTCAGCCAGTGCGCTCTTGAGCACATGGATTCTGATATCGGTGATTTTCAATTTATATCTCCTCTTGTCGATCTTTGCCAAAAACATGACCGTCTCGTGAGAGGCATGTTTGTGTCATGAATAATGTAGCGTTCAACAATTGCCGACTGCACCCGGCGGAATTATGACCCGCCTGCCGCCAGCGAGCGGCCCGCACTTCGGTATCCTTGTACCGATCCGCCGCACATCCTGCCGGCGCCTGATCCACGTAACCCACACCAACCGGCTTGACTTGCCCATGCTGCTAGCAGACATCGAAACCCCGGCGCTGATTCTCGATGCGCCGAAAATGGACGCCAACATCGCGCGCATGCGTCTGCGCATGTCTTCGCTTGGCGTGGCTTTCCGTCCGCACCTGAAAACCTGCAAGTCGATCGATGTGGCGCGCCGCATGTTTGACGGCGGCAACGGCGCGATCACCGTATCCACCCTCAAGGAAGCCGAATATTTTTTCGGCCACGGCGTAACCGACATCCTGTATGCCGTGGGCATCACTCCAGGCAAGCTCGACCATGTGGCGCGCTTGCGTGCCCGCGGCGCCGACCTCAAGATCATTCTCGACAACCAGGAAGCGGCCGCAGCGGTGGCCGCACATGCGCGCCAAAGCGGCGCCGCGCTGCCGACCTTGATCGAGATCGACAGCGACGACCATCGCGCCGGGGTAAAGCCTGCGGCCGCCGAACTTCTCGAGATCGGCCGCGTGCTGCACGCCAGCGGTTCGCTGGCCGGCCTCATGACGCATGCGGGCGCCTCCTACGACTGCCGTTCGATCAGCGCAATCAAGGCAATGGCCGAGCAGGAGCGCGCGCGTACCGTGCGCGCGGCCACACGCCTCAGGGAAGCCGGCCTGCCGTGCGCAAGCGTAAGTATCGGTTCCAGCCCCACCGCCACTTTCGCCGAGCGCCTCGACGGCGTCACCGAGGTGCGTGCCGGCGTGTTCGTGTTCTTCGATCTGGTGATGGCCGGCATCGAAGTGTGCCGCATCGACGATATCGCGCTTTCGGTGCTGGCCACCGTGATCGGCCATCAGCGCGAAAAGGGCTGGCTCCTGACCGACGCCGGCTGGATGGCGATGTCGCGCGACCGCGGCACTGCCGCCCAGCGGCTCGATCAGGGCTACGGCCTGGTGTGCGATGAGGCCGGGATGCCGATCGAAGGCCTGATCATGAGTGGCGCCAGCCAGGAGCATGGAGTGATTTCGCATCGCTCCGGCGAACCCTCGAAAACCCCGCTGCTGCCGCTCGGCATGCGCTTGCGCATTCTGCCCAACCATGCCTGCGCGACCGCCGCACAGCATGATCGGTATCACGTGGTCAGCGGCGCTAGTGGCTCGGTGAATGCAGTCTGGGAGCGGTTTTCGGGTTGGTGAATTTCAAGGTCGCCAGTGCTTGTAGCCGGCTTCGCGCTGCGCGCGCAACGCGAGAACAAACATTGCATTCAATTCTTCAATATTTCGATATAGCGCGACATATCCGCGTGGTGCTTGGCATCACGGGCTCCTTGGTCGCGCGACTGCGAGACTGTCGCAGAGCGGTGCTACAAATGGTCCGTAGCGTGGGCCCTGACCGAGATCAATAGCCATGCGCATCGCGGAGCTACACAAGCGCTGACTGGCGAACGGGTCGCGATCAGACCGGCCGGTCGCCGGCCACCGTCACCCGGTTGCCGCTGCGCGTATGCGGCCAGTAGTCCCACATCGCCCGATGCTGCACGCAGCGGTTGTCCCAGAACGCGATCGAATTGGCGCGCCAGCGAAAACGGCACTGGAAGATCGGATTCTCCATATGCTCGTAGAGGTAGCGCAGGATGCCGTCGCTCTCGTCACCCGGTATGCCGTTCAAGCATCGTGTGAAGCCGCGGTTCACATACAAGGCACGGCGCCCGGTCAGCGGATGGGTGCGCACCACCGGATGTTCGGCGCGCGGATATTCCGGTTTGTCGACGATGCCGAAGTTGGCATAGGTACCGCGATACACGTGCTCGCTTTCATGCATCGCAGTCATGCCATCGAGGTAAGCCTTCATGCGCTCCGATAGCGCCTCGTAGGCCGCGTACATGCTGGCGAACAGGGTGTCGCCGCCCTTGGGCGGGCAGGTCTTGATGTAGAGGATGCTGCCCATCGGCGGCTCGGTCTCGCAGCTGACATCGGTATGCCAGCCTTCGCCGTTGGCGCGCGGCGAATCGCGGTCGGCATGGATGATCATCATTTCGGGCATGCCGGGTTCGTGCGGGGCCGCCGGGTGCACATGCAGGTCGCCGAACAGGCGGCCGAAGGCCAGGTGCTGCTGTTGCGTGATGTGCTGGTCGCGAAAGAAGATCACCGAGTTCTCGGCCAGCGCTCGCTGCACCTCGTCAAGCTTGTGCCCGCCAAGCGGCTGGCAGAGGTCGACGCCGTCGATTTCGGCGCCGATGATCGGGGTCAGCTTGTCGACAACGATGGTTTCATACTGGCGGCTCTGGTCCGGGTTGTGGCGATAGCGCGGGCCCTGGTTGCCCGTGAGTTGGCTTGATTGCATGGCGGTCTCCTGATGGCTAGTCCAGCTTGATGTTGGCGCTCTTGATGATTTTGCCCCAGCGTTCGATCTCGGCACGGGTGAAGGCGGCGAATTCCTCCGGGGTGGAGGTGACCGGGCGCCCGCCCAGAGCATCGAAACGCGCCAGCACCTGGGGGTCGTTGCAGGCGGCGACGATGTCGCTCTGGATGCGCCGCACCAGGTCGCGCGGCGTGCCCTTGGGCGCGTAAAAGCCGGTCCAGGTGGAGAGCAGAAAATCCGGCAAGCCGGCCTCGACCGCCGAGGGCACCTGGGTCAGCTTGGCGTCACGCGCGGTGGTGGTCACCGCCAGCCCACGCATCCTGCCGCCATCGATCTGCAGGCGGCCATTGGTAGTGTCGATGGTCATGAAGGTCAGGCGCCCTGAAAGCAGGTCGGGGAAAGCCTGCGGATTGCTCTTGTAGCCGATGTGCAGAGCATCGACCCCGGCCAGTTGCCGGTACATTTCGGAAGCAATGCGCGCCGGCAGCGAGCCGGCGCCGAAGTTGTGACGGCCCGGCTGGGTCTTGAGCAGCGCGGTCAGGTCGGCGAGCGTCTTGAGCGGCGAGTCGGCAGGCACCAGCACCACAAAGGGCAGACGAGCGAACTGCGACACCGGTTCGAAATCGTCGAGCGGGTGATACGGCAGCTTGTCGTAAAGCCAAGGATTGACCGCGTGGGTCATGGCCGACGTGAGGAACAGCGTCTGGCCATCGGGCCTGGCACGCGCTGCGGCCTCGGCCGCCGGCAGGCCGTTACCGCCGCCCTTGTTGTCGATCACCACCGGCTGGCCCCACATTTGCGTGAGTTTCTCGGCAATGATGCGCCCGGTGATGTCGGTGGCGGCACCGGCCGGAAACGGCACGATGAAGGTCACACGACCGGCGGGCCAGGCTTGCGAGCGCGCCAGCCGCGGTGCGACCACCAGCGCGGCGGATGCCGCGATGGCATTGACCAAGCTGCGGCGCTTTAACTGTGCATGCATGGAAACCTCGCTCAAGTCTGGTGGTGCCCCGGTTGCTCGGATCGGCTGTCCAGTGTCGCGATCGCTCGCGCAGGCTGCGCGTTTCCCGTGAGGCAGGGAGGATTCTAACCCTGGCCAACAGCATCGGCGGCAAATCAGCGGCACCTGTTGGAGCAAATCAGCGGCGCGCCTACTCTCTGGCCGCTGCCTTGCAGCCGGAGAACGCAACGGCCGGACCATCGTTGAGAGTAGCCTCGGCATTTGCCTCGGCACCGAGGTCCAGCACAGCGTTGCCGTTGGAGTAACGGCGGCCGGGTGCATTGGCGACCCGGTCGAGGCGAAACTCGCGCTCCGGCAAAATGACCCAGGCTTCGCCGGAGGCGAGAAAGCGCAGATAAAAACCGCGATTCGCGTTGCAGCGATACTGCACGGCATTCTCGGGCACCACCACACGCCCCTCTTCGGTGCCGAAGGGCCACAGCTTGACGGCGCCGCATCCGGCCAGACCGAGGGCCACACAGGCGGGCAACAGCAAACGCATGATCGAACGCAGGGGATTCAAAGTCGGGCCTCGAAGTGTCGTGGTGCCGAATGCTGCCACAACCCGGCGTGGCGCGCGCGCGCGGACAGGCGCTAAACTCGCGCCTTCATGCCGCCCTACTGCGGCAAGCAGCGGCTTTCATGCAAACCACCAATCAACCTGTACTGCGCGACATCGTTCTTGTCGGCGGCGGTCACAGCCATGTCGGCGTGATCAGGAATTTCGGCATGCGTCCCGTGCCGGGCGTGCGCCTCACGGTGATTTGCCGCGATACCGACACGCCCTACTCCGGCATGCTGCCCGGTTACATAGCGGGGCACTACAGCTTTGATGAGGTGCATATCGATCTGCGGCGCCTGGCGCAGTTCGCCGGCGCGCGCTTTTATCGTGGCCAGGTCAGCGGACTGGATCGGGTCGGCCGCAAGGTGCTGTTGGCCGACCGCCCGCCGGTGCCCTACGACCTGCTGTCGATCAACATCGGCTCTTCCCCGCAGTTGGGCACAGTGCCGGGCGCGGCCGAGCATGCGGTGCCGGTCAAGCCGATTTTTGAATTCAACCAGCGCTGGCTGGCCTTGCTCGAACGCGTGCGTACGCATGCGGGAAAGACCCGTATTGCGGTGGTCGGCGGCGGTGCCGGTGGGGTCGAGTTGTTGCTGGCGATGCAGTTCCGCCTGCACAACGAGTTGCGCGCCCTTGGGCGCGACCCGGGCGAGCTCCTGTTCGACCTGTTCACCAGCGGCGGGGCCATCCTGCCAACCCACAACGCCTGGGTACGCGCGGCATTCGAGCGGGTGCTAGCCGAACGCGGCGTGCAGGTGCACCGTGAGGCCGAAGTATGCGCTGTCGGCGCCGGCAGCCTGACCACCGGCAACGGCACCCGCTTCGAGGCCGACGAGATCATGTGGGTCACGCGCGCCGGCGCCGCCGCCTGGCTGCGCGACACCGGGCTGGAACTCGACGACCACGGCTTCATTCGCGTAGCCGATACGCTGCAGAGCGTCACCGACCCCGACGTGTTCGCCGCCGGCGACATCGCCGCGATGATCAATCACCCGCTGGAAAAGGCCGGTGTGTTTGCGGTGCGCATGGGGCCGCCGCTGGCGCAAAACCTGCGGCGCGTGGTGGCTGGCGACGCGCCACGCCCCTACAAGCCGCAGCGCCGCTGGCTGGCCCTGATATCCACCGGTGACAAGCTGGCGGTGGCTTCGCGCGGGCTGCTCGGTTTTCGCGGTGCCTGGGTATGGCGCTGGAAAGACTGGATCGATCGCCGCTTCATGGCGAAGTTCAGCGACCTGCCCGACATGACACAGAACGCCAGCCCCGCGCCGCCAGCGCCGTCGCCGGTCAAGCTTGAGGCCGACGAAGCGGCCCAGGCGATCTCGGCAATCGCCATGCGCTGCGGCGGCTGCGGCGCCAAGGTGGGCGCGTCGGTGCTGTCGCGCGCCCTGGGCGCGCTTGATCCGGTGCAGCGCGACGACGTGCTGATCGGACTGAAGTCGCCGGACGATGCGGCGGTGGTGCGGGTGCCGGCGGGCATGGCGATGGTGCACACGGTGGATTTTTTCCGCGCATTCATCGACGACCCCTACATCTTCGGCAAGGTCGCCGCCAACCATTCGCTGGGCGACATTTTCGCCATGGGCGGCGTGCCGCAAACGGCCACCTCGGTGGTCACTGTGCCGCCAGGGTTGGAGGCCAAGGTCGAGGACACGCTCTACCAGATGATGGCAGGCGCGGTCGAAGTATTGAACGCCGCCGGCTGTGCCTTGGTCGGCGGCCACACCGGCGAAGGCCATGAATTGGCGTTGGGTTTCGCCATCAACGGCCTGATCGACGAGCAACTTTCGTCGGTGATGCGCAAGGGCGGCATGCGCGTGGGCGACGCGCTCTTGCTGACCAAGCCGATCGGCACCGGCACCCTGTTCGCCGCGTTGCCACTGCTCAAGGTGCGCGGGCGCTGGATCGATGCTGCGCTCGATTCAATGTGCGTGAGCAATGCACAAGGTGCACGCATCCTGCGCGAATTCGGTGCCACCGCCTGCACCGACCTGACCGGCTTCGGCCTGCTCGGACATCTGGTGGAAATGACGCGTCCCTCGGGCGTGGATGCCGAACTTGACCTGGGCGCCCTGCCGGTGCTGGACGGCGCCGAGGAAACCGCCGTGGCGGGCATCCTCAGTTCGCTGCAGCCGGCCAATGTGCGCCTGCGCCGCGCCTTGAAGAACCAGGCGGAGATGGTCGAACACCCACGCTATCGGCTGATTTTCGACCCGCAGACCGCCGGCGGCCTGCTGGCGACCGTGCCCGGCCTGCATGCGGCGGCGTGCGTGGCGGCGCTGCGCGCGGCAGGCTACAGCCACACCGCAGTGATAGGCCGCATCCTGCCGCAGGGCGACGCGCTGGAACCGATCACGCTCAAGGCTTGATGACCGTAGACCGCGCGGCGATAGCTGGCGGCAGAGCCCGAGGGTCGCACCCGGGGAAGTGTCGATCGAAATAATCTGTGCGTGCCGATGGACCGATAGTGATCAGGCTGCATCAACGTCCAGAGGCATCGAGACCGAACCCAAGCACAAGGAGCAGAACCATGGACCAATCAGCCACCGGCGGCTGCCTGTGCGGCGCGATCCGCTACGCCGTAGCCGCTCCGTTGAAACTGGATCAACACAAGGATACCGCTGGACCGGCAGGCTGTTGTAGGCAGATGCGGGGAGCGACGTCAGTTGGCTTGTGGATGCCGGACACAGTATGCGCCGCCCGAGCAATAGGTCGGCACGAACAATTCGGCCAGGATCAGCCACGCGCCGCCCACCTCGCGCCACTGCGCCTGGTAGGTGCCGCCAATCACCAGGGGCCCGTCGGGCTCGGTCCAGGTGCCGACCCAGTCGCCGCGCTCGGCGGCCACGCCCCAGGCTGCGAAAACTTCGATCGAGGCGGGCGTGCGCACGTACTTCGTATCCGGCCGCAGCTCGAACTGGCGCGCCAGGTTGGCGCGGTTGGCGTCGCGCCCGCTGGTCTGCTTGCCGGTGGAACTGAGAACGTTCACATCGGGCAACCATTCACGCGCGATGCCGGCCAGGTCGTGCAGCGCGATGGCCGCATTGGAGCGTTCGCGCGCGGCGCGAATCAGGCGCGGCGCTTGCGCAACCGATTTCTGCTCAGACATGCTTATCTCCCCCTGATGTGGTGCGCGCGACCTGGATCGAACAGGCTTCGCAAAACGCTGAACAAGTCGCTGGAATTCGGCTTCTCGAACTATGGGCCTGTTGAGAACTTCCCTAGCCGCCCCGCCGCGGATTGGCAGACGCCTCGATCGCGGTTGTTTGTGCCTGCGCCAGACTCGCCGATGGTGCCGGCAACAAGCCTAAATGTTTGAGCAGTTCCACTTGCCGTTTCAGCACGTCCGCGCGATAGGTCGCTGTATCGGTGTCACGATAGTCGAAAAACCCTGCGCCGCTCTTCAGTCCGATGCGCCCTTCGCGCATGTGCCGGTCGACGATGTCCGGCGCATTGAAGCGCGCATCGCCCAGCGCCTGGCTCATGTAGCGACTGGCGTGAAACAGAATGTCGACGCCACCATAGTCGATGAACTCGACCACGCCCATGGTGGCATAGCGAAAGCCGAAGCCGTAGCGTACTGCGCGGTCGATGTCTTCAGCAGTCGCCAGGCCCTCTTCGACCATGCGCGCTGCCTCGTTCATGAACAGTACCTGGAAGCGCGGCACGATGTAACCCGGTGCAGCCGCGCATACCACCGGCTTCTTGCCGATCGCTTCGAGCAGCACCCTCACCTGCTGCACTACATCGGGAGCGGTACCAGAATGCGGCGAGACCTCGACCAGCGGCACCAGGTAGGCCGGGTTGAGCCAGTGCGCGTTGAGAAAGCGCTCGGGGTGCGTGACCATCGCGGCCAATTCGGTCGACAGCATGGTCGAGGTGGTCGAGGCGACGATCGCGTCAGCACGCAGGTGCCGGCAGGCCAACGCGAATGCGGCACGCTTTGCTTCCGCCACTTCGGGAACGCCTTCGAACAACACATCGGCGCGCGCCAGGGCAGCGGCTGCCTCCTCATAGGCGACGAAGCGAATGCGCGCCAGGATGGCCGGCCGCAGCCGGTCATCGAAGACGCCGAGTGCGGCAATGGTCGCAAGACTGGCATCGACTTCGGCCAGCGCGCTGTCGCGTATTTCCTGCAGTTCCCCGGCAGTGCGCGGCTTGCTGTCGATCAACAACACCTCATGGCCGGCGTACGCAAAGGCATGCGCAATGCCGCGCCCCATGCGCCCGGCGCCGAGTGATGCGATCAGCGGAAGATCAGAGCCCATGCTGCAGCATGGCCTGCATCTGCTGCCGCGATCGGCTCGCCAATCCCATCGCTTCCAGCGTGCGCGGGCTGGTGGCGCGGATGTCGGTGCCGATCACAGCGGACGCAATCGCCAGGAGGCCGCTGGCGACCGGCGCCTTGACGCCGGCCCATTCGGCCACCGACACCAGGAACGCCAGGCCATAGACGATGTCTTCGCGCATGTAGCGATGGGTCTCAAGGTCGATCTTTTCGAGCCAGTCGCCCGATTCGGTCAGGCGGTCATGCGCGTCGCCGTACATCCACTGGTCGGTGGTGTAGTGGTCGCGCAACGGGAAGTGGTAGGGCTTGTAACCCAGGGCCTGGCGCAGCGCGATGCGTTCGGCATCGAGTGCATCGTGGATGCGGCGAACCGACGGCTGTGTGCCTTCCTTGTGAATGTCCCAGCGCTCGAAATGCTCGAGCGGGCCGGCATTCATGAGAATCAGCGGCGGGTGGATGATCGGGCCGGCATTCATCAGCGCACCCGACAGGGCGTCCTCGATCGGCTCGATCGCCGGATAGGCCGCGGCGATCACCGCAAATGCATGGCTGCTGCGATCGGCAGGAAATGCACCGGTCGGCAGGCGTTTTGCGCGCATGGTAATGGCCACCTCGCGCGGGCCATGCTTGCGCGTGAGGTAAGGCAGAGTGCCGGTTTCGGCGAACGTGACCTGCGCGCTGCTGCCGGCCGCACGCAACGCGCGCGCCATGCAGACACTGCCGAAGGTGCCGGGCGGCAGAAAACCCACCTGCCCATCGCTGACATGTGGCGCCATCGCCTGCGCGATGTCGATTTGCGAGTGTGCCGGTCCCGGCAAAAGAATCAGGTCTGCGCCGCGCACCGCCACGCCGATGTCCGGTGTGATGCAGGCAACAGCCACGTCACGCGCCCCGCGCACGTCCTTCAGATGGATCGAACCTGCAAGCTGCGCCGCCGCCAACGCACTTGCATCGCGGCGCCAGAGGCGCACCGCATGGCCCTGTTCGGATAGGTCGGCAGCCGCGGCGTAGGCGCCATTGCCACCGCCAAGGATCGCGATTTTCATGGGCCAGAGGCTTGTCAGTGGTCGTTTGCGGGGTGCATCGACGAATTGTCGGCGATCGCGGCGGTTCCGACAAGCACGCGGCGCGATCTGCGACACCCGCCGCTCGCGCCCATGCAAGTTCACAAGGCGTAGCGCCCGACCTTCTCGCGCTCGATCAGGCCGTAAACATCGCATGTGTCTGGCAGGCTCAAGCGACCTTGTGCAATCGACAAGGCAAGGCCCAACACCTGATCAGTCATTTCCAGGAAAAAGGTTTGCTCGGCCGCCACCAGGGTCTGCGCCGGCGCCAGCGCGGCGGCCTGCTGCAGGCTGATCAACGTGCCGAGCGCTGACTCGGCGTACAAGCCGATCGCGACCCTGGCACCGTGTACTGCCGCCAACTCGTTGATGGCGCGTGCCTCGGACAGGCCGATGCGGCCGGGCTTGGTCGAGAGAGCGATGCCGCCCTTTTCGATGAAGGCCTGCGCATCGCCTACCGAGGTGCAGTTGCGGTCGATGAGAATCGGCAACGCGGAGGCTTTTTGCAAAGCGCCGAATTGCGCATCGGGCCACAGCGGGCACGGGTCCTCGGCCACCAGCGCGCCGGCGTCGGCAATCGCGCTGACATAGGCCGCGGCCTCATCTTGCGCATAGGCACTGTTGGCGTCGACATACAGGGCGACACCATCGCCCAAGGCGGCGCGAATCTCGCGCATGGCAAGAAGATCGGTTGCGAGCCCTTGCCCGCCCTTGACCTTGAGGGTACGAAAACCGTAGCGAGCGCACACCTCTGCTGCCTCCCTTGCCATATCGGCCGGCGGCTGACGCGTCACCGCCCAGGTCAGGTCGACTTCCCTGGTGCCGCCCCACAACTTCCACAACGGCTGGCCCGCGGTCGCCGCATGCAGCACCCAGGCGGCGCTGTCGAGCATTCCACGGGCCAGCTTGTTCTCGGGAATGCCGGCCAGCGCCAGCGCCACAGTTGCGGGCGAAGCAATGTCGACCCCTGCCAGTTTGGGCATCAATACATCTTCGAACACCGCTGCCAGCGAACGCGGGGAAACGCCGGACCAGGTGGTCTTGATGGTGCCTTCGGCAACGCCCTTTGCGCCGTTGTCGCCTTCGAGGGTAAGTAACGCAAAAGTACCAGCCTTCTCGACGGCGTTGGCCCAGACGATTTCGCGGCGATAGGGGAGTTTGTAGAATTCAAGCGTCCAGCGTTCCAGCTTTACCGGCATGCTATCCCCAAAGCGCACACTTCATGCGCCAGTCATTGGCCTGGCAGGAGCAGCTCGCTCATGTGGACAAACCCAGCTCCCGCAGCGCGTGTTCACGCAGCTTGACCTTCTGCACCTTGCCGCTGCCGGTCATGCCGATGGCTTCGAAGTCGGCGACGATTCTCAGGTAGCGCGGCACGCGAAAATTCGCACAGCGCGCCTTGCACCAGGCGATCAGTTCATCCTCGGCCGCGCTCATGCCGGCCTTGAGGGTGACATAGGCAGCCGGCACCTCGCCCAGGCGCGCATCCGGCACGCCGACCACCTGTGCGGTGGCCACTGCGGCGTGGCCCAGCAACACTTCCTCGACCTCGGCCGGCGCCACGTTTTCGCCACCGACGCGAAACACGTCCTTCAGGCGCCCGACCATGGCCATGCGGCCGTCGCCGTCCAGGGTTCCGAGGTCGCCGGTACGCAACCAGCCGTCGGCGGTGAAAACCCGGGCATTGGCCTCGTCGTTCTTGTAATAGCCCTGCATCACATTCCAGCCGCGCACCTGGATCTCGCCCTGGCTGCCGGCGGCCAGCGGCGCGTTGGTCAGCGGGTCGGCGATGCGCACGAATACGCCATCGTGCGGCAGCGCGCGGCCATTGACGCGCAATTCTTCCGCATCGCGATGATCGTTGATCACCACGTTGGGCGAACACTCTGACAGCCCGTAGGCGGCGCATACCCCGCGCATGCCCATCAGGTCGATGATCCGGCGCATGGTGGCCGGACCGGCCGCGGCCCAGCCGCCGCGCAGGTGCAGCTTGGCCGGATCGAAATCGGCATGGCTCATCATCATCTGGAACAGGGTGTCGTTGCCACTGGTAAGGGTGCAACGCTCCTGGTCCATCAGTTTCAAGGCCTCACCCGCCTCGAAGGTCGGCAGGGTGACCAGGGTTGCGCCAAAAGTGAGCGCTACCAGCAGCGACAGCGTGGTGCCGGCGACGTGATAAAACGGCCGGCAGTTGAAGTAACGATCGTAAGCTGTGACGCCCATGCGGGACCCGGACGACCAGGCGTTGCGCAGCATGTTGTGGTGAGTCAGCAGCACGCCTTTGGGATAGGCCGTGGTGCCGGAGGTGAATTGCATCAGCAGCGGCGCAGCGGTGGTGACACCGGCGCAGGCGGCAGCGAACGCGGCGTTGTCGGAGCGGGCGGCCAGCGCCAGGAAATCACCCATGGCGAGGGCGCCTGCCGGCACCGCGTCGCCCATCACCACCACCTGGCGCAACAGCGGCAGGGCCCGGCCCGGCAGCGCATGATCGACGGCGGGCTCGACTTCGCGCAGGAAGGCCAGGAAATCGATGTTCAGGAAACGCTCGGCCATGAACAGCACGCTGACATCGGCCTGCTTCAAGCAGAACGCAAGCTCTGAGGCCTTGAAGCGCGTGTTGACCGGCACGCTGACCGCACCAATCATCGCAGCGCCGAAAAACAGCGTGACCCAGGCCACGTTGTTGCCCATCAGGATGCCGATGTGGTCGCCCGGCTTGACACCCAGCGCGTGCAGGGCGCGCGCCGCTTCCAGCGCTTTGGCTTGCAGCTCGGTCCACGACAGGCGCGCGCTGTCGGTCACCAGCGCGTCATGCGCACCGCGTGCGGCGACACTGGCGGCAAGCACTTCGCGCAACACGCGCGGCTGCCAGTCCGGGTTCATGAAGTTTCCTTGCCAAAACCGCCAATGCCGGCACGCCAATTGTTGCGCGCCAGGTTTTCTTCAATGGCCAAAAGCTCGGTCGCCAGCGCCCCCTTGGGGTCGAGCTCGAGGCCGCGATCGACACAGGCCTTGGCCAGGCGCAAGGCCGCCGGCGGCGCCTTGGCGATCGTCGCGGTGATCTGCTGCAGGGCAGCGTCGAGTTCCCCCGCTGCGACCAGGCGCGATACCAACCCGGCGGCGAGTGCTTCCGCGGCGGACAAGGTGCGCCCGGTGAACAGCATGTCCTTGGACAGGCGCTTGCCTAGAATGCGCGGCAGGCGCTGGGTGGCGCCGACCGTGCCCCACAGGGCCTCGGGCGTGCGAAAGCTTGCTGCCTCGGTGGCCACGATGAAGTCGCAGGCGGCGGCGATCTCGCAGCCCGAGCCGACGGCCGGGCCTTCGACCACGGCCACGACCGGCATCGGCACCGATTCGATCGCGTGATAGGCGGCAAAGGCCTTGAGGCGCCGCGCACGCACCGCGTCGTCATCCATGCCCTGACGCTCCTTCAAATCGGCGCCGGCGCAAAAAATCGGGCCGTTGGCGCGAATCATCACCACCCGCACCGTCGCATCGTCGGCGAGCGCCATGAGGGCACCCAGCAAATCGCCGCACATGGCGTTGTTGAGCGCGTTGCGTGCTGCGGGGCGATTGAGCGTCAGCGTCGCCACGCCAGCGCTGTTGTCAAGCAGGATCGTGCTCATCTCAGATCGCCCTGGCGGCACGCAGCGCTGCGATCTCGGCCGCGCTCTTGCCCAGCATGTGCATCAGGATGTCTCCGGTGTGTTCGCCCAGCAGGGGCGGGCGCGCTGTTTCGGGGTTGTCGAGGCCGTCGAACTTGAAGGGCAGCGGCACGCAGTCAACGCTGCCGACGAGCGGATGCTCGAATTGCGAGCGCATGCCGCGCGCGATCACGTGCGGGTCGGCGAACACTTCATCGACATGATTGACCGGTCCGGCCGGCACACCGACCTCGTCGAAAGCGCGGCCGAGATCGTCGCGCTTCCAGCCGGCGATCGCCGCGGTCAGCCTGGCCATCACCTCTTCACGGCGCGCCACCCGCACCGAATTGTCCTGCAAGCCGGGCTCGCTGCCCCATTCTTCGAGTCGCAACACCTTCATGAGCGGGGGCCAGTGCTGGTCGCTGCAGGTGATGTGCAGCCACTTGCCATCGGCGCACTTGAAGGTGGCCGAGGGCACTCGCCCGGGGTGCTCGGTGCCCAGGCGCGGCGGCACTTCACCCAGAGCGAAGTAACGCGCTGCGGCCAGCGACAACAAGCCGACCTGGCCATCGAGCATCGAGAAATCGATGTGGCAACCGCTGCCAGTGGTGTGCCTTCCCTGCAGGGCCGAAAGAATGCCGATCGCCACCCACAGGCCGGAACTGAGGTCGGCCACCGGCAAGCCCGGCTTGACCGGCCCGCCGCCACGCTCGCCGGTCAGGCTCATCAGGCCGGCCATCGCCTGGAACACCGTGTCGTAACCTTTACGCCCGGCATACGGCCCGGTCTGGCCGAAGCCGGTGCACGAGACATAGACAACGCGGTCATTGACCGCCTTGATCGACGCATAGTCGAGGCCGTAGCGCTTGAAGGTGCCCACCGGAAAGTTCTCCACAAACACATCGGCCTTGGCTGCCAGTTCGCGAATCAGGGCCTGGCCTTCGGCTTGGCGCAGGTTGACCGTGATCGAACGCTTGCTGCGATTGAACGCCATGTAGTAAGCGCTTTCTCTGCCGCCAGCGGCTTCGACAAACGGCTCGAACGAACGCGTTTCATCGCCTTCGCCGGGTTGCTCGACCTTGATCACCTGCGCCCCCAGTTCGGCCAGGATCATGCTGGCGAACGGACCGGCCAGCACGCGCGAGAGATCGAGGATGGTGATGCCTGCAAGCGGTTTCATGCCGGCCCTTTGCTCAGCGCAAGCTTGCGTTCATTGCCGTCAGCGCGGCGTCGAGTTCCGCCATCAGGCGCGCCACTACCTGCGCCGCCGGCAGGATGTCGTCGATCAGCCCGGCACTCTGCCCGGCTTCTGTCTTGCCCCATTGGACATCACCGCCAAGCGCCGCGTCCTTCAAGCTGCGGGTGGCGAACAGCGCATCGAGCAGGTCGGCATGCTTGCCGGCAAGATACCCGGCCTCATACTGCGCGGCGAAGGAATTCCTCAGCATGCGAATCGGCAGGCCGGCGCGCCCCACCAGCGTGGTGTCTGCCAGGCCGGCGGCCAGCACCGCCGCCTTGTAATTCGGATGCACGCCAGCTTCGGGCGTCATCAGGAAGCGGGTGCCGAGTTGCACCGCGTCGGCACCCAGCGCGAACAGCGCCGCCATGCCGTAGCCATCGGCGACACCGCCACCGGCGATCAGCGGCAGCCGCGCAGCCCTGGCGACCGCGCGCACCACCACCAGGGTACCGACCTCATCCGGCGGCGGGTGTCCGCCCGCCTCGGCGCCCACCACCACGAGCGCATCGACGCCCGCGTCTTCGGCCTTTTTCGCATGTGCGGGCGAGGCCACCACGTGCAGCCACTTGACGCCGCTCGCATGGAAGCGCGCCAGATGAGCGCGGGGCCCGCCCTGCGAGGCGATGATGATCGGTACCCGTTCCTCTTCGATCACGTCCAGGTAGGCCGCCGCACTGCGGTTGTACAGGGGCACATTGACCGCGAACGGGCGATCGGTACCTGCGCGCACATCACAGATCGCGGCGCGCAATGCATCGGGATGCATCGGTCCGGCGGCGATCACGCCCAGGCCACCGGCCGCGGACACTGCCAGTGGCAGCGCCGCATTCGACGACGCCCAGCTCATGCCCGCCTGAATGATGGGCAACTCGATGCCCAGCAATTCGGTGATGCGGGTCCTCATGGACGCGGATACAGGCCGAGCCCGGCAGCCCGCACGCGCAGGGTGCCGAAAACGGCATCGATGAACGGCGTGGCCACGCCGATGCGCTCGGCGATCTCCACCACGCTGCCGACAATCGCATCGAGTTCGATCGGCCTGCCGGCCTCGGCATCCTGCAGCATCGAGGATTTGATCGGCCCCAGCTTGCGGGTTTGCGCCATGCGCGCCAGCGGATCGATGTCAAGCGGCAAGCCGAGCGCCGCCGCCACCGCGATCGCCTCGCGCATCATCGTTGCGAACAGTGTGGCCATGTGGCGATCGTCGAGCATGCGGTCGGTGCTGGCCCCGGTCAATACCGAGACCGGGTTGAAGCAAAGGTTGCCCAGCAGTTTCATCCACAGCTCGCGCCGGATATTCTCGCTGGCGACGGCCTCGAAACCGGCACCGGTCAGCGCGGCAACCAGTGCATCGACCCGTGCCGAGGGCCGGTTCGAAGGCTCGCCCAGCACCAGCCGGTTGCCCGAACTGTGGCGCACCACGCCGGGGCTGGGTACGTCGGCGGCCAGATACACCACGCCGCCGATGACGCGCTGGCCGGCTATGGCGCCGCCGATGCGGCCATCGGCGTCGCTGGACTTGAGCGCGGTTCCAGCCAGCGCGCCACCCCAGCCATCGAAAAACCACCAGGGCACGCCGTTCATCGCTGTAACCACCGCAGTTTGCGGCCCGAAGAGCGGGGCCAGATGCGCCACCGCCGGCGCCAGGCTATGACTCTTGAGCGCAACGACCACCACATCCTGCAGGCCAAGTTCGGCCGGCTTGTCGCTGGCGGCAAGCTTCACGTGATGCTTGTTCCCGCCATTGAGCAGGGTCAGGCCATCAGCCTTGAGCGCCGCCAGATGGGCGCCGCGCGCCACCAGGCTGACATCATGTCCCGCCAACGCCAGCCTTGCCCCGATCGTGCCGCCGATGGCGCCGGCACCGAATATGCAAATCCGCATCAAAGGGTCCGTTCGAACTGGCGTTTGGGTGGCGCCTTGGGTGCGTCGGTCGGGTTCACCATGCCGTTGCCGGCGATGGTCTCGGGCGTATAGGGTCCGGCCACGCCGATCGGCACATCACCACTGACGGTGACGCGCTCCATGCTGCGACGCTGCGGGTAGTAGTCGTGCGGGGCGTAGTGCTGCACCGAACGGTTGTCCCAAAGCACGAGCGTGTCGGGCTGCCATTTCACGCGCAACTGGTATTCCGGCACATGCGCCTGGCGGAACAGAAAATCAAGCAGGGCGGCGCTTTCATCATCCTTGACGCCGCGAATGCGGATTGAAAACTGCGGGTTGACGTAAATCACCCGCTTGCCCGAGTGCGGATGCACCCGCACCAGCGGATGCCAGGGGTTGGGAAACTCGTCCTCGATCTCGCGCAAGCGCCGTCGATGTTCCGGCGTGTTGTGAAACAGCGACCTGAAAGGCTTGAAATCGTGCTGGCATTCGAGCCCGTGAATGTGCTGCTTCATGCGCTCGGACAAGCCGCGATAGGCCGCAGTCATGCTGGCAAAGCAGGTGTCGCCGCCGCGATCGGGAATGATGCGCGCGCGCAGCATGGTGACTATCGGCGGGTTGGGACGAAAGGTCTCGTCGGCGTGCCAGATGTCGGTGCGCGCGGCCGGATGATCGGCCGAGTAGTCCAGCACGATCACTGCGGGTTGGCTCTCCAGGTTGGGCGAAAACGGATGGATCGACAGCGGGCCGAAACGGCCACCGAAATCCATCTGGTGGGTAAGCGTCATGCGCTGTTGATCGCGCAAAACCAGCACCTCGTATTGCACCAGTGCGTCATGCAGGAGCTTGAACGTGGCGTCGTCTTGGCGCGACAAATCGGCGCCGCGCACCTCGGCACCTATGAAACCGTTGATCGGCACGATGTCGATTGCCATGCTCAATCCACCTTGGCGCCGGACGCGCGCACCGCCTCGGCCCAGCGCGGCATGTCGTTGCGCACAAAGGCGGCGAACTCCGCCGGCGTCATCGGCGGCCAGGGGTCCATGCCGAACTTGCCCAGTACTTCGCGAAACTCGGCCGTATGCTGGAACTTCTGCATCTCGGCCGACAGGCGCGCGACGATCGCCGCCGGCGTGGCGGCCGGCACCGAGACGCCTTGCCAGGCCTGCCAGTCAAAACCGGGCACGAACTGCGCCAGCGGCGGGACCGTGGCGATCAGCGAATTCTGCCGCGCAGCCGAAGTGCCGTAGGTCTGCACCTTGCCGCCCTGGATATTGGGCACCGCGACGGTGGCATCGGCGAACATGATGTGCACCTTGCCCGGGATCAGGTCGATCAGCGCGGCCGGCGTGCCCTTGTAGGGCACATGCTGTACGTCCAGTCCGAGGCGCTGTTTCAGGTCTTCCATGAACAGGTGATGCGCACTGCCGTTGCCGACCGAGGCGTAGTTGAACTTGCCCGGATTGGCCTTGATCAGATCGACCATTTCGCGAAAGTTTCTGGCCGGAAACGAGTTGGCGGCGATCAGGAAAAAATTCACCGTGCCGACCATCGACACCGGCTGAAAATCGCGCAAGGGCTCGATCGGCGAGGGCTTGTAGAGCGCCGGCGAAATGCCGAAAGTCGAACTGGTCGAAATCAGGAGGCTGTGGCCGTCGGGCGCCGCCTTGGCGACGATTTCCGCTCCCAGGAGGGTACCGGCACCGGGGCGGTTCTCGATCACCACCGACTGCCCGAGCGCACGACCGAGGCGCTCGCCCACCGCGCGGCCCAGCAGGTCGGTCAAGGCCCCGGGTGGAAACGGCACCACCAGGCGCATGGGGCGACTCGGAAAGGCTTCCTGTGCGGGCAGCGGCAAGCCGCTGCTCGCAAATGTCGCGGCGACGCCGCCGCGAAGAAAATCCCTGCGGGAGAAACGCATTGCACAGACTCCGGTTGATCAGTGTTTGTAGGATGAATCGAGGCGATCCAGCAGGCGCAGGCAGGCCACCCAGTGCTTGCTGCGCGATTGGCGCTCGGGTCGCTCGAACTGGCGCGCCACCTTCTCGGCAACCTCGCCCGCGGCCACCAGCACCTTGACGCCGCCGGACAGGGCGCCGATCTGCGCCTGGCAGGCGCGTTCGAGGTAGTACATCTCGTCGAACGCATTGGCGACACTGGTGCCGCAGGTGAGCAGGCCATGGTTGCGCAGGATCAGCGCGTTGTGGCGGCCAAGGCTCGCCTGCAGGCGCTGCTGTTCGTCCATGTCGAGCGCCACGCCTTCGTAATCGTGGTAGCCGATGCGCTGGTGGAAGCGCATCGAATGCTGCGTCAGATTCATCAGCCCGGCCGCCTGCGCCGACACCGCCAGGCCGGCACCGCTGTGGGTATGGATCACACAACGGGCATCCTCGCGTACCTTGTGGATCGCGCTGTGGATCACGAAGCCGGCCGGGTTGATGCCAAGGCCGGTGGTGTCTTCGATGATGTTGCCCTGGATATCCACCTTGACCAGGGTCGAGGCGGTGATCTCGTCGAACATGAGGCCGTAGGCGTTGATCAGGAAATGGTGCTCCGGCCCCGGCACCCGCGCCGAAATGTGGGTGTAGATAAGGTCGGTCATGCGGAAATGCGCGCACAGGCGGTAGCAGGCGGCCAGATCGATCCGCACCTGCCATTCCGCATCCGCAACGCGCCCCTCGAGCGAACGCGACCATTGGCCCGGCACTTCCTTCAGTTGCGCACTCATGGCATCTCCTTGTGTGAATGCCTGGAGCGCGGCTGCGGTTTCGCCACCGCGCGCTCGGTTTGAATCAGGTCGCGCGCCCGCTCTGCCAGGCGCGCGAGAATCGTATCCAGCATGGCCTGCTCTGCAGCGGTCAGGGCATTGGCGAAAGCCTGGTTGCGCAAGTTGGCAGATGCTATCAGGCTCTCGTAGAGCTTGCGGCCAGCGCGGGTCAGCGTCAGGCGCACGCCGCGGCCGTCGGCGCTGTCGAGGCCGCGCAGCACCAGCGCACGTTCGGCAAGGCCGGTAACCACCCGGCTCATCTGGCTTTTGTCGAGCCCGGCGTGACGCGCCAACTGCGTGAGCGATAGCGGCTGGTGCGCGCCCAGCAGTGCGATCGAACGCCACTCCATCAGGCTGACGTCGAATTCGCGCCTGTAGCGCAGGGCCGCGCCGCGCGACAGCAGGTTGGCCACTGCATGAATGCGAAATGAAATCAGGTCGCGAATCTCGGCACGCAGAGCGGCACCCGACCGGCCCGGGGGCGGGCTGCTTGCAACCACAACGGGGTTACGCAGGGCAGGCATTTGGTTGACAGTATCAACTATACTGGTTTACATTGTCAACCATGTAAATCCGCTGCCCTGCAACAGTCGCGCCACCCTCGCGCGGCGCAAGCTGCCCGTACAGATGGAAAGGAATCGCCGTGAACCTGCCCAACACCTTCGAACCCTACGACGACGCCACCCAGCCGGCGATGACCGTCACCGACTACAGCGAAACCAGCACCCGGGTGCCGAAGAACCAGCTATACCGGCGCCCTCTCACCTTGACCGAGATCACCGGGCCGACACGGCTTGGCGCCAAACTCAAGCCCGGCGACAACGATCTGTCGCACCCTTACCCGCAGCAGCCGCGCGCCATGGGCCAGCTGATAAGGGTGGCGGGGCGACTGATGGACGAAGATGGCCAGCCGGTACGTGGCGCGATCATCGAGCTGTGGCACGCCAACGCCGCCGGGCGCTACATTCACCCGATGGACGCCAAGAACAGCGCGCCGATCGACCCGAATTTCGTCGGCTCCGGCCGGGTCGCGACCGACGCCGCCGGGCGCTACGAGTTCCTGACCATCAAGCCGGCCGCCTACCCCTACCCGAATCATCCGACGCGCTGGTGGCGCCCGCCGCACATCCACATGTCGATTTTCGGCGATGGATTCATGAGCAGGCTGGTGACCCAGATGTTCTTCCCCGGCGACCCTTTCAACGACATCGACCTGATTTTGAATGCGGTGCCCGACCCCAGGGGTCGCGCGCGGATGATCGCGCGCCAGGTCCCGATGGCGGACATGCCGGTATTGAACGTGGTCGGCTTCGAGCACGATATCGTGGTGCGCGGGCACCGCCAAACCCCGTTCGGCATGTGACCCCATGAGCCAATACATTCCCACCGCCAGCGGCACGGTCGGCCCGTTCTTCCCGCCGCATTTTTTCCGTCCGGGCGACAATGACCTGACCATCGTCGAGCCGGGCGCCGCGGTAGCTGCCGGCCTGCGCATCCATGTATTCGGCTACTTGTTCGAAGCCGCTCGCCTGCCGCGCTGGAACTCGATCATCGAACTGTGGCAAGCGGATGGCGGCGGGCGCTTTGCCCATCCCAACGACCCGCAGGCCGCCTTGGCCGACCCGCGTTTCATCGGCTGGGGCCGGTGCGCCAGCGAGACCGACGGCTATTTCGATTTCGTCACCATCAAGCCCGGTGGCTTCGACGATCCGGTGGCCAAGGCGCGACGTGCGCCACACATCAACCTTTCAATCACCGGGTCAGGGCTGATGCGGCGCCTGACCACCACCCTGTTTTTTCCCGACGAGCCGGCCAATGCGGCCGACCCGGTGTTCACCGCGGTCACCGACGCAAGCCTGCGACCGCGCCTGATCCTGCAACCCGCGAGTTCGGACAAGGCGCCGCCCGGCACGCGCTCCTATCGAATCGACATCGTGCTGCAGGGAGAGGGCGAGACGCCGTTTTTCGTTGATTGAAATCGCCACGCATCAGCGGCAGCATGAGGGTGCAGGCGTGAGAAAATTCGCCTCCCTCAATCCATCAACGGAGCCAGCATGCCTCGCATCAGCCTCATCGAAGAATCCGCGCGCCCCGATCTGGCGCCATTGATCACGCAAATCAAGGACCAGCGCGGCGGGCAATTTCTCAACCTATACCGTACCCTCGCGCACAGCCCCGGCATCGCCGCCGGCTGGCTGCACCTGTTCACCGAAATCCGCCAGCGCGCCAAGCTCGATGGTGCCTCGCGCGAACTGGCGATCATGCGGGTGGCGGTGATCAACGGTGCCCACTACGAGTACCAGGCCCACGCGCCCTTCGCCCTCAAGGAGGGCATGAGCCAGGAGCAGATCGACGCCTTGCCGGGGTGGACGGTGAGCGATGTGTACACACCGAAAATGCGCGCTGTGCTCGCCTACACCGATTCGATGACCCGCGAAATCCGCGTGCCCGAGGCTATCTTTGCCGCCGTCCGGGCCCACTTCGACGAGCGCGAAACGGTGGAACTCACAGCCACCATCGGCGGCTACAACCTGGTCTCGCGCTTTCTCGAAGCGCTGCAGATGCCGCATGAGAAGGCGCCGATGAAGGCGCACGACTGACAAGACGCGGACGGCCTGTGGTCAAACAGGAAGCGGCAGCCGTTGAGCCCACGGCGCAGCGTTCTCATAGAGACTGGCGGCGTGCAACAGCGCCGCATCCGCATGCCAGCGCCCCGCCAGCTGCACACCCACCGGCACGCCGTTGGCATCAAGACCGGCAGGCAGCGCGATTGCCGGATGCCCGGACAAATCGAACAAGGACAGATAGGGCGTCCATTCGCGACGCATGTCGCCCACGCTCTCGCCATCGATCTCGATCGGGTCAAGTACGCCATGGTCGGCCGCCAGTGCGCCGCGGCTGGCCACCGGCGAAAGGACGAAATCGCAATCGCGAAACCAGGCCTGCACGGCGCGAAAAATATCGGTGCGCTTCTGGATCGCGCCCTGCAATTCCAGGCCGGACAGGGCCGCACCCTCGGCGATGCCGCGCGCATAGCTGGCATCGATGCGCGGGCGGATTTCCTCCAGACGGGCGGCGAAGCGTGCGGCCCAGTTCATCTGCTGCAAGGCGCGCCAGGTGATCTCGGGGTTTTCCAGCGGAAAGCTGATCTCCACCATTGCAGCACCCAGGCGCTTGAAATCCACCGCGGCGCGTTCCAGTGCCGCGAGCGCTGCGCCGGACAGCTTGCGGTTGCCCGCCATGCGCAGCAGCCCGATGCGTTTGCCGGCCAGCGTGCCGCCGGCGCCCAGCGCCGCGAGCGCAGCGGTGGCGGGCCGCGCCAGCGAATGCGGGTCGGCATCGTGCGCGCCGCTGACCGCATCGAGCATGCGCGCGAGGCCGTCGATGTCGCGCGCCATCAAACCCAAATGGATGAAGTTGCCGAAACCATCCGGCACCTGGTTGTGCGGGATCACACCGAGAGTCGGCTTGAGACCTGCCACACCGGCCAGGGCGGCCGGCAGACGGGTCGAGGCGCCGGCATCGGTTGCCAGTGCCAGCACGCCCTGGCCGGTGGCAAGCGCAACACCGGCCCCGCAGCTGGAGCCGCCGCAGGTAAAGGCCGGATTCCATGGATTGAGGGTCAGGCCGGTCAGCGGCGAGCGGCCCATCATCGAGTGCGCGAACTCGGTGCTGGTCGTCTTGCCCAGCAGGATTGCGCCGGCCGCCTTGAGCCGGGCCACCGCGACCGCGTCCTCCTTGGGCACGTTGTCGCGCATCAGTTGCGAGCCCCAGCGCGTGGCCACGCCGGCGGTGTTGATGATGTCCTTGACCGAAAAGGGCAGGCCGAACAGAGGCCCGGGAGCGGCGCCACGCGCGCGTGCCGCATCCAGCGCGGCGGCCTGCGCCAGTGCCGCGTCGGCACATACTTCGGCGAACGCGTTCACGCTTGGCTGTGCGGCCGCGATGCGTGCCAGATGTGCCTGGGTGATGGCCACGCATGACACCGCGCCGTCGACTGCCGCCTGATGCAGCGCCCGCGCTGATGCGCCCGTGCCTGTGCCCGTAATGTCAGTCATGCCGGAACCCTATAATCGTTGCGATGAAAGTAGCTTTTACGCCTGTTGAAAAGCCGACTGGCCGCGGCCCCGGATCGCGCCAGCCCTTGCGGCGCCGGATTCCCGCACGCAGCACGCCGCCGCCCACGCACGGCGTGCTGTGGTCGCGCCCCGGCTATCTGGTGCGGCGCCTCAACCAGGTTCACTATGCCTTGTTTTTCGAGGAGTGCGGCGACGCCCGCATGACGCCTGTGCAATACGGCCTTTTGTCGGCGCTGCGCAAGAAGCCGCGCGGCATGGATCAGAACTCGCTGGCCACCGAACTGGGCCTGGATCGCACCACCACCAGCGACGTGTTGCGCCGACTTGAGGCGCGCGGACTGCTGCTGCGCGCCAAGAGCACCAGCGACAAGCGCATGAACATCGCCCGCTTGTCGCCCGCCGGCCGCAGCACCACGGCAAGCGTCGAGGCATCGATGGCGCGCGCGCAGGAACGGCTGCTCGAACCCCTGCCTGCCGGCGAGCGCGAGCGCTTCATGCGCAACCTGGTTCACTTGGTCGAAAGTTTCGACCGCATCGGCCTGCACGTGTTCAAGGATCTTTAGCGGGCTACCGGGCATGCAGGACCCGGCCGCCGGCACTCGAGCCCAAGCGGCGCGAACCTCACACCGGATAGACCAGCGCGTTGTCGATCAACGCGTTGTCGTAGATGCAGTCGCGCGAGGCGATCAGCATGCCGCCGTCCTGGTCCATCCGGAACACATCGTGGTACTCGCCCATCTGGTGCAAGGTGGCGTTGGGACGGTCGACCAGCACCTGAAACAGCAGGTAATTCGAGCGCGCACGCACCAGCGCACCGCCCTCTTCAACCGCATCGATGCGGATGTTCGAAACAAAATGGCGCAGGTAGCGCGGCGCATACATGGCGGTGTTGCAAAGCGCGAAGGCGCGGTCGCGCAGCATCGCCTGGCCTTCGCAGTACACCAGCCCCACCGGCAGGCCCAGGTCGCGGTTTTCACGGGCAATCACGCGGTAAAACGTGTCCTCGGTGAAGTAGGAAGGCCATTCGGTCAGGCGACCATTGTCGAGCGCGTCGCAATAGGCGGCGTGAAAGGCGTCGATGCGCCGGCGCAGTTGATCGACTTCGACGAAACGATCGGTATGCAGCGGGGCGAAAGCGGGCGCGTTCATGCTTGGCTCACAGTCCCATCACGCCACGCCAATGCTGGTACATGGCGCGAATCGCCGCCTCCGAGATCAAGGTATCGGAGGTACCGGCGGCAATCGCCGGGTCGAGCACCACAAGATGCAGGCCCGGGCGGCCGCGCAGCATGCCATCCTGCACGAACTTGATGGCCTCGTTGTCCTCCAGGCCAAGAAATCCGGACGGACCCATCAGATTGCCCTGGCGCATGCGATGACGCGTCATCTCCTGGCTGTCGCCCTCATAGCCGAACATGGTCCAGACCATGGTGAATTCGTTGGGCCCGTTGGGCACGATCTGGCGCGTGCCCAAGGTATTCATTTCGCGCTGCACGATCAGGTTCGGCCAGATGGTCTGCATGGTGACCGACCAGGGAGAATCGAACTCTTCGACGAAATCCATCATGCGCGGATCTTCCAGCACCATGCCTTCCTTGTAGGCACGCATTTCCTTTTTCCTGGCGTCGTCCACCTTTGATGCATCGGACTTGGCGGAGGCCATGGTGCCATGGCGACCGCTGGGATCGCAGATCATCGCCGACTTGTTGCCCGCCACCAGCAACCCGAACGACACCAGGAAGGTATGCAACAGCGTCGCGTGATACGGGTCCTTCAGGTTCTCGTGATACAGCTTCCAGTTGCCGGGCAGTGTGTTGCGGTAGTAACCAAGGATGGTCAGCTTGCGGCCATCGAAAGCGGCGTCGAAATCCTTGAGGATTTCCGCTCCCAGGTAGTCTTCGACCGACTCCATGTCCTCCGCGTAGGACGCGAAGATCACGCCGCGGCGCGTGGCCACCTTGAGCTTGCGCAGGCCGTGTTCGGCCGGCTTGAAATCGGCCGGCATGCCGCCTTTTTTATCCACCCCGCGCCGAAACGGCACGCCTATCAGGTTGCCCTTGAGGTCGTAGTTCCACTGATGGTAGGGGCAGACGAAATCACGCGCTTCGCCGCGATGGCTGCGGCAGAATTCGGCGGCGCGGTGGGCGCAACGGTTTTCCACCACGTGGATGCTGCCGTCTTCCGCCCGTGTCACAACCACCGGCGTCGGACCCACATTCGAGCGCTTGTAGGTGCCCGGCTTGGGCAGCTCGGCCTCGAGCCCGACATAGTTCCAGGTGCGGCCATGAAAAATGCGCTCGACTTCGCGCGCATAGACTTCCTCGCTCGTGTACACCCAGTCCGGAATCGCGCAGAGTCCCTGCCGAGGCCAGGCGTGGCGTGCCTCGAGGCCAGGGCCTTGTTCCACCGGCAATCGTTCGGGTGCGTTCATGGCTTCTCCTTGCAGAAGTTGCTGATGTTGCTGATGTTGCTGATGTTGCTGATGTTGCTGATGTTGCTGATGTTGCTGATGTTGCTGATGTTGCTGATGTTGCTGATG